>ENA-UEYF01002709-UEYF01002709.1-human-gut-metagenome-genome-assembly--contig:-NODE-2709-length-10782-cov-8.529939_pt1 | contig 10782 bp, 6 predicted proteins | sample MGYA00242902_ERZ507920 | MGnify/ENA primary metagenome ERZ507920 (study PRJEB26167, sample SAMN06115402) | human gut metagenome | host: Homo sapiens | place: China:Jiangxi | collected 2016-07-05...
ACGGACCGGTCCAGGCGAACCGGTCTGACGGGATAAAACCCGGAATCGGAATAGAAAGAAAAAATAAACCTACGTTTCTATTATAGCCTAAATTTCCTCTTCCGTTTTTTCCTCGGTCAACGGCTTCAGATTTTCCGGAATCTGTTCTTCTTCATCGGAAAAATAAGGAAATACATCCATAAACTGAGTATCCGTGAGACTGGCAATCTCATAAGGGACCACAAAAGAAGCCAGACTTTTCTCCAGATTCTCCAAAGCTTTGTTAATATTCGAGGCTGCCACCAGATAATACTGACCGGTGGATTTTTCTTTTCCGCTCACTTCATCGGCATCGATGATATTTACCTTCGCCTTATACCAACGGTCGTCATTTTCATCTTCCGAAGGAACCAGTTCCGTAATATTCGATTTTTTCAGACTACTGATATAATAATCTCCCGAAATCACCGATTCCATCTCATGCATAATCCTGCTCTCTGCTTCCGTATACGACATCGCATCCAACAGGTAAGCTTCATTTACTTTTTTTTCACGCCCATCCTCGTTCACCTTCATGTACTTCACCTTCGCTTCAAACCAATTCGCAGTCATTTTTCTCTGTTTTTTATTATTTACAACAATCACTTACATCACGCTCTGTTCGTAATGCTCCGGCAAAGATAACACAAAATCGGCCGGTAATTACCATCTTGCCTTTATTTCACTTTTTCAAATCAGAATCCGGAAAAAATTTTACGTTCATTATATAAAATAGTATATATTTGTTCAGATAGAAATATCACAAATCAAAGCACTCTGATTATCAATTTAATAAACAATGGACGAACAAAAACAGACCCAACTGGAAATCGATCTGAGCCACGAGGTGGCCCAAGGCACTTATGCAAATCTGACGATCATAGCACATTCAACTTCAGAGTTTATTATCGACTTTATCCGTTTGATGCCCGGAGTAACGAAACCGGAAGTAAAAAGCCGGATTATTCTGACTCCCGAAAATGCCAAACGCCTGATGTTGGCTTTACAGGACAATATCTGGAAATATGAACAGGATAACGGTACGATACGCCTTGCTTCGGAAAACCAGCAACCGACAGGATTTCCTATCGATCTGGAACCGAAAGGACAGGCTTGAATAACTGCAGGCATTTTTTCTTTCTGTCCCGGAATCGGGACAGAAAGTCTTTTTATCAATTCAATATCAGCTCTATCACCGGAATTTCAACATCGGGCCCGACATCCGGTAACACCAAAAGAATATCCTTTTCGTCCAGTTCATCCTTGTGGGTCACACTTGCATTGGCCTTACCGAACCGCAATTCCGATCGGATCTTTAGGTACCTGCGGATGAATCCGGTCAATCTCAAAGTCCGGATGGTGCCAATCCGGCAGACTGTAATAAAACCCCACCTTCAGTCCTTCCGCCCGGAAAGTCTCCACCCACTCCCTGATCAAATCCTTGCGGCACAAGGGAGGGTTCAGGGCCTGATAGTCCGTATAATCAGTTTTGAACAGACAAAAACCTTCGTGGTGCTTGGTGGTGATCACCGCATACTTCATACCCGCAGCCTTCGCCATCTTTGCCCACTCACGCGGATTATACAAATCCGGATCGAACAAGTCGAAATACTTTTCAGAATCTTCCACCAGAATCTTCTCATAGCGCATCACCCACCCATATCTGGCAGGCAAGGTGTACAATCCTCAATGGATAAACCTACCGAAACGGTCGCGTGTCCACCAAACCATCCGTTCCTGCTTTTCCTGTTCCGTCTCATCCTAAATCTTACGCTGTACCTTACCTGCCGGAGCCAGTAAAAACATCATACTCAAAAATAACACACACACACTTTTTGAAACACTATCCCCAAACGATATTTTCCCCAATAATCAACTATCAATGAATCAACATTCGCTTCACAGAAATCAAACAAAATCCGATGCAGTATTCAAATAAATTTGATACCGCATCGGATTATATTACAAAAGCAACCGATCGTTTTGCTCTTACTCCAGTTACTTGTTACCCTGCATTTTCTCCATTTCCTCTTTCGATCCAACGACCAATCCCCGGAGTTCTTTCATACCGGTACCCACCGGAATCAAGTGACCGCAGATCACGTTTTCTTTCAAGCCTTCCAACGGATCCACCTTACCGTAGATGGCAGCTTCGTTCAATACTTTTGTCGTTTCCTGGAAAGAAGCGGCAGAGATAAAGCTGGAAGTCTGCAAAGCAGCGCGGGTGATTCCTTGCAATACCTGAGCCGAAGTTGCAGGTACAGCATCGCGGGCTTCGACAACTCTTAAATCCCGGCGTTTCAACTGAGAATTGATATCACGGAGTGTACGGGCAGAAATAATCTGGCCGGCTTTCACGCGATCGGAGTCTCCGGGTTCCATCACCACCTTCTTACCGAACATCTCGTCATTTTCCTCCATAAACTCGCTCTTATCCACGATCTGATTCTCCAGGAAGCGGGTATCTCCGGAATCCTGAATCAATACCTTACGCATCATCTGGTGTACAATGATCTCGAAATGTTTATCGTTGATCTTCACACCCTGCATCCGGTATACATCCTGAACTTCATTCACAATATATTCCTGAACGGCAATCGGTCCCTGAATATTCAGAATATCGGTCGGAGTGATCGCTCCGTCGGACAACGGCGTACCGGCACGTACATAGTCATTTTCCTGTACCAGGATCTGTTTTGACAGAGAAACCAGGTATTTCTTCACCTCGCCGGCTTTAGAAGTTACGATAATTTCGCGGTTACCCCGTTTGATCTTACCGTAAGTCACCTCTCCGTCGATTTCAGAAACGACTGCCGGATTCGACGGGTTACGAGCCTCGAACAATTCGGTTACACGAGGAAGACCTCCCGTGATATCGCCTGCCTTACCGACAGCTCTCGGGATCTTCACGATCGTACTACCGGCCGTTACTTCGTCTCCTTCTTTCACTACGATATGAGCCCCTACCGGCAAGTTATAACTCTTGACGATATTCCCGTTTTTGTCTTCAATGGTCAAAGCAGGTGCTTTGGTCTTATCACGGAACTCGGTGATTACTTTTTCACGGAAACCGGTCGTTTCATCCGATTCTTCTTTGTAAGTCTCTCCTTCGATCAGATTTTCAGAACCGATCTTACCACTGAATTCAGTAATGATCAATGCATTGAACGGGTCCCATTCGCAAAGCAGATCATTCTTCTTAATTTCCTGACCGTCTTTCACAAACAGTTTCGCACCGTAAGGAATATTATGCGTAATCAGGATAATGTTGGTATTCTTATCGATAATCCGCAATTCAGTCAAACGGCCGACAACGACATCACATTTCTGACCGTTGTCCTGTGTATATTCTACTGAACGCAATTCCTCGAATTCTATGATACCGTCATATTTCGCTTTCAGAGAGTTCTCGGTCGAGATGTTACCTGCCGTACCACCCACGTGGAATGTACGCAAGGTCAGCTGTGTACCCGGTTCACCGATAGACTGTGCAGCAATGGTACCGACAGCTTCACCCATCTGTACCAGCTTACCGGTAGCCAGGTTACGTCCGTAGCATTTCGAACATACCCCTTTCTTCGCTTCGCAAGTCAGTACAGAACGTACTTCTACACGTTCGATCGGTGATTTCTCAATGGCTTCGGCAATCTCTTCAGTGATTTCATCTCCTGATTTCACCAATAACTCACCGGTGTGAGGATGGTAAATATCGTGTACAGACACACGTCCCAGGATTCTTTCATACAACGAAGCGACTACTTCTTCGTTATTTTTGATAGCAGCGATAGTAACCCCTCTCAACGTACCACAATCCTCTTCTGTGATTGTAATATCGTTGGCAACATCCACCAAACGACGGGTCAGGTAACCGGCATCTGCCGTTTTCAGAGCCGTATCGGCCAAACCTTTACGGGCACCGTGAGTAGAGATAAAGTACTCCAACACGGACAATCCCTCTTTGAAATTCGCCAAAATCGGATTCTCGATAATCTGACCACCGGTAGCACCCGATTTCTGCGGTTTCGCCATCAATCCACGCATACCGCCCAACTGACGGATCTGTTCACGGGAACCACGGGCCCCGGAGTCAAGCATCATATAAATAGAGTTGAATCCCTGATCGTCTTCGGCCAATTGTTTCATCAACGTATTGGTCAGCTTGGCGTTCACATGCGTCCAGATATCGATGATCTGATTGTAACGTTCGTTGTTCGTGATGAAACCCATGTTATAGTTGTTCATGACCTCTTCTACCTGGTCATATCCTTCCTGTAACAGGGCATCCTTTTCTTCCGGTACGATAACGTCGGCCAGATTGAACGACAATCCGCCTTCGAATGCCATACGGTATCCCAGGTCCTTGATATCGTCCAGGAATTTGGCAGTCACATCAACCCCGCAACGTTTGAACACATCACTAATGATGTCACGCAATGATTTCTTTGTAATCAGTGTATTGATGTACGGGAAATTCTTCGGTGTAAACTGGTTCAGAATAACACGTCCCACAGTCGTTTCGATCATATGGACATATTCATTTCCAGCATGATCGACATCCTTGATCTTCACCTGTATCTGAGCATGCAAATCTACCGCCTTTTCATTCAGGGCGATGATCACCTCCTCGGGTGAATAGAATTTCAATCCTTCTCCTTTAGCTCCCTTACGCGGTTTGGTGATATAATACAAGCCGAGCACCATATCCTGCGAAGGCACTGTAATCGGTGCCCCATTAGCAGGGTTCAGAATGTTATGTGCACAAAGCATCAGGATCTGAGCTTCCAGAACAGCTTCATTACCCAGCGGCAAGTGAACGGCCATCTGGTCACCGTCGAAGTCGGCATTGAATCCGGTACAAGCCAGCGGGTGCAAACGGATAGCCTTTCCTTCGATCAATTTCGGCTGAAAGGCCTGAATACCCAAACGGTGAAGGGTCGGAGCACGGTTCAACAATACCGGATGACCTTTCAATACGTTTTCCAGAATATCCCAAACCACCGGATCACGACGGTCTACGATTTTCTTGGCACTCTTCACGGTCTTCACGATACCCCGTTCGATCAACTTCCGGATGATAAACGGCATATATAATTCGGCTGCCATATCTTTCGGCAAACCACATTCGTGCATTTTCAGGTCCGGACCCACCACAATAACCGAACGGGCCGAATAGTCGACACGTTTACCGAGCAAGTTCTGACGGAAACGTCCTTGTTTACCTTTCAAACTGTCGGAGAGTGATTTCAACGGTCGGTTATTCTCGATCTTAACGGCATTGGATTTACGTGAATTGTCGAACAATGAATCGACAGCTTCCTGCAACATTCGTTTTTCATTACGCAGGATCACATCCGGCGCCTTAATTTCGATCAACCGTTTCAGACGGTTATTCCGGATAATGACCCGACGGTACAAATCGTTCAGGTCGGAAGTAGCGAAACGTCCTCCGTCCAACGGTACCAACGGACGCAATTCCGGTGGAATTACAGCCAGCACCTTCACGATCATCCATTCGGGTTTATTCACCTCTTTGCTTTCACGGAAAGCTTCTACCACTTGCAGACGTTTCAGCGCTTCGTTTTTACGTTGCTGAGAAGTCTCGGTATTGGCTTTATGACGTAATTCGTAAGACAGATCGTCCAAATTCAGACGTTCCAACAACATCTGAATCGCCTCGGCACCCATCTTAGCGATAAATTTATTCGGATCGTCATCGTCCAGATGCTGATTGTCGGCAGGCAGAGCATCTACGATGTCCAGGTATTCCTCTTCCGTGAGCATATCCAGCTCAGCGATTCCTTTTTCAGACATAATACCCGGTTGTACCACGATATAACGTTCGTAGTAAATGACAGCATCCAATTTCTTGGAAGGTAATCCTAACAGATATCCGATCTTGTTGGGGAGGGATTTGAAATACCAGATATGAGCCACCGGAACGACCAGCTGGATATGCCCCATCCGTTCACGGCGTACTTTTTTCTCCGTCACTTCCACACCACAACGGTCACAAACGATACCTTTATAACGAATGCGTTTGTATTTACCGCAATGGCACTCGTAATCCTTTACCGGACCGAAAATCCGCTCACAGAACAGACCGTCGCGTTCAGGCTTATAAGTACGGTAGTTAATGGTCTCGGGCTTCAACACCTGTCCGCTGGAATGTTCCAGAATTTCCTCAGGAGAGGCCAGTCCGATAGCAATTTTTGTAAAGCTCTTGGGCTTGTTGGTATTATTATCTTTTCTAAAAGCCATAATTTTTGAAGTTAAAGGCTAAAAGCTAAAGGCTAAAGGCTTATTACCTATAGCTTTTAGCTTATAGCTTTTTACATTATATCAAGTTCACGCTTAATCCCAGTCCTCTCAGCTCATGCAACAATACGTTGAATGATTCGGGCAGACCCGGGGTAGGCATAGGCTCTCCTTTTACGATATGCTCGTAAGTTTTGGTACGGCCCATTACATCGTCAGACTTCACGGTCAGGATTTCCTGCAGGATATGAGCAGCTCCGAAAGCTTCCAGAGCCCAAACCTCCATCTCACCGAAACGCTGCCCACCGAATTGAGCTTTACCACCCAAAGGCTGTTGCGTAATCAACGAGTACGGTCCGATCGAACGGGCATGCATTTTATCATCTACCATGTGACCCAGTTTCAGGAAGTAGGTCACTCCTACTGTCGCCGGCTGGTCGAAACGTTCACCGGTACCACCGTCATACAGGTAGGTTGTACCGTAACGAGGCACACCGGCTTTATCGGTATAGGCATTGATATCGTCCAGGCTTGCACCGTCGAAAATCGGAGTGGCGAATTTCAATCCCAATTCTTTACCGGCCCAGCCCAATACAGCTTCGAAAATCTGTCCCAGGTTCATACGGGAAGGTACACCCAACGGATTCAAACAAATATCCACCGGAGTACCGTCGGCCAGGAACGGCATATCTTCAACCCTTACAACGCGGGATACGATACCTTTATTACCGTGACGTCCTGCCATCTTATCACCGATCTGCAATTTACGTTTTTTCGCTACGTAAACTTTAGCCATTTTGATGATGCCGGAAGGAAGTTCGTCTCCGACAGTAGCATTATATTTTTTACGCTTCATCTGTCCTTCGATCTCCTTGTATTTGATCACAAAGTTGTGCAGCAAATCACGGATCATATCGTTCTTCTGTTTATCTGTCGTCCACTTGTTCGGATTGATTTCCAGATAATTCAGATTTTGCAAGGTTTTCAGCGTAAACTTCACGCCTTTCGGAATAACATCTTCGTTCAGGTAATTCTTCACTCCCTGAGAAGTCTTCCCATTGGTCAGTTCGAACAATTTGTCGATCAGCAAATCGGTTAAATCGCCTACTTTCCGTTCGAATTGTTCGTCGATTTCAGCCAGGATCGTCTTACCTGCAGCTTTCGATTTCCGGTCGCCGATCATCCGCTGGAACAATTTTTTATCGATAATGACACCGCTCAGTGAAGGAGAAGCTTTCAGAGAAGCATCTTTCACATCACCGGCTTTATCACCGAAGATCGCACGCAGCAATTTTTCTTCCGGACTCGGATCGGATTCTCCTTTCGGGGTAATCTTACCGATCAGGATATCTCCCGGTTTCACACGGGCTCCGATGCGGATAATACCGTTTTCATCCAGATCCTTCGTAGCATCTTCACTGACATTGGGGATATCGGCGGTCAACTCTTCCAAACCTCGTTTCGTTTCGCGCACTTCCAGTGAATATTCATCCACATGTACAGAAGTAAATACATCGTTACGAACGATATTTTCAGAGATCACGATAGCATCCTCATAGTTATACCCTTTCCAGGGCATATAAGCCACTTTCAGGTTACGTCCGAGTGCCAGTTCACCTCCTTCCGAAGAATATCCTTCGGTCAGGATTTCCCCTTCCTCTACGCGCTGTCCTTTACGGACTATCGGACGTAAAGTCATGGTCGTACTCTGGTTGGTACGTTTATATTTCGGCAGGACATACTCTTTCGTATCCCCGTCAAAGCTTACAAAACGTTCTTCTTCGGTCTGGTCGTATTTGATCACGATCCGGCGTCCATCCACGAAATCGACAACACCAGGTCCTTCTGCTACGATCTGTGTCCGGGAATCCCGCACCAAAGCACCTTCCAAACCGGTTCCTACAATCGGAGCCTGCGGCTTGATGATAGGCACAGCCTGACGCATCATGTTAGACCCCATCAAGGCACGGTTGGCATCGTCATGTTCCAGGAACGGAATCAAAGAAGCGGCGATAGAAGCAATCTGATTAGGTGCAACGTCCATCAGATTGACATTCTCGATCTCTTCAACCGGGAAGTCTCCGTCTTTACGGGATTTAGCCCGTTTGTTCACAAAGTGACCTTCGTCGTCGATCTTCGCATTCGCCTGAGCGATTACCAGTCCTTCTTCTTCCTCTGCCGATAAATATTTCACCCCTTCCGGTGACAGATCCACCACTCCGGCCTCCACCTTCCGGTAAGGAGTTTCGATAAATCCTAAATCGTTGATTTTTGCATATACACAAAGTGAAGAAATCAAACCGATATTCGGACCTTCCGGGGTCTCGATCGGACAAAGTCGTCCGTAGTGGGTATAGTGAACGTCACGCACCTCGAATCCGGCACGGTCACGGGAAAGACCGCCAGGTCCTAAGGCCGACATACGACGTTTATGTGTAATCTCAGCCAGCGGGTTCGTCTGGTCCATAAACTGTGACAGCGCATTCGTACCGAAGAAAGAGTTGATCACAGAAGACAGGATCTTGGAATTGATCAGATCTACCGGAGTAAACACCTCATTGTCACGAACGTTCATCCGTTCACGGATTGTACGGGCCATACGGGCCAGCCCGACACCGAACTGATTGTACAACTGTTCGCCTACAGTACGTACACGACGGTTGCTCAAGTGGTCGATATCATCTACATCTGTACGGGCATTCAACAGCTTGATCAGATATTTGATAATCTCGATCATATCTTCTTTGGTCAGCACCCGAACAGCCGGATCGGTAGAAAGTCCCAGTTTTTTATTCAACTTGTAACGTCCAACATCTCCCAGGTCGTAGCGCTTGTCAGAGAAGAACAATTTATCGATAACATCACGGGCAGTCGCTTCGTCAGGTGGTTCTGAACTACGCAGCTGTCTATAGATGTGCATCACTGCTTCTTTTTCCGAGTTACACGGGTCTTTTTGCAGTGTATTGTATATAATGGCATAATCTGCCAGATTTTGCTTTTCTTTATGCAACAGAATCGTCTTTGCACCTGAATCGACGATTGCATCAATATGTTCATTTTCCAGAACAGTTTCCCGGTCCACAATGATTTCGTTTCGTTCGATAGAAACCACCTCACCGGTATCTTCATCCACGAAATCTTCCACCCAGGTCTTCAAAACACGCGCAGCCAACCGACGGCCAACGACTTTTTTCAATCCCGTTTTGGAAACATTTATTTCATCCGCCAGGTCGAATATCTGCAAGATATCCTTATCCGTCTCAAAGCCGATAGCACGTAACAAAGTCGTTACCGGCAATTTTTTCTTCCGGTCGATGTAAGCATACATCACATTGTTGATGTCTGTCGCGAACTCGATCCAGGAACCCTTGAACGGGATAATTCTGGCGGAATAAAGTTTGGTACCATTAGCATGAACGCTCTGTCCGAAAAATACACCCGGTGATCTGTGCAACTGAGATACGATCACACGCTCGGCTCCGTTAATCACAAAGGTGCCTTTGGGCGTCATATACGGAACATTCCCCAGATATACGTCTTCAATCACCGTGTCGAAATCCTCGTGTTCGGGATCCGTACAATACAACTTCAGTTTGGCCTTCAACGGAGCTCCGTAAGTCAATCCTTGCTCCAGACATTCGTCTATCGAATAACGGGGCGGGTCGATGAAGTAGTCCAAAAATTCCAGAACAAAATTGTTCCGGGTGTCGGTGATTGGGAAGTTCTCCTTGAAAACAGTATACAGGCCTTCGTTCTTTCTGTTTTCAGGCGTCGTACCCAATTGAAAAAAGTCCTTGAAAGACTTTAATTGCACTTCAAGAAAATCAGGATATTGCAACTGATTTTTCGTGGAGGCAAAGCTTATTCTTTTGTTTGAAGTATTTGAAGACATCTAATAATTTTTTGGAACCTAAACAATAATAACAACAAAATGGTTTAGAGTCAAAAGTGACTCTAAACCTCGAAACCCATGGAGGGTCTTATGACTTATTTAAGTTCAACTTCAGCTCCTGCTTCTTCCAGTTGAGCTTTCAATTGTGCAGCTTCTTCTTTAGAAACTTTTTCTTTCAAAGGAGCCGGAGCTTTGTCAACTAATTCTTTAGCTTCTTGAATTTCGTAAGCCATATTTTTCTCCTATATAAGCCATTAAAGAGAGCGAGTTGCCCCGCTCCCTTAAATTATATTTGATTAGTAATCAATCTTTTCGCACTTGGAAAGAACCTTGTCGAATCTTCTGATGCATTCATCAATATCCTCTTCGGTATAAGCGCTTGAGGTGTAAAGACGAGAGCCTGCAAGTGTAACAAGACCTTCTGCCATGTAAGCAGCGCCCATGTACTGCATCTCTGTTTGACGGATGCCTGTTTCTTTAAGTACCGACGGAATTGTCCAAGGCTTTTTCCAGTTAATTCTGAAGTGCATTGTAGCAACAGTGTGAAGCTGACAAATTGAGCCGACATTGTAGCAAACGAAAGGAAGATCATACTTTTTGATAGAATCGTTAAGACC
>ENA-UEYF01002712-UEYF01002712.1-human-gut-metagenome-genome-assembly--contig:-NODE-2712-length-10754-cov-4.667603_pt1 | contig 10754 bp, 10 predicted proteins | sample MGYA00242902_ERZ507920 | MGnify/ENA primary metagenome ERZ507920 (study PRJEB26167, sample SAMN06115402) | human gut metagenome | host: Homo sapiens | place: China:Jiangxi | collected 2016-07-05...
GCAGAGGTGCCCTTGCCCGAGATCTCGGTTGCGTCCTCCAGAGAGACCGCGCCGTCCTCAATGCGCAGGTAGACGGGCTTCTCAGAGATGCCGCTGACCACGATGCCATCGTAACCGGCATACTTCAGCATGGAGCCGATGTGGCCGCCCATGTGTGCGTCAATGATGGAGTGACCCTTAGACCAGGTGGAGCGGAAGGTCACGTTCATACGGCCGGAGCAGGGCACGCCTGCGCCGGTCAGGGGGCCGACACCAAAGATGACCAGAGCCTTCTCGTCATAGGGGTCCAGCTCCATGGGAGCTTCCTCATACATGATGCGGTAGGCCATGCCCATACCGCCGATATACTTATGGTACTTTTCGTCATCCTGCGTGGTGATCTCGCCGGTGGTCAGGTTGACGCGCAGGATCTTGCCTGCCCAGCCATAACTTTCAGCCATTGTAGTTCCTCCTTACAGATCCAAGTATGCAGCCTGTGCTGCGCTGGTAACGGCATCCCAATCCACGATGGACAGAGCGCCGGACGGGCATTCAAAATCGTCCCGCCCGGAAAGGGGAGCGGCCTTTAGTGGCAGCTACCGGTGCAGCCGCCCTTGTCGGCGTGGCAGGCATGAGAGCCGCAGCTGTGACCCTCCTCGTGGTCGTGGTGGGTGCAGCGGGCGTTGGGGTCAAAGACCAGCGTGCCGGCAAGATAAGCCGCTGCAGCGCTGTCGGCGTCGCCGGTAATGCCGCCGCACAGCCGGATGCCGGCCTGTGCCAGCGCCATCTGTGCCCCGCCGCCAATGCCGCCGCACAGCAGCACATTTACGCCGTTGCGCACCAGAAAGCCCACCAGTGCACCGTGCCCCTGCCCGTCGGTGGAGACCACCTCGGCACCGGTGATGCGGCCCTCCTCGGCGGTGTACAGCTTGAACTGCGCAGAGTGGCCGAAGTGCTGGAACACCTGACCGTTTTCGTAGGGAATTGCGATCTTCATAATAAGAGCTCCTTCCTGTATGCAATATTCTCTTTCCCTATTCTAACAGATTGCGGTGAAATAGGGAAGGACACCCGCGCTTTTTGTGCCTTTTGGAGCGGAAAACATAGCCGGTATGTAAAAATGATATCAGAAACTGCTGCAAAATGTATTATAATAGAGCCCGAAAAGAGGGTACAAGTATGAAAACAAAGCATCACGGGCAAATGTCCGAGTCCTTTCTTACGGCGGTGTTCCTTTCGCTGTCCGGCGGCTTGCAGGATGCCTACACCTATCTGTTCCGGGGCAAGGTGTTTGCCAATGCCCAGACCGGCAATATCGTGCTGCTGAGCACCAATATCATGGATGGCCGGTGGGATAAGGTGCTGCACTATCTGGTGCCGTTGTGCGCCTTTGCGCTGGGGGTTCTGGCTGCGGAAAAAATGCGGGAGCACTTTCAGGCGATGCAGCGGCTGCACTGGCGGCAGCTGGTGGTGCTGGGCGAGGTGCTGCTGCTGTTCGCGGTGGGCTTTCTGCCGCAATCGCAGAACCTGCTGGCCAACGCCATTGTTTCCTTCTCCTGCGCCATGCAGGTACAGGCTTTCCGCAAGGTGAACGGCTACGCCTTTGCCAGTACCATGTGCATCGGCGACCTGCGCAGCGGCGTGGAGGCCTTTTGCATCTGGCGCAAGTCCCATGAACCCCACGCAAAGGACAGGATGGTGCGCTACTTCGGCATCATTCTGCTGTTCGCGCTGGGGGCAGGGCTGGGCAGCAAGAGCGCGGCGCAGCTGGGCGGCAGAGCCATCTGGCTCTCCTGCTGCTTTTTGCTGGTCAGCTTTACGCTGATGTTCATCCGGGAGGAACTGGAAGAGAACCCGGTCATCGAAAAAGACCTGACCGCCATCCGGCAGGAGACCCGGGAGATCGACCGCGCCCTGAAGCAGGAACTGCAGGAGGAGCAGCGGGAGCTGACGCAGAGCGCCCGGAAATAACAAAAAAGGGGCTGCTGCACATCATTGGTGCAGCAGCCCCTTTTGGCTGAAAGCTGTCGGAACAAAAGGCTTCCCCCGACCGGGGGAAGCCTTTAGCAGAAAACGTTAGGATTGCAGTCGTGTAATAACGCCCGGAGTATTGGTTTTATTTACGCTCTGCGCTCCGTGTCCCGGCTTTGGTCAGCAACTGCTGGAACTTGCGGGCGGCGGTGTTCAGCGGGCGGTGATGGTCGTAGACAAGGCAGATGGAGCGGGAGGGGATGATCTCCTGCAAGTGCAGCTGTACCAGCTCTCCGCTGGCCAGCAGGGGTGCTGCCATGGGCTCCGGCATAAAGGCCAGTCCCAACTCGCTTTTGACCAGCGTGAGCATCTGGTCGGTGGTGGCGGCCTCGGTGTCAGGTTTCAGCACTGCGTCATGTTCCAGAAAGAATTGCCGGTAAAAGCTGCGGGTCATGCTCTCCTCGTTCAGGCAGATCAGGGGATAACCGGCCAGTTCCTTCAGGCTCAGGGTCTGGCTGGCCAGCGCCGTAAAGGTCTTTCCGCCCACAAGGACTTCATAAAAGGGCATCAGCTCTACCATTTTCAGCCCGTTTTCCACCTCTGCGGGGGTGGTCACGATGGCAAAATCTACCTCGCCGTTGCGTACCGCCTGCACCGCCTGCGGAGTGGAGTGGTTGGAGATGCGCAGCCGGATGCCCGGGTACTCTGTATGGAAAGCGCGCAGCTTTTCGGACAGGTAGATGTTCAAAGCGGTCTCGGTGGTGCTGATGCTGATGGCACCGTGCTCCAGCGTGGCGGTGGCGCTCAGTTCCTCCTCGGCATCCTGTATCTGCACCGCTGCTGAGGCAATGCGGGAATACAGCAGCTCTCCCTCCGGTGTTAAGGTGACGCCCCGGTTGGAGCGGATGAACAGCACGCAGTTCAGCTGGCTTTCCAGCCGGTTCATGGCGTGGGTGATGTTGGGCTGATTATTGCCCAGCACCCGCGCCGCGCGGGTAAAGTTCTGATACTTTGCCACATAGTAAAAGATTTTGTAGTATTCCCAGTCCACATACATAGGTGCGGCCCTCTTTCCTGTCGGGCTTCCGGCGCGGCCAGCGGCAGAAGCGGCTTTATGCTCTTCTTGTATCATAGCACGGCGCGCCGGAATTGCAAGCGCTTTTTACGGCTTGGCTGTGCCGGATGCGGGCAGCAGCCTCTGCAATGTAAAAAACATATTGCTGCTATACACAGGATACTTTTTACATATTCTCTGCACGCTCGTATAATAGACACCGCGAACAGGAAACAAGAATGAAAAGAAGGTAAATGAAGTTTATGCTGACCGCTGTTACTGGAATCAACTGGGGCGATGAGGGCAAGGGCCGCGTCATCGACCTGCTGGCCGAAAATGCCGATATCGTTGCGCGCTATCAGGGCGGCAACAATGCCGGTCATACCGTTGTGACCGAGAAGGGCAAGTTCATCCTGAACCTGCTGCCCTCCGGCATCCTGCACCCGGAGGTGACCTGCGTGCTGGGCACCGGTATGGTGATCGACCTCGAGCATCTGGCCGGAGAGATGGAGGCCATTGAAGCGCGCGGCGTAAAGGTGGAGCCGGAGAACCTGAAGCTCTCCGATAAAGCTACCATCTCCATGCCGTGGCACAAGGTACAGGATGGGCTGGAAGAGGACCGCCTTGCCAAAAAGGGCGGCGCGTTCGGCTCTACCCGGCGCGGCATTGCCTACGCTTACAGCGACAAGTACCGCAAAAAGACCCTGCGGCTGGGTGACCTTTTGCATCTGGACGAGGAGCGCACCCAGAACCGCCTGCACATGATCCTGGACGCCAAGAACATGGAGCTGGCAGGCTGCTATCATCAGGAGCCCATGAGCTACGATGCCCTGCTGAACTGGTGCAGGCAGCAGGCAGCGTACTTTGCGCCCTTCATCTGTGATGTAGGCGCTTTCTTGCAGCAGGCGCACGACAGCGGCAAGCGCATCGTGCTGGAAGCGCAGCTGGGCGCAATGCGGGATATCGACTACGGCATCTTCCCGTTCACTTCCAGCTCCAACACGCTGGCAGCCTACGCGCCGCTGGGTGCGGGCATCCCCAACTGCAAGCTGGACCATGTGGTGGGCGTGCTGAAAGCCTACTCCACCTGCGTGGGCGCAGGCCCCTTTGCAGCAGAGAATGCAATGGGCGAAGCGTGGAACGAAAAGCTGCGCAAGGCCGGCGGCGAGTACGGCGCGGCCACCGGACGTCCCCGCCGGGTAGGCCCCTTTGACTGCGTTGCCAGCCGCTACGGCCTGCAATGTCAGGGCGCGGATAAGATCGCACTGACCAAGCTGGACGTGCTGAGCAGCATGAAGCAGATCCCGGTCATCACCGGTTACAAGCTGGACGGCGTGGAAGTCCCCCGCTTCGACACCCTGTCCGACCTTGACCGTGTGCAGCCGGTGGTCACGCTGCTGCCCGGCTGGAACAAGGATATCTCCGGCTGCCGCAGCTGGACGGAGCTGCCCAAGGAAGCCAAGGCCTATGTGGAGTTCCTTGAAAAGCAGCTGGGGCACGAGATCCAGTTTGTTTCCACCGGCGCCGAGCGCGAAAAGTTTGTGCTGAAGGGAGAATGGCTGTGAGACATTTTATTGAGCCCGGCAGCTTTTCTCTGGCCGAGCAGCTGGCACTGCTCGACCTTGCCGACCGGATGGAGGCTGACCCCGCGCCCTACGCCCACCTGTGTGACGGCCGCATTCTGGCCACCCTGTTCTACGAGCCCAGCACCCGCACCCGCCTTTCCTTCGAGTCCGCCATGCTGCGGCTGGGCGGCAAGACGCTGGGCTTTGCCGGGGCGCAGCTTTCCAGCGCCAGCAAGGGCGAAACGGTGGCCGATACTGCCCGTGTGGTGAGCAACTATGCAGACGTCATTGCCATGCGCCACCCCAAGGAGGGCGCACCGTTGCGGGCGTCCATGTATGCGCGGGTGCCCGTCATCAATGCAGGCGATGGCGGCCACGCCCACCCCTCCCAGACCATGATTGACCTGATGACCATCCGCCAGCGCAAGGGGCGGCTGGATCATTTGACCATCGGCTTCTGCGGCGACCTCAAGTTCGGCCGGACGGTGCACTCCCTCACCGCCGCGCTGAGCCAGTTCGAGGGCAACCGGTTCGTGTTCATCTCGCCCGAGGAACTGCGCATCCCGCAGTACGTCAAGGACGAGACCCTGACTCCGCTGCACCAGAACTATAAAGAGACCGCCGACCTTGAGGCCGAGTTGCCCGGGCTGGACGTACTGTACATGACCCGCATCCAGCAGGAGCGCTTTTTCAACGAAGAGGACTATCTGCGGTTGAAAGGCTGCTATGCGCTGGACGAAAAGCTGCTGCAGCTGGCACCGCCCACCATGCCGGTGCTGCATCCGCTCCCCCGCATCGACGAGATCAAGCCGGACGTGGACAACGACCCCCGCGCCGCTTATTTCGATCAGGTGCATAACGGTGTGTATATCCGCATGGCCATTATACTGGCACTGCTGGGTATCCCCGACCCGCTGACCGGGAAAAAGGTACTGGAAAGTATATAAGTTGTGAACAGGGCTGCTGCACAAAGTAACGTGCAGCAGCCCTGTTTTTGCGTCTGGTGATTCATGAAATGAAAATTTTTCCCGCTACCCCCGCAGCGGCGGGTCGGGCACAAAAATCATGGTGCCCCGGGCAGAAAAAAGCAGCTGCGGCATCATGCAGCTGTACCCCAGCCACAGCACCGCCAGAATGCACAGCACCAAAAGCACCCTGCGCAAAAGCACCGGATGCCGGGCGGGGGAATAGCGTTTTCTGCGGTCTCGCTGCATAGGCTGCGCCCTCCTTTTTCAAGGCTCTGCCCAGCTTATGCCACAGCAGAAAGAATTGTGCACCGGCGGGGTTTGTGGTAAGATAACAGGGAAGAACCACGGAGGAACTGCTTATGCTGACCATTACACTGCTGGGCACGGCTGCCACCATGCCGCTGCCGGAGCGCGCCCTGACCGCCGCTGTGGCGGAGTGCGGCGGGCACAGCCTGCTGCTGGACTGCGGCGAGGGCACCCAGACCGCCGCCCGCCGCGCCGGGGTGAACCTGATGCGCGCGGACGCCATCTGTCTGACCCACTACCACGGGGATCATATTTTTGGTCTGCCCGGGCTTTTGCAGACCCTTGGGGCGCAGGGGCGCACCCGTTCGCTGGTGCTGCTGGGGCCGGAGGGGCTTTTGGAGGTCTGGCGGGCGGTGTATGCTCTGACCGGGCCGCTGCCCTACGCGGTAAAACCGCTGGTCTGCCGCGCCGGGCAGCCTGTGGCGCTGGATGCTCTTTCGGATGGATGGCCCGCCGGGGCAACGCTGCTGCCGGTGGCAACAAAGCACCGGGTGCGCAGTCTGGGCTATCGGCTGGACTTGCCCCGGGCGGGCAGGTTCGACCCGGAAAAGGCGCGGGCACTGGGCGTACCGGTGACCCAGTGGCGGCTTTTGCAGCGGGGACAGGCTGTCCCGCTGGCAGAGCGTATGGTGCAGCCCGCCGAGGTGCTGGGCGCGCCCCGCAAGGGGCTGCGGTTCGTCTTTTCCGGCGACAGTGCGCCCTGCCCGGCGCTGGAACAGGCGGCGCAGGGGGCAGACCTGCTGCTCTGCGATGCCACCTATGCCCTGCCGGAGCAGCAGGAGCAGGCCGCGCAGTGGGGGCACAGCACCTTTGGCCAAAGCGCAGCGCTGGCGGCAAAAGCCGGGGCAAAGCGGCTGTGGCTGGTGCACTATTCCCCCATGGTCACCGACCCGGAGGAGCATCTTGCACAGGCGCAAAGCATCTTCCCGGCGGCAGAATGCGGCTTTGACGGCAAACGCATCACCCTGCATTACGAGGAGAACGAGGAATGAAGCTGACACTTGACCCCGGGGCAGCTGCCCTGCTGGACGCCCTGCACGCGGCGGGCTACGCAGCCTATGCCGTAGGCGGCTGCGTGCGGGACAGCCTTTTGGGGCGCACCGCCCACGACTGGGACCTGTGCACCAGTGCCCTGCCGCAGCAGGTGATGGAACTGTTCGGGACAGAGCAGTGCATCCCCACCGGTTTGCAGCACGGCACGGTCACCATCAAATACGGCGGGCAGCTGTACGAAACTACCACCTTCCGCACCGAGGGCAGCTATACCGATGGCCGTCACCCGGACGCGGTGCAGTTCGTACCGGACGTGCGGGAGGATCTTGCCCGGCGGGATTTTACCATCAACGCCATGGCGTATAATGCAGCCGAGGGGCTGGTAGACCCCTTTGGCGGGCAAAAAGACCTGCAAAACGGTCTGCTGCGTGCGGTGGGCGAGCCGCAGCAGCGGTTTACCGAGGACGCGCTGCGCATCCTGCGGCTGTACCGCTTTGCCGCAAGATTCGGCTTTACGCTGGACGCAGCCACAGCCCGGGCGGCGCGGCAGCTGGCACCGCATTTGGACTGCATCTCTGCCGAGCGCATTCAGGAGGAACTGGCAAAGCTGCTGGTTGCCCCGCAGCCGGGGGCGTATCTGGAACCCGCCGTGCTGGCGGTGGTGCTGCCGGAGTTGACCCCGGCGGCGCTTGAAGCCGCAAAGCCGGTGGTGGATGCCTGCCCGGCGGGGGAGGAGAACCTGCCGGTACGCTGGGCTGCGCTGCTGGGCACTCTGGGCGAGGCCGACACCCGCCGGGTGCTCAAGCGGCTGCGCTGCTCCAACGCCTGCATCGAGGAGACCGCCGTGCTGGTGCGGGAAACGGCAGGGGAGGGCGTGTGCGGGAGCTTTCTCCTCGGACACGAATCGGGCCATTCCATCGCCCGCCCTACTGCCTGCGGCAGCAGGGTCCCACCCCAGCGGACGGTCCTCGGAGAAACTCCCGCACACGCCCCGGAACGCGCCAGTGATATCCACCTTCGGCGGCTTTTAGGCCGATACGGGCTGTGCACCGTGGAGCGGCTGTGTGCGCTGTGCGCGGCGTTGCGCCCGCAAGCTGCCCCGGCTTGCGCCCTTGCGGCGCAGCGGGCACGGCAGCTGGAGGCTGACGGCGTATGCTGCCGGGTGCGCCAGCTGGCGGTGAACGGACGCGACCTGATGGCGGCGGGCATCCCGGCAGGGCCTGCGCTGCGCCGGGTGCTGGAGGCGCTGCTGGACGGCGTCATCCGCGCAGAATATCCCAACGAAAAACCGGCGCTGCTGGCTGCAGCGCAGAAAATTATAGCGTCTTGACAAGCGGTTTATGCTGCGGTAGTATTATACTACTGCTTTAGTATGTTGAACCCATAAAAGGAGAACCTATGACCATTCAGAACCCTGCAAACCGTCCCCGCGCCCTTATTGCCATGAGCGGCGGCGTGGACAGCTCGGTGGCGGCCTGCCTGATGCAGCAGGCGGGCTACGACTGCACCGGCATCACCATGCGGCTTACCCACAACGAAACGCTGGGACAGTCCGGCTACCAGACCTGCTGCTCGGAAAAGGATATCGAGGACGCCGCCGAGGTGGCCTTTGCGCTGGATATGCCGTATCAGGTGCTGGATTTCACCGCCGATTTCCGGGCGCAGATCATTGAAAAATTTATCCGCGTCTACGAGGCGGGCGGTACCCCCAACCCCTGCATCGACTGCAATAAATATATGAAGTTCCGCCACCTGCTGGACTGGGCCGCAGAGCACGGCATGGAGTATGTGGTCACCGGCCACTACGCCCGGGTGGAGCAGGATGCAGCCACCGGCCGCTGGCTGCTGAAAAAGGGCTTGGACGAGGGTAAGGACCAGAGCTATGTGCTGTATAACCTTACGCAGGAGCAGCTGGCACATATCCGCCTGCCGCTGGGGGCGCTGCACAAGACCGAGGTGCGAAAGATCGCGCAGGAGCACAGCTTTATCAACGCCCAAAAGCACGACAGTCAGGATATTTGCTTTGTGCCGGACGGCGACTATGCCCGCTTTATGGAGCAGTTTACCGGCAAGCACTACCCTGCCGGGGATTTTCTGGATCGGAGCGGTAAGGTGGTGGGTACCCACAGCGGCGCGGTGCGCTACACACTGGGACAGCGCAAGGGACTTGGCCTTGCGCTGGGTGCGCCGGTGTACGTCTGCGGCAAGGATATGCAGGCCAATACCGTCACCGTCGGGCCGGAAAGCGAGCTGTTCGACCGCATCGTTTACGCAGAGGATGTGAACTGGATCGCCATTCCGGCGCTGACCGAGCCGCTGCGGGTCACTGCCCGCACCCGGTATCATCAGGCCGAGCAGCAGGCCACCGTCTACCCCGCAGAGAACGGTTTCCGGTTGGAATTCGACCAGCCTCAGCGTGCCCCCACCCCGGGGCAGGCTGCCGTGCTGTATCAGGGCGATGTGGTGCTGGGTGGCGGCACCATCACCCGCGTAGAAAAGTAAGGAGAACAAAATGCAGGATCAATATTCCCGTACCCAGCTGCTGCTGGGTGCAGAGGCTATGGAAAAGCTGCACCACGCCCGGGTGGCAGTGTTTGGCATTGGCGGTGTGGGCGGCTATACGGTGGAGGCACTGGCACGCAGCGGCGTGGGCGCACTGGATCTGATCGATGACGATAAGGTCTGCCTGACCAATCTCAACCGTCAGATCATCGCCACCCGCAGCACGGTAGGGCAGTATAAGGTGGATGTGGCAGAACAGCGCATCCACGATATCGACCCCAACATCAAGGTGACCACCCACCGGTGCTTCTTTGGCCCGGAGACGCAGGACGATTTCGATTTTACCCAGTACGACTATGTGGTGGACGCCATCGACACCGTTACCGGCAAGCTGGCGCTGGTGATGAAATGCAAGGAGGGCATGGGCTGTCCCGGCGGCTGCGTGGCCGGCGCCGGCACCCTCCGTCCCGTCAAGGAATCCACCGCCAGCGTGGAGCGCTTTAAAAATGCCGCTTCCAGCATGAGCACGACGGAAAGTCCCTATCTGGACCGTCTGAAAGACGTAGAGGAGAAATGCTGAGTCTGATCCTGTTGCAGCAGATCGCCCAGTTGTTTATCATTATCTTTCTGGGTTGGGCCATTGTAAAGGCCGGTATTTTGAAATCAGAGGACAGTCGTGTACTGTCCATGCTGTTGCTGTATGTCATCATCCCCTGCGTGATCCTGAACGCTTTTCAGATCGAGCGCACAACGGATACCGTACGCATGATGGAGCTTTCGCTTCTATCTGCACTGATGATGAACGTGCTGAGTCTCGTGCTGGGAAGACTGTCGGCAAAGCTGTTTTGCCTAAATACAGTGGAAACAGCCTCTGTCATGTACTCGAACTGCACCAACATGGTGGTTCCGCTTGTCATCGGAATTTTTGGTGAAGATTGGGTCATGTATGTGACCTGCTACTCTATCGTGCAGACCATTCTGGTATGGACCCATGCCCGGATCCTCATCAGCGGCAAAAAAGAGATCTCCCTGCGGGATCTGGTATGCAATGTGAACATTCTGGCGATTGTCATAGGTCTGTTTCTGTTTGCATTTCAGATCCGGCTGCCCGCAGTCATTCGGTCGGCATTCGCCATGGCCGGAAATACCATGGGCCCGGTTGCCATGCTGATCATCGGTATGCTGATGGCGGATATGGATATGCAGCATCTGCGCTCCTATCGCCAGCTCTGGAAGCCTGTGCTGCTGCGACTGATCGTACTGCCGGTTATTTTGGTCTGCGTTGCCAAATACAGCGGTCTGGCCGCGCTGGCCCCTCACGGAGAAACGCTGATCATCATCAGTCTGCTCTCTGTGATCGCGCCCTCCGCCAACATTGTGACCCAGTTCAGTCAGATGTTCGGTCGGGACGCCCTC
>ENA-UEYF01002717-UEYF01002717.1-human-gut-metagenome-genome-assembly--contig:-NODE-2717-length-10726-cov-3.758005_pt1 | contig 10726 bp, 7 predicted proteins | sample MGYA00242902_ERZ507920 | MGnify/ENA primary metagenome ERZ507920 (study PRJEB26167, sample SAMN06115402) | human gut metagenome | host: Homo sapiens | place: China:Jiangxi | collected 2016-07-05...
CCATGGACATCATGGTAGCATCTAAAAGACTGACACCGTGGGAGAGTGCTTCGATCGTGTTGGCAAAGGCAAGCTGCTGGTTATTGTGTGCATGCATACCGATGTATTTGCCGTATTTTTCTCCAAGTTCGGTGTATTTATCTGCAATCGCACGGATCTGTTCCGGGTAAAGAGCACCGTAACTGTCCACGATATAAATGCCATCGGCGCTGCTTTGACCGACCATTTCAAGTGCCTGGTCAATATCGGATTCTTTGGCATTGGAGATTGCCATGATATTACAGGTTACCTCGTAGCCCTTTGTCTTGGCATCTTCAATCATTTCGATTGCAGCAGGCATCTGGTGCACGTAAGTTGCCACACGAACCATGTCAATTACACTGTCTTTTTTGTCAATGATATCTTTTTTGTAATCGCAGCGTCCGACATCTGCCATGACGGAAATCTTCATATCGGAGTTGTTGTCACCAACGATCTCACGGATGGATTCTTCATCACAGAACTTCCACTTGCCGAATTTATTTACGTCAAACAGCTCCTTGGAAGCTTTATAACCAAACTCCATATAGTCAACGCCGGCCTTTACATTGGTGCGGTAGAGTGCGTTGATAAAGTCATCGGAGAACATAAAGTTGTTTACGAGTCCTCCGTCACGAATGGTTGCGTCCAATACACGAATATCGGAACGTGCTGTCATTAAGTCTCCTTTTTGAGCCATTTTTGTTTCCTCCTTGTGGTTCTTTGAATCTTTTACACTTTAACGCTTTGACGCGTGTGAGTATATAATAACACAATTCGATAAAAATGCAAGCAAAAACTTTACTTTTTTCCAGTCTCCTAATATAATTAAATCGGGTGAAAGCCCGAAGGAGGAGAAAATGATATACTTATTAGGAACATATGAACACGCACTGGTTGCTTTTATCGGTGTTTTATTTGCTTTTGCAGCGACCTGTATTGCAATTGCAAAATTAAACGGATATCTGCCGAAGGACATGGGAAGACAGTATGCACATGATGGAGCTCTTTCCGCAGGAAAACCAAGAGGTGCGGGTATTATTTTTGTGTTGACTTTTGTTGTTTCCGCATTGTTGTTTGGCAAAATGAATAAGGAAATTATCATTTATCTGGTGCTGATCGTCATCGAAATGTTCACCGGATTCTTTGATGATGCCGCAGAAAAACCATGGGGAGAGTATTTAAAGGGAATTCTGGATCTGGCGGTGGCAGTCGTTGTAGCCATTTCCTATCTGCATTACAATTCCAGTGAGATCACCATTGCCATTACGGGAACGACCATCGTGATTCCACCGGTTGTATTTGCCATTCTGACCGTTATTCTGGTGTGGGTTTCCATCAATGTTACCAACTGTTCGGATGGTGTGGATGGATTGTCGGGAACACTGACCATTATCACGTTGATGAGTGTGTTTGTTCTTGACAATATTTTAAAAGTCAATGATTCTTTCAATTACTGTATTTTACTGTTTGCGGTATGTCTGCTGGGATATCTGTGGTATAACGCAACACCGAGCAAGCTTCTTATGGGAGATGCCGGATCACGTGCAATGGGTATTTTTATTGCCATTGCGGTATTGAAGATGCACAGTCCGTTTATGTACCTGCTGGTTGCTGCGGTACTTATCGCAGACGGTGGTCTTGGTCTGGTAAAGGTTTCACTGCTTCGGTTTTTAAAGATACATATTCTGAAGAATACCATCACACCGATTCACGACCATGTAAGAAAAAAGGGTGGGTGGTCCAATGCCCAGGTGGTATTTCGCTTTGCCATCATTCAGATTGTAATTTCACTTGCAGCAATTTATCTGGTTATGATTTAAGTTATAGTTATAATTGGAGGCTTTATGCGTTTTGTTTCCATTGAAGATGCCAGACCGGGAATGTGTCTTGCGTATGATTTATATGATTCCATGGGACGTACCATGGTGGGAAGTGGCTGTGAACTGACGGCTTCCTATATCAATAAACTAAATGAATACGGATTTAGCGGTGTCTATATCGAGGATGAACAGTCGAAAGATATTTACATCGAAGCAACAATACCGGAAAAACTGCGCCAGGAAGGGTTTAAATGTGTGCAGGAGAATGATATTGACCGTTGTGCCGAGATTGCACAACAGATTGTGGAGAATCTTTTGTCCAGAAAAAATGTGTGTCTGGATATGACAGATCTGCGCTCATACGATGATTATACATATGCACATTCGGTGAATGTTGCGGTGCTCTGCTGCGTGATCGGTATGGGGATGGGAATGAGTGAACGCGATCTGAATTATCTGGTTACAGCGGCTCTTTTGCATGATCTTGGAAAACTTGCCATTCCAAAGGAAATATTAAATAAACCGGGCAGGCTGACACCGGATGAATACCAGCTGATGAAGACCCATTCGACCCGTTCGTACCAGCTGCTTTCGAAGCGCTGGAATATTTCGGCGCATATCAAGCAGACGGTACTTCTTCATCATGAAAATGTAGATGGAAGCGGATACCCACAGGGGCTGATGGGAGATGAACAGTCACTCTCCGTAAGAATTGTACATGTGGCGGATGTGTATGATGCGCTGACATCAAGACGTCCGTATAAGAAACCATATTCTCCTTATGAGGCAGTAGAATATCTCATGGGAGCCTGTGGCATCATGTTTGACAAAAACGTTGTGGAAGTGTTTATGGAACGTGTCCCACTGTTTCCGAGAGGGACGGAGGTAAACCTGTCGGACGGACGTAAGGGACTGATCTATGAAAACAAGGGACCGCATAATTTGCGTCCGGTTCTAAATATGCCGGATGGGACCAAACTGGATCTGATGGAAAATAAAAACTTAAATGTTACGATTCTTCCACCGGAATATCTTGATACGGTTTCTCCGGATTCGGAAGAGCCGGGAAGAAAGAAGATGGTTCAGGAAACTGCCAGAAAAAAAATCATGATCGTAGATGATATGAAGACTAATCTGGATGCCATGCGTGGAATTCTCGAGGATGAGTATACCGTCATTCTCTGTAAATGCGGAAAACAGGCATTGCATTATCTGGAACACAATGAGTTTCCGGATCTGATCATTATGGATGTTGATATGCCGGAAATGAACGGAATCGAGACTACCATGAGAGCAAACAAGCTCACAGGGGGCAGGATACCGGTTCTGTTTGTCACGGCCATGTGTGATGCGCATACGGTAATGACCTGTCGGAGACTGCATGCGGCAGGATATATTGTGCGGCCATATAAAGCCATTTATATCAAGTCCGAAGTAGAGCGGATATTTAGCGGTTGGAGGTAAAACGGATATGGGACTGGTTTTCCATCTGATCTGTCTTTTTTTTACACTGTTTGTATTGCAAAGTTATGTCAGCAGCGGGTTTCACGCAAGGGAACACCGGCTGCTGCCGTTGGTTTTAGGGCTGATTGCATTGAACAGTTTTTATCGCATTACCTATTATGTTACGGGAGAGGCACAGACACTTCGTATACTGACAGATTTACTGGCCATTCACATGCTGTATCTTATGATTCATTATGTGGGTGATTTTATGAAATTCCAGCTGAAACTCAGGACGGAAGTGATTTTGTTCTGCAGTCTGGTGCTGTTTAATTCCATGTTGATTATACGTGCTGCGCAGCGCGAGACGTATCAGGATGCGTTTCGGATTGCGCTGCTTTGTTATACGGGAATTCTTCTGGGGCTGGCTACTTATGTGAGAGTGAAAAGCGAGGTTTCTGTCTGGGAGGGACATGTAAATGATATGTTGTATCTTGGCATGGCACTTCCGGGAGTTGCAATGTTGTTTCGCGCAGTTACGCCGAAAGCGGAAGAATTTCTGGTGCCGGGAGCTTTTGAAATTTCCTGTCTGATTGTCTTTTATCTGATGATGACGGGAAGATTATCCAATGTGACGAACATTATCCGGGAAAACTTTTATAATATCAGTGATATCCCTACGTTTTTGTTTGACAACAGAATGCGTTACCGGGATGCCAATGCCAGTGCCAGACGATGGTTTCCGGAAATTGTGGGGGAACTGACGGACGATCCGCAGGAGTACCCTTTTTATACCAAAATGATGCGTTGGAGTAAAGACCCGGATCAGGATTATGTGGTTCAGTGGAAAGAAAGTTATTGCAGGTGTCAGCTGCATCCGGTCTGCAGTGAAAATGTGGTGAGAGGATATATTCTTACTCTGCTCGACATCACACAACAAAAGAAGGAAACGGTTCTGATGGAGGATCTGAAAAAGAAAGCAGAAGAACAGTCATTTTTAAAAAGCCGTTTTCTGGCATCGGTCAGTCATGATCTGCGCAGTCCGCTGCATGCGATTATCGGAGGTTCGGACATTTTAAAGAGGCAGAATCTTCCGGATGAGAGCAAAAACATTCTTGAATATATCTGTATCGCGGGAAATAATCTGCTTGAACAGGTGGATACCATCCTTGCATATTCGAAGCTGGAAGCAGGAATGTTGACGCTCAAAGACAAAACATACAATTTTTATGAGATGATCGAGGAACAGGCCCGTCTTTGTCTGCTGAATATCCGGGAAAAAGATATCGTATTTACCGTGAGGTTTCTGGACCGGTTTCCGGAGCAGGTAAGTGGGGACTATTTACGTGTGGCACAGATTTTTCAGAATATTTTATCGAATGCCTGCAAGTTTACGGAACAGGGAACGATCACGCTGTCACTCCACTGTAAGATGGAAGAAGGACAGGTATGGTTTGACGGCTGTGTGGAAGATACCGGTGTGGGAATGACAAAGGAAAAACTTGCACAGGTATTTGCGGAATATGTCTCGTTTTCCGAGGATATGGGGGTAGAGGGCTTTGGCCTGGGTCTGTCAATTGTCAGACAGCTCGTAGAAATGATGCATGGCTGGGTAAGAGCAGAGAGTGATCCGGGAAAAGGGACACGCGTATCTTTTGGGTTTTATCAGAAACAGGTTATGGCTGAGATATCAGAGCCGAGAAACATCGGACGGGAAATATTAAAAGAACAGAATGATCCGCAGGTCGAAGAAATACAGCCGAACTGGATTTATCCGCGGGCACGTGTCCTTCTGGTGGATGATATGGAAGCAAACAGGGTGATTTTTCAGGAACTTGCGGCTCCATGGAAGTTTATACTGGATCTGGCGGTGTCAGGAGAAGAAGCTGTACAGATGGTAAAAGAACGGGAATACCAGATGATCATTCTGGATCAGATGATGCCGGGAATGTCCGGATTTGAGACGGCGGATCAGATACAAAGATACAGTCATGCACCGCTTGTTCTTATGACAGCGGATATTTCTGACGAAGTGAGAAGCCGTTCCATCCGGCATGGATTTACCGATTTTATGCCGAAACCGATCCGGCTGCAGCGGATGAGGCAGGTTTTAGAAACCGGAATTCCGGTAAGATACAGGGAACTTCCGAATCCGGTCGATGCGTCAAAGAAGGCGAAAGCCACAGGGCAGAGGAACGCTACGGATATCCGTACGCTGGAATCTTATTGGAAAGAGGTGGAGGGTTTACTTCCGAAACTTCCGGAATATGTCCAGCGGGATCTGCATATGTTTCAGACAAAAGTTCATGGAATCAAAGGGATCAGCCGCCAGATTGGAAAAGAGGAGATTGCCCAGCAGGCAGAAATTATGGAGATGGCGGCAAAGACCGAAAACCGTGCCTTTATAAACCGGAATCTGCATAATTTTTTAGAGCAGCTGCAGGGGACGGTGAAAGAAGTAAAACAGGAGACAAAAGATTCACAGGAAAGCGGTCACATACCTCGGCAGGAAAAGTTTCCCATGATGGATGGAGAGCAGCGCCGGCTGTGCTGGAAAGGGTTAAAGTATGGATTTGATACCTATGATATTGCACAGATTGAGGAGAATATAAAGATACTTTCTGAACATGAATTACCGCCGGAAGAAAAAGAAAGGCTTCCCGTGGTAAGGGAAGCCTATGAAAATCTGGATTATGAAATCGGAAGCAAAGCCTGTATGTTTTAGACACGGCGGCGCAATAACGCATAGAATTTTTCAATATGGAAAGGTTTTCCCTGAACCGCCTGGACTTTCAGGCGGTTTTCTTCATTGAAACCTACCAGAATGTTGTGATTGGCTTCTGCCAGGTAATCCATAATACCGTCAATATCGGATTTGGTATTTTTCGGACAGTTTACATACATATGTTTGTTTGCGGTAATATGCATGGTATAAGAGATGCTGAAATGATACCAGAGCATTTTGTGGAGCGTCGAATGTTTATAGATCCACAGAATCTCCTGAATAGGCACAATGGCATTTCCATATGGTGATGTCATGATAAAATAATGTTCGGTAATAAACATATCCTCCGTTGCCAGCTGTGGAAGTGTTGCAAGTTCTTCCTCGGCCTCGGCGAGAATCTGACCCGGATGTCCGAAGACGATCAGGTTCTGGCACGGTGGGGAAAGCACCGGGAACCGGATATAGACCATACAGATCAGAAGATACAGGACGGTATAAATCATGGAACCGAAATACGCGAAGAATAAAATGCGCGTCGTGGTTAAATGATAGTCAGGCTCACTGAAATAATACGAAGACAGCTGATTGCGGATACCGGTTTCGGTCCAGTTCAGGTCAGAGGAAAGCTGGGACAAAAGTGCCAGATAAGATTCTTTTCCTTTGACGATCCGGCCGGTGACGGTCAGACGGTCGATCGTAGGGAGTCCTTCCTCACATGTATGCGGGGTAAGGAGAATGATGCTGCAATTATTTTTCTGTGTGGTGTAATAATAATATCCGCGGGTCTGTCCATAGGTTTCACAGGTATATCCGCTGAATTTCAGATCTGTGAAGGTCATGCGCACATAACGGTGATGGTTCTTGTAGGCGTCCGCAATTTTGGTATTGTCGGAAAGCTGTGCAGGGCGCAGCATGGCACCCAGTGGAAATACGATCCAGAGAACTGCAAGTAAAACCAGATATATCATTGGAGAAAAAAGTCTTCTGCGATAGAAGGCCTGAATATTTTTGGAAATATAATGTTCGTAGTTGTCAGGCATGGAAAATCCTTTCTGTAGTTCAACTTATGCATTCAGTATAAAGGTTTCGGGAAGAATAATCAACCTTGCTTTTGCCATAAAAACTTGCTAAACTATGATACAAAGCAGGAGGAAAAGAATGGACGCGTATACGGGTTTTGCGCAGGTTTATGACCTGTTTATGGATAATGTGCCCTATGATGAATGGTGTGCATATATTTGTGAGACATTAAAAAAGCATGGAATTGCAGACGGACCGGTGCTGGATCTGGGATGCGGAACCGGAGAACTGACCCGGAGACTGGCTGCCTGTGGGTATGATATGACCGGTGTGGATGTTTCTGTGGATATGCTGCAGAAAGCCATGGAAAAGCAGACAGATCCACCGATTCTTTATCTGCTGCAGGAGATGCAGACACTCGAACTGGATGGATGTGTGCGGGCAGTCTGCTGTACCTGTGACTGTGTCAATTATGTACTTGAGCCACAGGAACTTTCCGATGCATTCCGGCGGGTTGCCGCCTGTCTGGAAAGCGGTGGAGTATTTATCTTTGATATGAATACCGCCTATAAATACGAACAGCTTCTCGGAGATCACACATTTGCGGAGAGCAGGCAGGAAGGAAGTTTTATCTGGGAAAATTATTATGACGAAGAGACCAGAATCAATGAATATGACCTGACACTGTTTATCCAGGAAGCGGGAGAGCTGTACCGTCGATATGCGGAAACACACTATCAGAGAAATTATAAGGTGGAACAGATAGTGGATTTCCTGCAGCAGGCGGGATTGGTCTGTGAAGGAATGTATGATGATTACACCGACGCCGGGGTCAAAGCCGACAGTGAGCGTATCACATTTGTTACAAGAAAAGAATAAAGGAGAAATGATACATGGCAGATTATATTGTTAGAGCAACCGCAGCAGGTGCCGCAATCCGGGCATTTGCAATTACATCGAGGGATCTGGTGGAGACCGCCAGACAGGATCACAATACGTCCCCGATCATGACGGCAGCCCTGGGACGTCTGTTGTCCGGCGGTGCGATGATGGGAACAATGTTAAAAGGGGAAAAGGATCTTCTGACCCTGCAGATTCAGTGCAGCGGTCCGGCCAGGGGACTTACCGTTACTGCGGACGCCAATGGACATGTCAAGGGATTTGTCAATAATCCGATTGTGGAACTTCCGCCAAACAAAGACGGACATTTAAATGTAGGGGGCGCGCTGGATCTCGGTATTTTGAGCGTCATCAAAGATATGGGACTAAAAGAGCCATATGTGGGACAGTGTCAGCTGCAGACAGGAGAGATTGCAGAAGATTTAACCTATTATTTTGCAACTTCCGAGCAGATTCCGTCTGCGGTAGGATTGGGCGTGCTGATGAACAAAAACAACACGGTGCGTCAGGCCGGCGGATTTATTATTCAGCTTATGCCGTTTACGAGTGACGAGATCATTGAAAAACTGGAAAAGCGTATTGCAGAGATCGATTCTGTGACTATGATGCTGGAGCGAGGACTGACACCGGAAGGAATTCTCGAAGAAATTCTCGGAGATTTCGGCTTGGAAATCACCGACAAAATTCCGGCAGCATTTGTCTGTGACTGTTCCAAGGAGCGGGTATCCCGCGCACTTTCGACGCTCAGCAAAAAAGATATCGATGACATCATCAATGATGGGGAGAGCATCGAGGTAAAGTGCCAGTTCTGTAATAAGGCATATGAATTTTCCGTAGAGGAATTAAAGGAGTTGAGAAAGTGAGACAGGGATTTGTAAAAGCAGCTGCAGTCACACCGAAAATTAAAGTGGCAGATACAAAATACAATGCAGAACTGATTCTGGATATGATGAAAGAAAGTACCCGGCAGGGAGCAAAGATTGTAGTTTTTCCGGAACTTTGTCTGACCGGCTATACCTGTCAGGATCTGTTTTTGCAGGAACGTCTGCTGCAGGGCGCAAAGGATGCGCTGATGAAATTAGTAAAAGAGAGTGCTTCACTGGACGCCATTTTTTTCGTGGGACTTCCCTTTGAAATCCTTGGAAAATTATACAATGTGGCGGCAGTGTTTTCCCATGGAGAAGTGCTTGGACTTGTACCGAAGAGTTATCTGCCGAATTACAATGAATTTTATGAGGCGAGACATTTCGTATCCGGAGCAGAGCTTGCGACAGAGGTGGTTCTGCCGGACGGAAGCTGTGTTCATGCGGACCGGGATCTGCTTTTTGTCTGTGAGCAGATGCCGAAACTCAGAATCGGTGTGGAACTGTGTGAGGATCTGTGGACACCGAATCCGCCGAGTATCTCCCATGCACTGGCGGGGGCGTCTGTTCTGGTGAATTTGTCGGCTTCGAATGAACTGACCGGCAAAGACAGTTACCGCAGGGAACTGGTAAGTGGCCAGTCTGCACGTCTTCTTGCGGCATATATTTATGCGTCAGCGGGAGAGGGAGAGTCTACACAGGATCTGGTGTTCTCCGGGCACAACATCATTGCGGAAAACGGACAGATTCTTGCGGAATCCAAGCGTTTTGGACATGGCATCCTGTATTCGGAGATTGATGTGGAACGTCTCTGTGCACAGCGCCGCAGAATGACAACTTTTGTCACTGAGGATCAGACACATACCGAGATTCTGTTCTCTTTAAAAATAGAAGAAACAAAACTGACGCGGTTTATTGATCCGGCACCGTTTGTGCCAACAGACAGACAGAACAGGGAAAAGCGTTGTGATGAAATTCTGATGATTCAGGCAATGGGACTAAAAAAACGTCTGGAACATACCGGAGCCAATGCTGTGGTAGGTATTTCCGGAGGACTGGATTCGACGCTGGCACTGCTGGTGACCGTGCGTGCCTTTGATCTGTGCGGGCGGGATCATAAGGGAATTACGGCCGTCACCATGCCGGGATTCGGGACAACCGACCGCACATATGACAATGCTGTCAAACTGATTCAAAGCCTTGGGGCAGAATTTGTGGAAGTGGATATCTGTCAGGCGGTAAATGTGCATTTTTCGGATATCGGACAGGACCCTTCGGTGCATGATGTGACATATGAAAATTCCCAGGCGCGGGAACGCACGCAGATTCTGATGGACATTGCGAACAAAAAGAATGCGCTTGTGATCGGAACCGGAGATCTGTCGGAACTTGCACTGGGGTGGGCAACGTACAACGGAGATCATATGTCCATGTATGCCGTGAATGCTTCTGTGCCAAAGACACTGGTCCGGCATCTGGTGCGTTATTATGCGGATACCTGTGAGGACAAGCAGCTTTCCGATACACTGTATGATGTATTGGATACACCTGTTTCTCCGGAGCTTTTGCCGCCGGAAGACGGAAAAATTTCACAGAAGACCGAGGATCTGGTAGGTCCGTATGAACTGCATGATTTCTTCCTGTATTACATGCTGCGTCAGGGATTTTCCCCTGCAAAAATTTATCGTCTGGCAAAAATTGCATTTGCGGGAACTTATGAAGATGCATTTATTTTAAAATGGCTGAAAACGTTCTGCCGCAGATTTTTTGCGCAGCAGTTTAAACGTTCCTGCCTTCCGGACGGCCCGAAAGTCGGATCTGTTGCTGTTTCTCCGAGAGGAGATCTGCGTATGCCGAGTGATGCGCTGGTGCGACGGTTCTTATTTCGAGGATCAGGACTTCTGGCGCTTTACTGGTATAGCCCGTGAGGTTTA
>ENA-UEYF01002732-UEYF01002732.1-human-gut-metagenome-genome-assembly--contig:-NODE-2732-length-10681-cov-6.594398_pt1 | contig 10681 bp, 10 predicted proteins | sample MGYA00242902_ERZ507920 | MGnify/ENA primary metagenome ERZ507920 (study PRJEB26167, sample SAMN06115402) | human gut metagenome | host: Homo sapiens | place: China:Jiangxi | collected 2016-07-05...
CAGAAACGCTTCAGGACTTTTTTTGTCTGTACGCCTGCGTCCGTTTCCGCGGCAGGCCGCTTCTTCTTTTTGCTGCCTTTACAGACATACGGATATGATAAACCTCCTGCTGATATACTTCCTTCCCCTTAGAATTTTTAAATTTGTTATTGCGATTATGATTGCTGCCATTGGCATGCAGCCAGATACGATGATATTCTTCATTAGGTCTATTAATGCGTGAATCATTAAGGAATTTACCTTTTTCAGACGGCGCCAATTTTACGGTCGAAGCAAAATCATCTACATATTTAATCATCTCAGGCGTCATTTCCGGTGTTTTGGTTACATCATCAAGATAGGAAGGATATCTGTAATATTTTCCCTCTGGCGGTTTAACTACCGGTGCTTGGGCTTTTTTATCTACCTTCTGCTCTGTCTTGATATCCGGCTTATCAACTTTCTTCTTGTCCTTGGCATCATCCCCGCAGCCTGCCGCCAAAAGCAGCGCTGCAATCAATCCTGCCGTTGCCAAATACTTAAAATGCTTTTTCATAATCTACGCCCCCTTTTTTACATCTGCTTAAGCTTTTTGCTTTTCTCTACGCTTATTATATGCCCGGTAGCGAAAAAGCGCCCCACCCCAAAAGCAGTTTTAGGGTAGGACGCTCAAAATTTTTCGTTTTTTTAGCTAAAAAAGTTATTTTTCAGTGGAAATTGCTTCTTCAGGCAAAAGCTCAGGCAGTTTTGCCCTTCAGCTTGAGCACTACCGCCAGCAGCAGGCTTACTACAAAGCAGGCGCTGAAGAAGTACAGGGTAAAGCTGTAGCTGTGTGTGCGCTCGTAAATTACGGATAAAAGCAGCGGACCGGCAATGCCTGCCAACCCCCACGCTGTTAAAATACGTCCGTGAATCGCACTCAGCTGCTTCGTGCCGAACAAATCGCTCAAATAGGCCGGCATGCAGGAGAAGCCGCCGCCGTAGCAGGTGATGATAATGAACACCAGCAGTTGGAACATAAAGCTCTCATTTACGCCACCCAAAAGGTAGAAGGCCACAATCTCAATCACGAAAAATGCCAGATACGTATTCGCACGGCCGATATAGTCGGAAACAGTGGACCACACAATACGGCCGCCGCCGTTCAGCAGGCCGATGATACCAACCATAGACGCCGCCGCAATCGGAGACATGCCGATAACCTCCTGTGCCATGGGCGAAGCTACAGCCAAAAGACCGATACCGCAGGTGATGTTCGTAAAGAAAATCCACCACAAAGCATAGAACTGCCATGTGTGCATAGCCTCCTTCACAGTGTACTGCACATGCTCAGGCATCTGCGCTTTGAACTGGCCCTTGCCTGCTGCAGTTTCCTGCTTCGGCGGCTCCAGATAAAGTGCGGAAGCAGTCATAACTACTGCATAAATGCAGGCCAGAATCACAAAGTTTTCAATCAGGCCGTATTTAGCAATCAAAATCTGCATCAACGGACCTGCAACGAGGCTGGCAAAGCCAAAGCCCATAATCGCCAGGCCGGTTGCGAGACCACGATTATTGGGGAACCACTTTACCAGTGTGGACACCGGGGTAATATAGCCTGTTCCCAGACCGATACCGCCGATAACGCCGTAAAAAAGATATAACAGCATCAGGCTGTGCTGCGTCAATGCATATGCCGTACCCAGCAAGCCGCTTACGAAAAAGCACATGGATATCAGAGCGCTGCGGCGCGGACCATATTTTTCTACATACGTTCCCAAAAAGCCTGCGGAAGTACCCAAAAACAAAATCGCCAGTGAAAAGGTCCAGGTAACCTCCTTCAGCGAAAAACCCATAGCCTGCATAATAGGCTTAGTCAGTACGCTCCATGCGTATACGCTGCCAATGCTGATGTGAATACCGATGGCTGCCAGCACGATCAGCCATCTGTTTTTTGTCTGTTGCATCATGAATACCTCTCTTTATAAGTATTACCTAGTCACCCGGGTTTTCCTTTTGCTCCTTATAAAGAAAAAACGTCTGGGCGATTTTGCCCAGACGGTCGGCGCATACATTCATCTGCCTCCACGTGGTCAATTCCACTCATCCGTCAGGAAGCAGACTGCATTAGGTTATGACTCTATTATACACAAAATTCCGCAATTGTCAACATATAGTGTTTTGTTAATATTTTGTTACTATATAGTGTAGGAAATTTTCCCTTCCGCCTCACTTCGCTCGGCACCTTCCCCTATGGGGCACAACCCTCAGTCATCGCCTACGGCGATGACAGTTCCCTTGCAGGGAGCATATAGAAAGTTAGAGTTTCAATATATCATTATATCTTCCCTGAAAGGGAAGGTGGCTGCGAGCTCTGCGAGCAGACGGAAGGGTTGCGATATATCAATTGCGATGCTTTTGTTTCCCCCTTCCGCCTCACTTCGCTCGGCACCTTCCCCTATGGGGCAGGCAAGAAGGCAGAGCTAAAGCTCACACAAGCACAAAAAGGAGCCGCGCTAACGCGCGGCCCTTCAAATCCTCATCAAGCTAAATTTATTTCTTACGAAGATTTACAGTTGTCGTATGCTTGCAATGCGGGCAGCAACCCTTACCGCCGCCGGCATCACAGCCAATGCAGCCACCGGTTTTATGCGCCTTGATGACTTGCTTGGATGCCAAATACACACACCCGACAACAATCAGACCAATAATCCAGGTTGCCATACGAAACACCTCTTTTATTTTGCATCAACGCTCATAACCGTCTCTTTATCATACTTCTTAGCGGGACGGAAGAGCAGATACAGGAACGCAATCAGGAAAATAACAGCTACAGCAGTACCGAAGCTGAATGCTTCACCGCCGACAAGCACTCTGCCGAACTGGTAGACCATCAGGCAGATGCTGTAAGCATACAGGTTTTGGAAGAGGATAGTTGCCCAGGTCCACTTCTTGCTGTTCATCTCCTGGCTCATAGTGGAAATCGCTGCCAGGCAGGGAGAATCCAACAGGTTGAACACCAGGAAGGAGAACGCTGCAACCGCACTCGGGAAGAACGCCATAACAGCAGTCCACAAATCAGGCTCATCCTCAGCTGCATCAGCCAGACCGGAAAGAATAGCCATCGTGCTGACGATAGATTCCTTAGCCACAAAGCCGGAGAAAGCAGCAGCCACAGCCTGCCAGCTGTCAAAGCCCAGAGGAGCGAAGATAGGAGCAAGACCATTACCAATGTAAGCAACAAAGCTCTTTTCAGTATCAACCATAGCAACAGAGCCTTCATCAATACCAAAGCTTGCCAGGAACCACATAACAACGCAGCACAGGAAGATAATAGTACCGGCTTTTTTCAGGAAGCCTGCAACACGCTCCCAGGTATGCAGCAATACGTTCTTAGCAGCAGGCAGATGGTACGGCGGCAGCTCCATAACAAACGGAGCAGGATCGCCGGCAAACAGCTCAGTCTTTTTCAGAATGATGCAAGCAGTAATTACAGCGAAGAAACCAACGAAGTACATAATCGGAGCCATGTACCAGTCACCACCCATAATAGCTCCGGAAAGCAAAGCAATAACAGGCAGCTTAGCACCACAGGGGATAAAGGTGGTAGTCATGATAGTCAGACGACGGTCGGTTTCGTTTTCAATAGTACGGGAAGCCATAATACCCGGTACGCCGCAGCCTGCAGAAATCAGCAGAGGAATGAAGCTCTTGCCGCTCATACCGAACTGACGGAAGAAACGGTCCATAATGAAGGCTACACGCGCCATATAACCGCAATCCTCCAAAAAGCTCAACAGCAGGAAAACAATCGCCATCTGCGGAGCAAAGCCAATCGGTGCGCCAATGCCGCCGATAATACCGTCAACAACAAGAGATACCAGCCAATCCTCACATTCGGCAGCCTCCATGTGCTCCTGCACCCACGGCTGAATCCATTCGCCAAACAATGTATCATTCGTAAAATCGGTTACAACCGTACCGATAGTTTCTACAGCGATATAGTAAACAAGGAACATGATAATCGCGAAAATCGGCAGAGCCAGGAAACGGTTCGTTACAATGCTGTCGATTTTATCGGAAATAGTCAGACCGGTATGGCCTTTGACAACTGCATTGCTCATCAGCTCGCCAATGTAGTTATAACGCTCGTTGGTAATAATGCTTTCGGCATCATCATCCAGTGCTTCTTCGCAGGCTGCCACGATTTCTTCAATCTTAGCCTGCTCGCCTTCGCTCAGTCCCAAAGCATCAGCAATTTTCTTATCACGCTCAAACAGCTTTACCAGCAGCCAGCGCTCGCTCATGCCGTGAACCTTGTTGCCTGCTTCGCGGGCAATCGCAGTCAGAGCATCCTCAACCTCGCTGCTAAAGCGCATATATTTCGGTGCAGCACCGCCGACAGCTTTAATTGCTTTTTCGGCAGCCTCACCGGTGCCTTCACCCTGCAGTGCGGAGGTTTCCACAATCTCGCAGCCAAGCTCGGCAGCCAGCTTAGCAGTATTAATCTTATCGCCGTTCTTGCGCACAATATCAATCATATTCAACGCAATCGTTACCGGATAACCCATCTCCATAACCTGCGTAGTCAGGTACAGGTTACGTTCAATGTTAGAGCCGTCAACCAGATTCAGTACGCCGTCAACATCATTTTGCAGCAGATAGTTACGGGAAACAACCTCCTCCAAAGTGTACGGAGACAAGGAATAAATACCGGGCAGGTCGGTAATAATTACATCATCGTGACCTTTAAGGCCGCCTTCTTTTTTCTCTACAGTTACGCCGGGCCAGTTACCAACATATTGGTTGGAACCGGTCAAATCATTAAACATTGTTGTTTTGCCGCAGTTAGGGTTACCAATCAGGGCAATCTTGATCTGTTTCATCTTTCCCCTCCAATTATTCTACAACGATATGCTCGGCCTCGCCGTTACGCAAAGTCAGCTCATAGCCACGTACAGTTACCTCCACCGGGTCACCCAGCGGTGCAACCTTACGTACGAATACGCTCACACCTTTAGTCACGCCCATATCCATAATACGTCTTTTTACCGCACCCTCGCCAACGAGCTTAGCAACGGTAACTGTTTCACCAACAGGAACTTCTTTTAATGTTTTCATAACATCCTCCACTTGCATCAGATAAATATTTTGGCTGCCATCTGCTTGCTCAGGGCAATGCGGGCATCCTTCACATTGACGATAAGATTGCCGTCAATTTCAGAAATAACAGTTACAGCTGAGCCTTCTACAAAGCCCAGGTTAGCCAGAAAGCGTTTGATTTCATCCTTGCCGTGAACAGCGCTGATTTTGTTAGTCTCGCCGCGACGGGCCATTAATAAAGGCATCATAATTCCCTCCAAAGAATTTGTTAGCAGATACTAACTTGACACGATTTTTTTTAGTAGTTAGGCATTCCTAACTACTATTGAAAGTTTACGTCAGCTATAAATTTTTGTCAAGCATTTTTTGTAAAATCCTACGCTAATTTACAAAATTAGTTAGCTTATGCTGTTATGTTTACAAAAAATATCGGCTGACTTTATAGTCAGCCGACGTAAACCAAATCAGCATATTAGCTATAGCTTTTTATTATATCTTTTTGTAGAGAATACGGATAGAATTCAGCACGCACAGCAAAGATACACCGGTATCCGCAAAGACTGCCGCCCACATAGAAGCATAGCCCATGAGACCTGCAATCATAATGATAACCTTAACAGTCAGAGCGAAAATTACGTTCTGCCAGGCAATCGCACCGGTTGCACGCGCAATCGCAATCGCCTGCGGAATAGCCTTCACTTCGGATTTCATGAAGACAACATCGGCAGCCTCAATCGCTGCATCTGCACCGCTGCCCATAGCAGCGCCGGCATCCGCACCCGCCAGAACAGGCGCATCGTTAATACCATCACCAACGAACATAACCGGGCCGTACTTGTTGCGCAGCATGTTCAGCTCGCTGAGCTTATCCTGCGGCAGCAGCTGAGCGCGTACCTCATCAATACCTGCTGCCTTGGCCACAGCCTGCGCTTCCTTCTGCGCATCGCCGGTGAGCATAGCGGTTACCAGGCCTTGTGCCTTCAAAGAAGCAATTGCTTCCTTGGCATCTTCCTTCAGAGTATCGTTAATCAGCAGCTGGCCCATGTATAAGCCATTGTCGGCAACAAGCACCTCACTGCCGCTTTCGGTAGGAGTATAGCCGCCGTATTCAACATTAAAGCGCTGCAGCAGCTTGGTGTTGCCGCACAGAACCTTGCGTGCACCAAAGTACGCAACCAGGCCTTCGCCGGCAATTTCTTCAAATTTATCGGGGCGTACAAGCTCCAGCTTTTCAGCCTTGGCAGCCTCTACGATGCTTACGGCAATCGGGTGGGTAGAAACAAGCTCAGCACTTGCACACAGGCGCAGCAGCTCGTCAGCTTTCATGCCTTCGGCAGCATTAACCTTCTGCAGTACAAAGTTACCCTTGGTAACGGTACCGGTTTTATCCATAACTACGGCAGCAATGTTTTTCAAGGCCTCCATAGCAACGCCGCCTTTAAAGAGAATGCCGTACTTGGAGCCGGCGCCGATGCCGGAGAAGAAGGCCAGCGGCACGCTCAGCACCAGTGCGCATGGGCAGCTGATAACGAGAAAGGTCAGCGCAGTATAAATCCATTTATTCCAGTCGCCGGTAATCAGGGACGGAATCACAGCAGTCAGTACTGCGGCAGCAACAACAAACGGAGTATAGACACGTGCGAAGCGGGTAATGAAACGATCAATAGTCGGCTTGCTGGCAGCAGCGTTCTCTACGCTGTCCAGAATACGGGTAACCATAGACTCCTCCAGAACCTTTTCTACACGGATTTTCAGCATACCGGAGGTATTCACGCAGCCGGAAACAACCTCATCGCCATATTTGCGCTTCACAGGCACAGGCTCGCCGGTTACCGGGGAGGTATCTACCAGACTTTCGCCGTCGATAACAACACCGTCCAGAGGGATACGGTCACCTACGCGCACCAGCAGGATATCGCCTACATGTGCGTCAGCGGCAGGAATAACCTTCACCTCTTCGCCTACGAGCAGGTTGACAACCTCCGGACGCATGTCAACAGCGTCCATAATCTGGCCACGGCTCTTTTCTACCGCACGCTGTTCAAAGTATTCGCCCACGCGATAGAAGAACATAACGCCAACAGCCTCTTCCCAAGCCTGAATTGCAAACGCACCTAATGTTGCAACGGTCATGAGGAAGTTTTCGTCAAATACATTACCCTTGGCAATATTCTTCAAGGCAGTCAGCACAATGCGTCCGCCCAGCAGAATATAAGCAAAAATCAGGAAGTACATATGATACGCTTCCGGCACAAGTCCCAGCCATTCGGTGATGATGAATACTGCACCGCCAAGTACGATTTCGATAATTGTCTGTTTTTCGCTCAGCTCAGAAAGGATACCACCGGATTTTTTGCGTTCCTCCAGCTCGGGAGCCAGGGAAGGCTTGCTTTCAGCCTCCAGCAGTACAACGCCTTCTTCTACCTTATCGGTTACAGCCTGCATTTTCTCCAGCAGACCGTTATAATTTTTAGCACTTACGCGCAGCTTTTTCGTAGTAAAGGTCAGGATTGCTTCATCAATCTCAGGCATAGCGTTCAGCGCACGTTCAATCTTGGCACCGCAGTTAGCGCAGTCCAGATTTTTCACTAAATATACTCTGCTCTTGCCGCCTAATTGCGGACGGCGGTCACGCGGTACTACCAATACGTCGGACTCAATGGATGTGCAGATTTTTTGAATTTCCGGCAGCAAAGCCTCATGATCAGCAGCGCTGAGGCGCAGCTGCTTGGTAGCAAAGCTTACGTTAGCATAGGTTACGCCCGGCAGCTCTTTGATTTTATATTCCATTTTGGCAGCGCAGTTGGCACAGCCAAGGTTTTGCAGAATATATACACGCTTAACCTTATCGGCATCCGGCATACGGCAGGTGCAATTAGCCAGGCTCTCGCCGCATACATCGCAGTACTCCTCATGCGGATGGCAGATTTCGCAATTACAGTCAGCAGGATGACCGGGAACGTGATGTCCGTGTACATGAGCATGTTCGTGGCCATGGTCGTGACCGCAACCGCATTCGTCACCATGTGTGTGAGCGTGTTCGTGCTCGTGGCCGTAGTCGTGACCGCAACCGCATTCGTCACCATGTGCGTGAGCGTGTTCTTCGTGCTCATGATCATGTCCGCAACCGCATTCGTCACCGTGTGTATGAGCATGCTCGTGCTCGTGGCCGTGGTCATGTCCGCAACCGCATGCGTCGCCGTGCGCGTGTGCGTGAGCGTGTTCTTCATCTTCATGCTCATGTTCATTACCACAGCAGCAATCATCGCCATGCTCATGGGAATGCTCTTTATGGTCATGTTCATGATCGTGTCCGCAACCACAAGCATCGCCATGAGTATGCTTAGGCACATGTCCCATAGTTTTATGATCATGGTCCTTGCCGCAGTGACCGCAGGTGCAGCCTTCCGGATGCTTGCTGTAATCCTCTACGCTATTGATATGACCGTCAATATGACGAAATGCTCTTACATCGCCGGAACCGTTACGGATATCTTCCAAATCTTTCTTCATTGTATCTGCCACCTTTCCTTTCAGGTTGTCTCACTCTTCATATGAGTATCTATTCATATATAGTATAAAAAATAATAGAAAAGGTGATAACACCTTTCAGTAAATTCTTTGATACCTATATTATAACACAAATAACGTATGAGTCAATACTCACCCATGAAATTAGTGATAAAAATTCCTAAGAAAAAAATGGGTACAGCATTCGCCGTACCCACTATAAAAATTGATGGAGAAAATTACTTTCAAAGAAGCTCTATGCTTACTCATATCACTTCAAGACTATATTAGTCAAACAGATGGCAGGAAACCCAATGGCCGTGCTCAACCTCTTTCAGCTCAGGCTTAACCTGTACGCAATGCTCGGTGCAGTGCTCGCAACGGCTGGCAAAGGGACATCCCGGCGGCAGGTCCAGCGGACTCGGGATTTCGCCTTCCAAAGGCTCAATCTTTTCGCCCGGCTTGAAGTCTACCTTAAATACAGCACCCATAAGTGCCTTAGTGTACGGATGCTTGCACTGTTCTGCAATACGGCCGTGCTCCATCCATTCTACTACATTACCCAAGTACATTACCGCAACCTGATGGCACATCAAATCTACCAGACCAAGGTCATGAGCAATGAACAGGTAAGTAATATTTTTTTCTTTTTGAATACGGCACAGCAGCTCGCAGATTTTTTCCTGTACGGAAACGTCCAGCGCACTGGTTGCCTCGTCGCAGACAATAATCTTCGGCTCCAGTGCCAGAGCGCGGGCAATGCCCAGACGCTGACGCTGACCGCCGGACATGCTGTGCGGATAGCGGTCCTTGAATTCAGCAGGCAGCTCAACCATTTCCAGCAGCTCTGCTGCTTTGGCGTCTACCTCGCTGTTTTTAATCAGGCCGAAATTTTTCAAAGGCTCGGTGAGGATATCCTTAACAAGCATTTTCGGGTTGAAGGCAGCAGTCGGATCTTGGAACACCATCTGGATGTTCTTTCTGTCCTGACGCAGCTGTTCACCGCTAGATTTCATCAAATCGTGGCCTTCGAAAATAGCTTCACCGCTGGTAGCAGGGTGAATACGCAGCAAAGTACGCACCAGTGTACTCTTGCCGCAGCCGGATTCACCGATAATGCCCAGGGTACGGCCTTCGTATGCACGCAGGTTGATGTCATTGCAGGCAGTCAGGAATTTGCCGCCGTCAACTGCGAATTTTTTGGTAAGATGGTTAATCTCCAGTACCAGTTTAGCACGTTCATAGGCTGGTCTTTCATTATTGCTCATAATACGTCTTACCTCCTATGACCGGAACTGCATTAAGCAGTTGTTTTGTATAATCATCCTGCGGATTAGCAATAACGTCCTCGCGCTTACCATATTCCACAACATGACCGCCCTTCATAACCATCAGCTTGTTGGATACGTAGGAAGCAACGCCCAAGTTATGCGTAACCATAATAACGGCAACGCCGTATTCGTCACGAATATCAACAATCTGACGGATAATCTGTGCCTGAGTAGTTACGTCCAACGCACTGGTAGGTTCGTCAGCCAGGAGAATTTTCGGGCTGAAAATCATAGCCATAGCGATACCTACACGCTGACGCATACCACCGGACAGCTCAAACGGGAAACTGTTCATAATATTTTCCGGGTTCGGCAGACGCACATTAGTCAGCATATCGCAGCACATCTTATAAGCCTGGTCCTTAGACTTGTCCGGCTGATGCGCCTGAACGTAGTCAATGAACTGTTGGCCGATACGGCGGATAGGATTAATCATGTTGCCGCTGTCCTGGAAAATCATGGACATCTCGCTGCCATACATTTTGCGCCATTCATCGGGAGTATTTTGTAATACATCCTTGCCATCAAAGATGATGCTGCCGCGGCTAACGCGGCCGGCACCAGGCAGGCAACCCATAATAGCGCGGATAACGGTGGTTTTGCCGCTGCCGGACTCGCCGACGATGGACATAATCTCACCCTTATCCAATTCTAAGCTGGCACCGGTTACGGTGAGCTTGTCACCGTAGCTGATGTCTAAATCTTTTACTTCAAGAAGCATTGAACAATTACCTCTTTATTTCTTTATTAATTATTGTTTCGGGCAAACATCTTTAGTA
>ENA-UEYF01002735-UEYF01002735.1-human-gut-metagenome-genome-assembly--contig:-NODE-2735-length-10672-cov-6.324776_pt1 | contig 10672 bp, 8 predicted proteins | sample MGYA00242902_ERZ507920 | MGnify/ENA primary metagenome ERZ507920 (study PRJEB26167, sample SAMN06115402) | human gut metagenome | host: Homo sapiens | place: China:Jiangxi | collected 2016-07-05...
TCTTCCACCACAGTGCCGGCGTAGACGGTGGCACCGATGGTCTTGCGCACCGGCATGGACTCGCCGGTCAGAGCGGCCTGGTTGACCATGGCTTCGCCCTCGATGACGGTGCCGTCCAGCGGGATCATGTTGCCGGAGCGGACGACGATCTCGTCGCCCGGGTGGACCTTGGTGAGAGGCATGAGCACTTCGGTACCCTGTGCGCGGACCCAGACCTTATCGACATTCAGGGCCATGCTGCGGGCCAGGTCGTCGAGGCTCTTCTTGCGGGTCCACTCCTCCAGCAGGGAGCCGACGTTGAGCAGGAACATGACGGAGCCTGCGGTGGCGAAATCGCCCCGCAGGATGGAGACACCGATGCTCAAAGCATCCAGCACCTCGACTTCCAGTTTGCGGCGCCACAGGCAGCACACACCCTTCCAGAGGAACTTGATGGAGCGGAACACGGTGTAGGCGGCGTTGAGCGGGGCGGGCAGGAACAGCTCGCGCAGCACCCGGCCTGCCAGGAGGTTATACATCTTTTCCTGATATTCCTGATTGATGCGGCGGCTGTCGGCGCTGGTGACCAGTGCGTCCAGTTCGGGGTCATCGAAACGGTAGGTGCTCAGGGCGGCGACGGCGTCCTTGCGGGCACCGGTGTAATACACCACCACATCGCCCGTCCGCTCGTAGACCTTGGCCTTGCTCACGGCGTCGTGGTGGTTCAGATAGGCTTCCAGCACATCGGCCCGGTGCAGGGTCATCCGCACATTGCAGACGTGTACCCGCAGACGGCCGCGGCTCTCATGAAGAATAGTACATTTCATATCAGAATATCCTCTGCGTATTGCAAAAAATAACCATAAAAAGAGCCGCCCGCAGGCGGCTCAGAGACTGCAAAATTACTCGTTGGTCTCGGTGGTCTCTGCCTCAGCAGCGTCCTCGATGACCTCAGCCTCAGCCTTGGCAGCGCGGGCCTCGTTGATGGCCTTTGCATCCTCGAGGATGTCACCGGCCTGCTCCTGGACCTTGCTGACGGTCTCCATGGTGGAGTCCTTCATGCGCAGGACAGCAGCAGTGGTCTGGGTGTAGACCTTCTTGGCATCGCTGCTGGACAGCAGCTTGAAACCAGCGGAACCGAACAGGGTGCCGGCAGCGAACAGAGCGATCTTCTTCATATCGAACATAGTAGTATACCTTCCTTTTTATCGTATTCCCTCATGTACCCCAAAGGGCATGGGATAAGTGTTTCTGCCGTTATTATAACGCGGTTTTTGGAAATTTCAAGGGATTTTGATGATGTTTATATCTGCTAACATTTTACGATAAGTAGTTAGAAATGCCTATCTTTACGTGTTTTTTGGTACAAACTACAGTTTGTATTTTCGAACAAACTCCAAGGTGCCGAAGAAATATAACAAAGAGTCTTGCGCTGAGAGGTGCATTCATTGTACAATAAAAAGGTATGCGATAAAATCGACAGGGCCGGGACGTTCCGGCCTGTAAAAATAAGTGAGGCTGGATATGGAAAAGAAAGATATTCGTGTGCTGGCGCTGGACCTCGACGGCACCCTGACCAATGACCAGAAGGTCGTCACCCCCGCCACCCGCGCAGCGCTGGATGCCGCTGCTGCCAAGGGTGTGACCATCGTGCTGGCCTCGGGCCGTCCCACGGCAGGCGTCATGCCGCTGGCAAAGGAGCTGGGACTGGATAAAAAGGGCGGCTGCATCCTCTCGTATAACGGCGGTGCCATCATCGACTGTGCCACCGGCGAGACGCTCTACCGCAAGCAGCTGGATGCAAAGTATGTGCCGCAGCTCTGTGCCTTCGCCAGGGAGCAGGGCGTGGTCATCATTACCTATAATAAGCAGGGCGTCGTCACCGAAAGCCCCGAGGACGAGTGGGCGCTGAAGGAGTGCTTTACCTGCAAGCTGCCCATGCAGAAGGTGGAGGACCTCGCCGCCTATGTGGATTATCCCATCTGCAAGATGCTCATTACCCTCGACCCCGCCCACCGCGGCGAGGTGCTGGAAGCAGGCCGGAAACAGTTTGCGGGCGAGATCGACCTCTACCCGTCCAGCCCCTTCTTCATCGAGGCTGTGCCGCTGGGGGTCGCCAAGGACGTGAGCCTCAGCAGTCTGCTGGAAAGCAGGGGGCTGACCCGCGACAACCTCATGGCCTGCGGCGACGGCCTCAATGACTGCTCTATGATACGCTTTGCCGGCGTGGGTGTGGCCATGCAGAATGCAGAGCCCCCCGTCAAGGAGGCGGCGGACTATGTGACCGTCGCCGACAACAACCACGACGGCGTGGCTGAGGCCATTGAGAAGTTCATTTTTTGAAAGGATACCAGACGCAAATGCCGCGCAACTTAGTTTTATTCGATTTGGAGTGGAACATCGGCTATCAGCCGTTTATCTTTAATTATCACGGTGTCCAGCAGACGTTCCGGGGGGAGATCATTGAGATCGGTGCTGTCAAGATCGACGAGGACGCCAACGTGCTGGATACCTTCTCCATCCACCTGCGTCCCCGCATCTTCCGCTGCCTGCAGCACCACATCGCCAAAGTCACCGGTCTGACGCAGGAGGACCTGGACAAGGGCGAACCCATCATCCAGGGCCTCCGCCGCTTTATGAAGTGGTGCGGCCCGGACGCCGAGTTCGCCGAGTGGGGCATGGATGACGTGCCGGTGCTCAAGCAGAACCTTTTCCTCTGCAATCTCGACGAGAGCCGCCCGACGGTCTGGTACGACCTGCAGCAGCTCTTTCTGCGGGAGTACCCCCGCAAGGAAGGCGAGGGGATGAAGCTGGAAAATGTCGTCACCCGGATGGGCATCCCGCTGGAACGCCCCTTCCACGACGCTCTGTCCGACACCCTCTACACCGCCGACCTCTGCCGTATGCTCGACCTGCGGGCCGGACTGGCCGCTTACCCCAGCGAGGAGGACACCCTGCGCCAGAGCCTTTGCCCCACGCCGGGCGACTACCGGGATTTCAGGGTCTTCCGGGGCTATCTGGACCAGTCTATGTGGAAGCTGGACCCCGTCATCGGCACGATGGCCTGCCCGGTCTGCGGCACGGCCCTGCAGCCGGATGACGTCTGGCTGAAAAAAGGGAGCAGCGGCTGGTATACGCTGTCCCAGTGTCCCGTCTGTAAGGGCAGGGGCGGCGAGGCAGGCCGGGGCGTGTTCCAGAAATACCGGATGTCGCGCCGGGACGGCCTGCACTGGGCCTTCGCCCGCTGCGTCCAGATGCCGGACGATGCAAGCCTGGTCCGCTGGAAAAAGCAGAAAGCCCAGTATCTGGAGCGTCAGCGCCTCAAGGCCGAACGGCAGGCCGCCGAAGCAGAGGCCGCCCGGCACATCTTCTGAGGCAGAAGAATAAAATATCGTGCAGGAAAGAACAACGCTGTTTCGTATTGTAAGGAGAGACAGGAAGAAAAAGGCAAAAATGCTCAGATTTTGTTCATATCCCGGTCATAGATGCTGGATATACTAAGAAGGAACATCAGGCAGAAACGAAAGGGATGGTACGAGCACGATGGAAACGATGCTCATCGACTGGCTCCACCAGCTGGGTACGCTGGAATTCTGGGAGGCATTGTTAGAGGGCTTTGAAGGGCTGGGGCCGTTGGTCCCTATCCTGCTGGCGATGGTGGAATCCATTTTTCCGCCGCTGCCCCTCATCGCCATCGTGGCCCTCAATATCGCGGCCCACGGCGGATTTCTTGGCTTCGTCTACAGCTGGCTCGGTGTGGCCGCAGGCGGCACGGTGGTGTTCCTGTTCTGGCGGCGGGTGGTCAAGCGCTTTTTCTGGAAGCTGGCCTCTCGTTCCGAACAGCTGAAAAAGGCCCAGCAGTGGGTCAGCCATGTGGACACCGCCACCCTCTTCATGCTGGCGGTCCTGCCCTTCACGCCCACGTCGTTCCTGCATCTGGCCTTCGGCATCTCGGACTTTGACGAGAAACGCTATCTGCTCACCCTTCTGGCGGGCAAGGCCGTTATGGTGGCCATGATGGCTCTCTTCGGCCAGTCGCTGGTCAGCTCGCTGAAAAATCCGGTGTATCTCATTCTCGCCATCGCCATCTGGGCCGGGATGTACTGGGTGAGCAGGAAGTTCTGTAAGAAGCACGATTTGGATCGATAAAATTGCGAAGCACTTGACTTTTTTGCTGAGAGTGCATATAATAAAAGCAATGAAGGAAGATATTGCTTCATAGGTTTTCACCAATGAGCAGCAAAACGCCCCACGGTACTGCGAATACCGCGGGGCGTTTTGCTTACCAGGGGTTAGTGCTTACCGGCCTTAAGCTGTTCGTCAAGCCACTTGTCAATGCAGTGAGCAACTACATTGGCTGCGACGGACAGAATGAAGGAAAAGAATGTCTCCATAGGTTTTTCACCCCCTTCCCCAATTTGAATGGAGTCGGAAGGCCGACACCTACAGGATACCATAAAATTCGACAAAGCACAAGAAAAAGCCGCTGTACAGCTACAAAACTGCACAGCGGCTTTCTGTATATAAAGTTTAGTTCTCGGCCAGATTACCGGTATAGAGCTGGTAATACTTGCCCTTCTTGGCGATGAGCTCGTCATGGCTGCCGCGCTCGATAATGCGGCCCTGCTCCAGGACTACGATGCAGTCTGCGTTGCGGACGGTGGAGAGGCGGTGGGCGATGACGAAGCTGGTGCGGCCGTACATCAGGCCGTCCATGCCGCGCTGCACCAGAGCCTCGGTGCGGGTGTCGATGGAGGAAGTAGCCTCATCGAGGATGAGCACCGGCGGGTCGGCGACGGCTGCGCGGGCGATGGCCAGAAGCTGACGCTGGCCCTGCGACAGGTTCGCGCCGTCGCCGGTCAGCATGGTGTTGTAGCCCTCGGGCAGGCGCTTGATGAAGCCGTCGGCGTTGGCCAGACGGGCTGCGGCGATGCACTCCTCGTCGGTGGCCTCCAGACGGCCATAGCGGATGTTCTCCATGACCGTGCCGGTGAACAGGTGGGTATCCTGCAGCACGATGCCCAGAGAGCGGCGGAGGTCGGCTTTCCTGATTTTATGGATATTGATGCCGTCGTACCGGATCTTGCCGTCCTGGATGTCGTAGAAGCGGTTGATAAGGTTGGTGATGGTGGTCTTGCCGGCGCCGGTGGAGCCGACGAAGGCGATCTTCTGGCCCGGACGGCCATAGAGGTTGATGTCGTGCAGGACGGTCTTGTTCGGTACATAGCCGAAATCGACGTCCGTAAAGGTGATGTCGCCTTCCAGCTTGTGGTAGGTGGTGGTACCGTCGTGGTGGGGGTGCTTCCAGGCCCAGATGCCGGTGCGCTCGTTGGCCTCCACGAGGTTGTCGTCCTTGTCGTACTTGGCGTTGATGAGGGTGACATAGCCCTCATCGGTCTCGCTGGGCTCATCCATCATCTTGAAGATGCGCTCTGCACCGGCCAGTGCCATGATGATGCTGTTGGCCTGCATGGACACCTGGCTGATGGGCATATTGAAGCTCTTGTTCAGGGACAGGAACGCCATGACAGTACCCAGCGTGACGCCGCCCATGCCGGTGACGGCCATGGCTGCACCCACCAGAGCGCAGATGGCGTAGCTGATATTGCCCAGCTGAGCGTTGACGGGCATCATGATGTTGGCGAAGCTGTTGGCCTGCTTGGCGCTGTCCTTGAGCTTGTCGTTCAGCTCGCGGAAGCCCTCAAGGGCCTTCTGCTCGTGGGTGAAGACCTTGACGACCTTCTGGCCTTCCATCATCTCTTCGATGTAGCCGTTCACTTTGCCGAGGTCGCGCTGCTGTGCGATGAAGAACTTGCCGCTCTGCTGGGTGATCTTCTTGGAGCAGAAGAGCATCAGGGCCACCATCAGCATGGTGACGATGGTGAGCTGCCAGCTCAGCATGCACATGCTGGCAAAGACGGAAACGATGGTGATGGCGCTGGATACCAGCTGCGGGATGCTCTGGCTGAGCATCTGGCGGAGGGTATCCACGTCGTTGGTGTAGACGGACATGATGTCGCCGTGGGGATGGGTGTCAAAGTAGCGGATGGGCAGGCTCTCCATGTGGGTGAAGAGCTGGATGCGCAGGTTGCGCAGGGTACCCTGGGTGACGTTGACCATGATGCGGGCGTTGAGCCAGGCGGCGAGGATGCCCACCACATAGATGCAGCCGACGCGCACCAGCGCACCGGCCAGCGGTGCAAAGCTGGGGTCCTGCTGCTGGGTCATGGGGATGATATAGTCGTCGATAAGGGTCTGCAGGAACAGGCTTGCCTGCACATTGGCCAGCGCGCTGACCACGATGCAGATGAGCACGAGGATGCAGTGAGGCAGATAGTGCTGGAACACCTCTGCCATGATGCGCTTGAGCAGCTTGCCCGGGTTCTCGACCTTCGGACGCGGGCCTCCCATGCCGCGGGGGCCGGGGCCATGGACGACTTTTGCTTTCTGTTCTGCCATTACTGCTCACCTCCCTGCTTGTCGAAGTCACCGCCGCCCTGCGTCTGGCTGTTGTAGACTTCCTGATAGATCGCGTTGTTCTTCAGCAGTTCCTCGTGGGTGCCGAGGCCGTTGATCTGGCCGTTGTCCAGCACGAGGATGCGGTCGGCATCCTGCACCGAGGAAATGCGCTGTGCAATGATGATCTTGGTGGTGCCGGGGATCTCCTCACGGAACGCCTTCCGGATCTTTGCGTCGGTGGCGGTATCCACGGCACTGGTGGAGTCGTCGAGGATGAGGACCTTCGGCTTGCGCAGCAGGGCGCGGGCGATGGTCAGACGCTGTTTCTGGCCGCCGGACACGTTGGAGCCGCCCTGCTCGATCCAGGTGTTGTACTTGTCCGGGAAGCGCTCGATGAACTCATCGGCGCAGGCTAGCTTCGCCACACGGATGCACTCTTCCTCGCTGGCGTTCTCATTGCCCCAGCGGAGGTTGTCGAGGATGGTGCCGGAGAACAGGACGTTCTTCTGGAGCACCATGGAGACCTCGTGGCGGAGGACGTCGAGGTTATAATCCCGGACATCCACGCCGCCCACGCTGACGGTGCCGGTCTCGGCGTCGTACAGGCGGGGGATGAGCTGCACCAGACTGGACTTTGCGCTGCCGGTGCCGCCGATGATGCCCAGTGTCTCGCCGGGCTTGACGTCAAAGGTGATGTCGTTCAGGACAGGCTGGCCGGAGCCGTGCTTGTACTTGAAGGTGACGTGATCGAAGCGGATGCTGCCGTCCTTGACTTCCTGCACGGGAGCCTTGGCGGGGGGCAGGTCGGTCGTCTCGTCCAGAACTTCCACGATACGCTTTGCGGAAGCGGCGGACATGGAGATCATGACGAAAGCCATGCTCAGCATCATCAGAGCCATCAGGATGTTCATGATGTAGCCGAACAGAGCATTCAGCTGGCCGGTGGTCAGCGCGCCGTGCAGGATGTACTTTGCGCCGAACCAGCTCAGGGCAATGTTGCAGCCGTAAATAGCCGTCAGCATGGCGGGGCTGTTGAAGCTCAGACGGCTCTCTGCGTTGACGAACTGCTGATACAGACCCTCGCAGGCTTTGGTGTACTTCTCATTCTCGAAGCCCTCGCGGACGAAGCTCTTGACCACGCGGATGGCAGAGACATTCTCCTGCACCGAGGCGTTCAGGTTGTCGTAGTTCTTGAAGACCCGGTCAAAGATCTTGAAGGTGGGGACCATGATGCTTGCCAGCACGGCCAGCAGGAAGGCGACGGCCACCACGAAGATGAGGGCCAGAGGGCCGCCGATGCCGAACGCCATGATGAGTGCGAACACCAGATGGACCGGGGCGCGCACACACATGCGCTCCATCATCTGGAAGGCGTTCTGCAGGTTGGTCACGTCGGTGGTCATGCGGGTGACGAGGCCGGCGGTGGAGAATTTGTCGATGTTGGAGAAGGAGTAGTGCTGGATGTTCTCGTACATCGCATCGCGCAGGTTGCCGGCAAAACCGGTGGACGCCTCGGCGGCGTACTTGCCGGCCAGAATGCCCAGCAGCAGGGCGATGGCCGCCACTGCGAAGGTGAGCAGGCCGTATTTGACGATGGCGTTCATATCGCCCTTTTCAATGCCAAGGTCGATGATGAACGCCATGATGGTGGGCAGCAGGATGTCCATGACTGCTTCCAGTGCGGAAAACATCGGCGTCAGGATAGCGGCGCGTCTGTATTCGCCCAGATGGGAAGCAAGCTTCTTTATCATACTTTGAGCCTCCTTTGAATAATTGTTTGGTACGGAACAATTTTATACAAAACAATATTAAAGTCAATGCTTTTTCCAAAGTTTCGAAAAAAGTTCATATTTGTTTCACTTCAAGCCCAGATATAATTTATTCAGCAGCCGCAGCAGCTCGGTGTTCTCTTCTTCGGTGAGCAGGCCGGCCACATATTCGTCGGTCTGGTGGAGGGCGAGCATGGTGTTTTCGTGGAACTGGCGGCCTTTTTCGGTGAGGACCAGCTGCTTGAGGCGGGCGTCCTGCTCCACGCTCCGGCGGGCGATGTAGCCCTTGCGCTCCATGAGCTGTAAAATATTGGTAACGGTGGAGCGGGTGATGGAGAACTCCCGCTCGATGTCCCGCTGGAATACGGGAGTGTCGGAGTTCCGGTAGAGGTACTCCATGATCCAGCCGTGCATGGGAGTCACGGCCTCCACGCCATTGGTGCGGGCGATCTGGCCTATCTTGCGGAAAATAAGGTTGTTCACCCGGCGCAGCTGGGCCGGGATGACCTGCGGTGTCTCCCACGGCGGCGCGATGGGGGTGCAGGCGGGTTCAAAGGCTTGGTTCATAGTATCATCCTTCTGGTTTGGCTTTTGCTGTGAATGTTCGATCGTCGAACTGTTTCACATAAAACTGTTCGATACAGGACTATTATGCTCCGAAAAAAGAGGGCTGTCAACCCTCTTTGGATGATTCGTCCCACTGGCCCAGCCCAGTGAGGATAGCAACGGCCACCTCGGGCTTATTCGTGACCACAAGCTCCGGGTCCAGCCGGAACAGCTGGCGCAGGTCGTCCCGGCTGTCATTGCCCACCGGCCAGGGCGCGACCTTGAAGCCGCGGGCGTGGGCATTGGGGACAAGGTCTTTGTCCCGGAAAAAGGCGTGGTACTCCGGCCCGACGTAATCCACCGGGAAGCCAAACTGGGCCACATAGTTCACAAAATCCGTCTGATAATAATACTGCTGCAGAATTTCGGCCAGGTTCATGCCGGGGTAGATGGAGCAGAGAAAATCGAGACGGTCTTTCAGGTAGTAGATGAGGACGCTGTTCTCTTCGTCCAGACTGCTGGGGTCTTCCAGCAGAGCGGCCGCTTCGCTGAGGGCCTGGGGGCTGGAAAGCTTCTCCACGAGAGGGTCGGTCTTCTTGAGGCCCAGTTTCTCCCAGAAGGTGGCCGGCTGGCTGAGCTGGGATTCGGGGCTGAGGGTCATGGCGCAGGTGGCCATCTGGGGCATCCGCTCCTTCACCCGGCGGAGGGTGCCGTACTCGAAGGAGGTGAGCACGGCCTTTTCTTCCAGCCCGGCATCAAGGACAGCGTCGATGACCCGGTCCACGATCTCTTCGTCCCGGTCAAAGTAGGGCTTCAATTCAATATGTACCATCCTGAAGTCCTGCGCGACTTCCAGAACCTCTTCGAGGGTGGGGATCTTTTCGCCCGCGAACTCCGGGCTTTTCCATTTTCCGAAATCCAGCTGGCGCAGGTCGTCGAAGTCCATATCCGGGATGTTGCCGTGGACGCCGGTCTTGAGGTCGGTGAGGTAGTCGTGGGCCACCACGAGATGACGGTCTCGGGTGATTTGAACGTCACACTCGAAGCCGTCCGCACCCAGCGTCTTTGCCAGACGGAACGCGGTCAGCGTGTTTTCGGGGGCCAGATGGGACGCGCCGCGATGGGCGATGATGAGAGGGCGCATGGCATGGACCTCCTTAAAAGACAAAAGTTGAAAAATGCGATGCTGTTACCCATGATACACGTTTTCACAAATTTCGTCAATGACGGCGTTTCGGTCAGCAAGGCAGGCGAAAATGGGGCGAAAGTACGACTTTTACCGTCAAAACGACGAAAATTTAAGCTGGATTTTAGCACTTTTCACGAGAAAAAACCAAAAATCGGCCCATTTCTCTCCCATCTGTTTCTTCCCAACGGACAATTCCTGTGATAAGATTATAGTGTAACAGGACGGCAGACAGCCTGCCAATGACCAAAAGAAAAGATACCTACGGAATAAGGAAAATGGAGAGTTTTGCTATGACTGAGTTCAAGCCCATCAAGGAAGGCAAGGTCCGTGAGATCTACGACAACGGCGACAGCCTCATCATGGTCGCCACCGACCGCATCTCTGCATTCGATGTTATCTTAAAGAATAAAGTCACCAACAAGGGCAAGGTGCTGACCCAGATGAGCAAGTTCTGGTTCGACTACACCCGCGACCTGCTGCCCAACCATATGCTGAGCGTGGACGTGAAGGAGATGCCCGAGTTCTTCCAGCAGCCCCAGTACGAGGGCCGCAGCATGATGTGCCGCAAGCTGACCATGCTGCCCGTCGAGTGCATCGTCCGCGGCTACATCACCGGCAGCGGCTGGGCCAGCTATCAGAAGACCGGCAAGGTCTGCGGCATCCAGCTGCCCGAGGGCCTGAAGGAGTCCGAGAAGCTGCCCGAACCCATCTACACCCCCTCCACCAAGGC
>ENA-UEYF01002743-UEYF01002743.1-human-gut-metagenome-genome-assembly--contig:-NODE-2743-length-10632-cov-291.746471_pt1 | contig 10632 bp, 14 predicted proteins | sample MGYA00242902_ERZ507920 | MGnify/ENA primary metagenome ERZ507920 (study PRJEB26167, sample SAMN06115402) | human gut metagenome | host: Homo sapiens | place: China:Jiangxi | collected 2016-07-05...
CATACTATCAAAGAACTCTTTGGCTGGCAACGTAAAGCTGCTTAGCCATTATCTCAAATTTTAACGAACTATTGTTAAGAAGATTAGGGTTTAATATAACTACATACAAAGATGTAACAGATTTAAACATGCTTTCTTCCTATGATGTTATTATCAGTGACATAAAGGGCGTTGGAAAAGATTTTAATTCAGAATTTGAAGGTGCTTTTTTATTACGAGAACTCAAGAAAAAGTATCCGTATAAAGGCTTCGCTGCCTATACTGGATCTGCTTTTGATATCAGAATTAATACTTTTCTTGTTGATATTCAGATAATAAAAAAAGATATAACCATTGATGAATGGTGTAATGCGATAGATTCTTTGATTCGTAACATTAGCGACCCGAAAAACGTTTGGAATAGGATACGCAAAGACTTGTTGGATAAAGAAGTATCTTTATTGGATTTAGAAAGACTAGAAGACGAATTTGTTGATAGGGTATTAAATCGAAATTGTGATTTTTCTAATTTCCCTTCACAAAAAGCAAAGAAACATATTTCAACTGAGGCATTAAACCTACTTTCATCTATCGCAAGTAATTTATTAGCAAAACTATTACTTACAGTTTAATTATGTATTATTCACCTTTTTCTTATAAGATAACACCAGAAGGACCTTTGAAAGAAGGAGCTTTCATTCCAATACCTGAGTGTTGTAAATCTCATTATGATTCGAAACAATGTAAGGCTCATTATTTGAAGTTATTTTCTTGTAATGATAGTTTTCTGAAATGTCCTTATGGCTTTGGTTCTGAAATTATAAAAGTAGGTAATGAGTGTGTAGCTTTAACTTGCTTGAATATAGAAAAAGTCACGAACAGAAAACTTTCATCTGTTCTTAAAACAAAGGATTTTTCGCCAAGATTGACTACGGAAAGATATGCTTCCATTCTTTCTAGTTTTAAAGAAAATTTATCTGAGAATGCATCAAGTAATGAGAAAATTCTTCAGCTTGAAAGAAACCATGAAAATATAATGAATCGAAAAGATTTATTAGAAAACACTCTACATGAGATTAGAAAATTGAATAATCAATTGAAGAGTAGTGTGGAACTCTTTACAAATGAATACTCTAAAGATAAATTAAATTTTGATAAAATAAATAGTTTATGTACAGACATTTATTCTATTGCCAATTTGCTGACTATACGATTTGATACTTACGATTTAGAGGTGAATCCAGAGTTGAATATGAATGCTATAACAATGGAGATACCAATATTCAAAAAAGTAGAAAAGGTATATAAATGTTTGGGCGCAAGAATCCAAAGCAAAAGGTTAAAAGTAAGATTAGAGGGAAACTCTTATAAGACCTATAGGTCTAGTAGCATTCTTGAAATAGCATTGTTTATAATAATAGATAATGCTGTTAAATATGCTTTGGAAGGGACAGACATTAAGATTAAATTTAGGGAAGAAGGAACTAAATTAATCGTTAGTTTTTATAATTATGGTATACGTCCTGAGCCTAAAGAATTGCAGCATTTGACGGAACGTGGGGTAAGAAGTCAGAAAATTATAGATTCAAATAAATTTGAGGGCAGAGGGATTGGCTTGTATTTATTAAAGCTAATTTGTGATAATCTTGGAGTTAAGTTAAAAATAATAATAGGTGATGAAAATATGTATTCTGATGGATACCGTTATTCACCATTTATAATTGAACTTACATTTAAAGATATGCACGATGTTATTCCTTAGTTATCATTCGTCTTGTTTGGTAAATTGTCATGTGTTTACGATAATAAAAAAAATAAAAAATGAACGTTATAAAGACAAATATTGAAGGCGTGCTCATCATTGAGCCTCGTCTGTTTAGAGATGCTCGTGGTTACTTCTTTGAGAGCTTTAGCGAGCGAGAGTTTAAAGAGAAGGTTGAACCTTTAGTTGGTTATCATGTAGAATTCTGTCAGGACAACGAGAGCATGAGTTCTTATGGTGTGATGAGAGGCTTGCATTTCCAGAGACCTCCGTTTACTCAGAGTAAGTTGGTGAGATGTGTAAAAGGTAGAGTGCTTGATGTAGCAGTGGATATTCGCAAAGGCTCCCCTACTTACGGCAAGCATGTTGCTGTGGAACTGACAGAAGATAATCATCGCCAGTTCTTTATTCCTAAGGGCTTTGCTCATGGCTTCGCAGTATTATCAGAGACTGCGGTATTCCAATATAAGTGTGATAACTTCTATCATCCTGAAGCTGATGGAGGTATCTCTATATTGGATGAATCTCTCGGTATAGATTGGATGATTCCAACAGAACATGCTAATCTCAGTGAAAAGGATACTAAGCATCCTTTGCTAAAAGATTTTAATTCTCCATTTACTTTTTAATTGTTTCTATGATAATAACTGCATCTATCGTGACCTATAAGACGGATCACGAAGAATTAAAGAAGTGCATAGACTGTATGCACATGAATGGTATTGCACCTATATATATAAGTGACAATTCACCAAGTGATGAACTCAGAGATTTCTGCTCTCAGTTGGACGGGGTGGAGTATATTTATAATAATGGAAATATAGGTTATGGTCCTGGGCATAATGTGGCTATAAGAAAAGCACAAAAGATACATGCTGATTACCATCTGGTGATTAACTCGGATGTATATTTTGATGAGGGCATTATAGCAAAGATTACAGAGTATATGGAGGCAAATGAGGATGTTGCTCAGCTTCAGCCGATGCTTCGTTATCCTGATGGTCGATTGCAGTTGACAACTCGTTTGTTGCCAACTCCATTTGATCTTATCTTCCGCAGATTTATGCCAAAGAAGATGGGCGAGAAGATGAACTATCGTTATACCTTGGAGTTTTGGGATCACAAAACTCCTGCAAACATCCCATATCATCAGGGAAGTTTCATGTTCTTCCGCTTGTCTGCATTCGACAAGGTGGGATTGTTTGATGAGCGATACTTTATGTATCCTGAGGATATTGACATCACACGAAGAATGCATAAGTATTATCGCACGATGTACTGGCCATTGGTGTCTGTGGTGCATGCTCATAGAGCAGCATCTTATAAGAGTAAGAAAATGCTGAAGATTCACATGGAGAATATGGTGAAGTACTTCAATAAATGGGGCTGGTTCTTTGATAAGGAACGTTCTGAATGGAACAAGAAATTGTTGAAAGAACTGGGATACCAAAAATAATGTTGAATGTTAAGTGTTAAATGTTGATTTTTTAAGATTAAAAAAAATGGAAACTCCAAAGATTTCTATCATAACCGTGGGGATGAATCATTTGAATTATCTCAAGGATTTGTTGCCATCGGTATATAACAATATTACCCCCCCATATCTCAAAATGTAGCTGACTTGGTGGAGATGATATATGTGGATAATTGTTCAACGGATGGCTCTATAGAGTTCATTCGTCAGAATTATCCACAAGTAACTATCATTCAAAACCAGGAGGCACTGGGATTTGGAGAAAATAATAACAAGGGTGTGCTTGCTGCTCATGGGGAATACATAGCTGTTATCAATCCAGACATCATAATCAAGGGTGATGCTTTATGCCAAATGCTTACATTTGCACAGAATCATCCAGAAGTTGGTATTATCGTTCCACAGCTTTTAAATCCTGATGGTTCCTTACAAAGAAGTGTCAGGAGATACATTGATGTGAAAAGTCTTGTTTCAAGAGGAATGACCAAGGGAAAAGATAGCGCAAACAACGAGAAGGTTAACCGTTATCTTTGTAAAGACTTAGATTGCTCTAAGACGCAGGAAGTGGATTGGGCTATTGGTGCTGCTCTGTTTATGAAGAGAGAACTTTATGCAGAATTAGGTGGCTTTGATACAGACTATTTCCTTTATATGGAAGATGAAGATATCTGTTTAAGGTCGTGGAAATTAAGACGACCAGTAGTATATCTGCCTACGGCTCAAATGATTCATAATCATCTGAGGGCTAGTTCTAAAATAGGCAAGAAAATGTTTATCCATATGAAGAGTATGATGACTTTCTTTAGAAAGCATGGCTTATCTCCTAAGCGTTTCTAAAAACTCTTGTTCATATATTACAAAAGACGGTGCTTCTTTATTTTGAATGATTCTTATAGTCTTTGGAGAATCTGCAAAATAACAAGAAGCAATGAACTATATTATCACTGGCGGTACTGGTTTCATCGGTACCCATCTTACAAATTTGATTAAGGAGCGTTATCCTAACGCCCAAGTATATAACCTCGACATCGTTAAGCCAGGTACTCCTAATCCGGTAGTAAAGGATTACAAGCCTGCTTTGCGTGATGGTGAGAAGTTACAGTCTACTTTTATTGAATATGACATCCGCAAGCCTATCGAGAACTTGCCATTTACTCCTACAGAGGATGATGTTATCTTCAACTTTGCTGCAGTTCATCGTACTCCTGGTCATGAGGATCATGAGTATTTCGAGACGAATATCCGTGGTGCTGAGAATGTGGTGGCGTTTGCAGAGAAGTGGAATATCAAGAAGATTGTGTTTACTTCAAGTATTGCACCATACGGAGCTGCTGAGGAGTTGAAGAAGGAGACAACTTTGCCTACTCCTAATACTGCATACGGTATCTCTAAGTTGGTGGCAGAGAAGATTCATGAGAAGTGGCAGAATGGTGATGTTGCTCATCGCCAGCTCACTATCGTTCGTCCTGGTGTGGTATTTGGAAAGGGAGAGAATGGTAACTTCACGAGATTGTATTGGGCTATCCGTGGTCATAAGTTTGCGTATCCTGGCAGAAAGGATACCATCAAGGCTTGTATCTATGTAAAGGAGTTGGTTCGCTTCATGCTATGGAAGGTGGAAGAAGGGGTGAACACGAATAACTCGAATAACACGAATGGGGCAGACGTGAAGTCTGCTAAGGGCGTGGAGATTTATAACTGTTGCTTCGAGCCTGCTTATACTATTCAGCATATTGTTGAGGCTATGAAGAAGGTTACAGGATTGACTCAGTTTGTGCCTGATATTCCTAACTGGGTTATCATGCCTATGGCTAGAGCTGCCATGCTTCTTGGCTCGCCAATGGGTATCTGTCCTGCGAGAGTGAAGAAGCTCCAGATTTCTACTAATATCTGTGGTGAGAAGTTGAAGAACTGCGGTTATCAGTTTAAGTGGAGTTTCGAGGAAGCTCTCGTTGACTGGTTCGAGGATAATGACAGGAAATATCTGAAATAAGAAATGATAAAAACATCGGCAATCTTTTTGTTCTTAAATTATTGCCTTGGTAAGAAGGTAGATATGAGTATGGTCGTCGCCAAAATAGATTGGCGACAACTATACAATTTTGCTTCTAGACAAGCTCTTCTTGGCTTTTGTTTTGATGGTATCGAGAGATTGACGAAAGAATTTTCTGAAGAGCTAAAGCAAAATCCTATGGAAAGGGATTTGCTGATGACTTGGATGGGAGCGGCACAACAAATTCATCGACAGAACATGAAGGTGAATGCTGTGGCGGGTAAACTCTATTCAAAGTTTAGAGAAGATGGATTGCGATGTTGCATCCTGAAAGGACAAGGGAATGCCTTGATGTATCCGAATCCTTATTCCCGTACTCCTGGGGATATTGATGTTTGGGTGAATGCAAGCAGAGAAGATATAACAGACTATGCTAAGACTCATTTTGAAATTGGTGATGATATTAGATTCCATCATTTGGAGACGTCGTTTGACGGGGTGCCGGTGGAACTACATTTCTTCCCGGGTATAATGAATAATCCTATCTATAATGCACGTTTGCAGAAGTGGTTCAAACGGAATGCGGATTTGCAATGCTCAAATGTTGTTAGTCTGCCAGATGGTATTGGAGAAATCGCTATACCAACGACAGCATTTAATGTTGTTTATCAGCTGACGCATCTATATCACCATTTCTTTGATGAAGGAATTGGAATGAGACAAATCATTGACTACTACTATGTAGTGAATAATGATGAGTTATTAGTGATTAGGGATACTTTGCAGCGAGAGCTGAAATATCTTGGCTTGTGGAAGTTCGCAGGGGCGGTGATGTATGTGCTGCATGAGGCTTTGGGATTACCTGAGGAGAAGATGATAGCTCCGATGGATGAAAAACGAGGAAAGTTGCTGTTGGCAGAGATTCTGGATGGTGGTAACTTCGGTAGGCACTTTACGAAGTATGCTGGGTTTACGCATCAGAGTATGGGGAAGAAGTTTTTTCTGAAGATATGGAGGAATATGCACTTCGTGCGATATTATCCTGCAGAAGCGCTTTGTGAACCATTGTTCCGTACTTGGCACTTCTTCTGGAGGCTAAAATATAAAAAAAAAATAAATTAATCAAATAATTAATTGAAATAACTCTGTTTATGTTTATCGAAATGCAGATAGGTAATCAGCTAGATGAGGATGACTATCTGCACTTCGATTATCAATGAAAATCATAATGAAGAAAAAAGTTTTTGTAAGCGGTTGTTACGACCTGCTACATTCCGGTCATGTGGAGTTTTTCCAGCAGGCATCACAGTATGGTGACCTGTATGTGGGTATCGGATCGGATGCTACTTATCTGGAGTATAAGCATCGCAAGCCTATGTTCCCGCAGGAGGAAAGGCTATTTATGGTCAAGAATATCAAGGCGGTGAAGGAGGCGTATATCAATGAGGGAAGCGGAGTGATCGACTTCCTGCCTACTCTTGATAAGGTGAAACCGGACGTGTTTGTGGTGAACGCTGAAGGTGGGTCTGATGAGAAACGTAGGATCTGTAAGGAAAGGGGCATCGAATATGTCGAACTCCAGCGCACGCCTCATGCGGGTTTGAAGGCTCGGTCTTCTTCTGGCTTGAAGAAGGCGTTATTGAACGTATCTGATAATACGGCACAGGAGGCTGGGATTCCTACCCGTCTGGATCTGGCAGGTACTTGGATTGACCAGCCTTATGTAAGCATGTATCATCCGGGATGGGCGATTACCATCTCGCTGGAACCGACCTTTGAGGTGCGCGACCGCTGCGGTCTGTCTACCTCTACCCGTAAGGTGATTCAGAAGATATGGCCGGTGAAGTTGCCGAAGATGGATCCGGAGATGCTCGCCCGACTGGTATTCTGCTTCGAGAATAATCCGGAGCGTCATGATGGTATCATCTCTGGTGCCCAGGATTCTATCGGTATCTGTGTGCCCGGTCTGGTGCGTCATTATTATGACAACAACTTCTGGCCGGAGAAGATAGAGAGTACGCAGGATGAGATGACTCTCCGTTTCCTGGAAGACCATCTGGTGATGATTCCGATGGAACCGAGACGGCCGGGATGCAGTGTGGTGGAAGGTAAGGATATCACGCCTGAGAAGGTGAAGGCGCTGGCTGATGCAGCAGATGCTTGCTGGAAGGCGATTCTGGCGCACGACCTCGATGCCTTTGCTGTAGCATACAGGGCATCTTTCGAGGCCCAGATTGCAATGTTCCCGGGGATGGTGAATCCGTCTATCAATGGTGTGATAGAACCGGAGGCGAGTGTGCAGCCGATGATTGACCGCTATAGCAACATGGAGGAGGTTCTGGCATGGAAGATGCCGGGAGCCGGCGGCGGTGGTTATCTGGCACTGGTAGTAAAGGATAGTCTTAAATTTGCAGAGAATCATGACGAAGCCATCCATCTTCAGATACGAAGGGCATAACTATCTGGTGCCCTTCCTCATCATCAGCAGCCTCTTCTTCATGTGGGGCTTTGCCCATGGCATCCTGGAAGTGCTGAATCCGCATTTCCAGGAGTCGTTCCATATCAGCAAGGCGATGTCGGCTCTGACGCAGGCTGCTGTCTATGGTGCCTACTTTCTGATGGCGCTGCCTGCCGGATGGATTATACGGAAGTGGGGCTACAGGAGGGGAGTGATAACAGGACTGGTTCTCTTCGGTATCGGTGCCCTGATGTTCATACCAGGAAGCAGGATCAACAGTTTCTACTTCTTCGTTCTGTCGCTGTTTGTGATAGGATGCGGACTGACCTGTCTGGAAACGAGTGCGAATCCTTATACTACGGTACTGGGACATCCTGACAAGGCGGAGAGCAGAATCAACCTGTCGCAGTCGCTCAATGGTATCGGATGGATTGTAGGACCGCTGGTTGGCGGACAGCTCCTGTTCTCGGGTGTCAACATCGCCATTCCTTATGCCCTGGTGGGTATCTTCGTGCTTTCTGTGGCGCTGGTCCTGTCAAGAATCAAGTTGCCGGACCCAAGGAGAGCGCATGAGGCGGATACGAACGAGATGGTGGAGGAGAAGCCGATGCGAGTGATGGCATTCGGTTTCGGTATGCTGGCCTTGTTTCTTTATGTGGCTGCCCAGACGGGTGTGAATAGTTTCTTCATCAACTATGCTGAGGAGAGTATTCATATTGAGAAGCAGACTGCCAGTTTGTATCTCGCCTTTGGCGGAATGGGGCTGTTCTTTATCGGCAGGTTGGCTGGTGGTGTCATCATGAATTATATCCAGCCAAGGCTGGTGCTGCTGGTCTGTGCCATCCTTACCTTTGTAGCCACATTGATTGTAGTGGTATGTAGCGGAACCTTATCTCTCATTGCGTTCTTCGCCCTGTATCTGGGAGAGAGCATCATGTTTCCGACCATCTTCTCATTGGCATTGAGGGATGCGGGTACAAAGACCAAACTTGCCTCTTCATTGCTTATCATGACGATAGTGGGTGGTGCGGTTGCTCCTGTAATCATGGGGTATATTGCGGATACTACGGGGAGTATGGCAATTGCCTTTTTGATACCGATGGTATGTTATGGGGTGATTGGAGGGTATGCGCTTTTGAATTACTCTGGCTCTTCTTTGGCCAAAAGGAGTTTTTTCGAAAACCTACCCGTCCTTCCTTACCCTTAAGGAAGGCTCCACCTCTCATCTCGGTCTTCTCCCCTCAGGGAAGAAGAGGGAAACCGCTCCTCCTCGTCGCTCGGAACCGCTACGCTCTAAGGTTGGCGGGGCATCAAAGCCCTCGCCATATTTTGCGGGATGGGACCGCCTTACTATAGCTTGCTGAGGTAGGGAACAGCTGTTTATAGTTTACAGTTAATAGTTTACGATTGATTTTGCGGTAATTTGCTGATAACTTGCAGATTTCTTTTGATTTTCTTGGTGGTTTCGAGGGAAAAGCGTATTTTTGCGGCAGATTGCAATTAAAGAATTTAAAAGGAGAACTATTATGGATACATTAGATAAAGAATTTTGGGAAAAACGTGAAGCTGCTATGAAAAGATTTATGGCGGCAAAAGAGCGTAAAAAGGCTCGTGTAGCTGAAATTACTAAGAGCCTTTGTGAGGAATATAAGGAACGAACGGGGGTATATCCTAAATATATAAATGTTTGGTAATGAAACCACTTCCTTTGGATATAATTAATGCTTCTGCTCCTTATGAGGTTTATTGGCATGAAACGTCTCGAACTTATCGCTTTAAAAGTGATTTTGGTGTGGTACTTGCTATTGGCTTTGATGATGATGACATCATTGAAAATGCAGAATCATATGTCTTTTCTATCATCAATGTAAATAAAATACCTTCTCCACGAGACTTGAAAATGCGTGATACGGTGATGCTTATCATAGAGAACTTCTTTAATATGAACGAAGCAGCTCTCTTGTATATTTGTGAGAGTGGGGATGGTAAGCAGCATATGCGAAGCCGTCTGTTTGAATATTGGTTTTCCTCTTATCAAATGAAAGATAAGTTTATTTTGATGCCTGTCAGTATCGAAGATATGGAGGGAATTGAAAATTTTGCAGCTTTAATTATTCGAAAAGATAATCCGAATATTTTAGATATTGTAGCAGAATTTTCAAACACTGTGGCTATGTTTAGGGTAAAACCTAATAGTCATGACTAATTTCTTTTGATATTCTTGATGGGCTTAAAAGTCTTTACGACCCCTTCGGTTCCCCTTGTAGGGGACAGAAAAACTCAGGGGAGAGAGGATGTAACTGCCCTACAGTGCTATATTTGCCCCACCTGTCCCTCCCCTGCGGGAGGGTCCTTAACCCACTCCCAAGCCCTCGCCCTTTCCAAAAGGGCAAGGGATGTAACCGCCCTCCGGTGCTCGTAACCGCTTCGCTCTAAGGTTGGCGGACCATCAAAGGTCTTCGCCATGTTATGCGGGATGGGACCGCCTGGGAATAGCAGTTTATAGTTTACAGTTAATAGTTTATAATTTACGGTTGATTTTGCGGTAATTTGCTGATAACTTGCAGATTTCTTGTGATTCTCTTGGTGGTTTCGAGAAAAAAGCGTAATTTTGGCGGCAAAGTTGAACGTTTAATTGAAATAGAATGGAACAGACTGTATTTAACCCTGCTCAGATGAAGATTCTTCAAATGATGTCTTATATCAAGACTCCACAGGAATTAGATAATCTTGAAAATGTTCTCTCTCAATACTTTGCAAAGAAGGTTGATGAGGGGATTGATGAGTTGTGCGATAATGGAAGTATAACTCTTGATACCATAGAGAGCTGGGGTAATGAACATTTACGTACTTCTGGCAAATGAGAAAGATAGTTCTTGATACTAATTGCTTATTGATGAGCCTTCCAAGGATAAGCCCTTATCGTAAGATTTGGGATGATTTCTTGAAAGGTAAATTGACCTTGT
>ENA-UEYF01002751-UEYF01002751.1-human-gut-metagenome-genome-assembly--contig:-NODE-2751-length-10602-cov-3.866698_pt1 | contig 10602 bp, 7 predicted proteins | sample MGYA00242902_ERZ507920 | MGnify/ENA primary metagenome ERZ507920 (study PRJEB26167, sample SAMN06115402) | human gut metagenome | host: Homo sapiens | place: China:Jiangxi | collected 2016-07-05...
CGAATTCCTCCTATACGCCCAAAGATGTGGAAGAACGGGATGATATTGCTTCTAACCAGACCTTTCTCGTGCGCAAAGATATATACGAAGCAATCGGAAGCCCGGACATGACGACACAGGAAGGATTTGAGGCGGCTGTAAAAAAAGCAGTAGAAATGTTCCCGGAAGTCGATGGAAAACCATTGATTCCGATCGGGGCGCATGTATTTGACGGTTCTGGATGTGTATCGTTTGGAAAATACCTGCAGAACTTTCTGGCGATTCCATGGGAAAAAGATGGAAAATTGTACGATGGATATACAGATCCGGAGTATCTTTCGTGGCTGAAATTTTTCCGAAAGCTCGGTCAGGAAGGATATCTGGCGGATGATATTTTTGTGGATCAGCGGACACAGATGAATGAAAAACTGTTGGAGGGACGGTATTTCTGCATGATTTATCAGCGCACAGATATTGCAGATCAGCAGAAAGAAATTTATGTCAAAGATCCGGACCGGATTTATATGGCAGTGGATGGACCGAAAAACAGCCATGGCGATGATCCGGTACTCCCGACCACCAGTATCAACGGTTGGACGATTACACTCGTTTCCAAAAACTGTAAGCATCCGGACCGCGCGATTGCGTTTATGGATTATATGATGAGTGAGCATGGACAGAAGCTGATCAGTCTTGGAGTAGAGGATGAGATGTACACGAAAGAAGATGGAAAAGCGGTACTCAGACCGGAGGTAAAAAAACTGCTCAATGAAGACCGCAGCGCTTACAATGCAAAATACGGAGCGGATGATGCTTACTGGATGCTGCAGAATGAAGTGATGCAATTAGACTGGATGCCAAAAACCGAAGCACCGCTGGCACAGATGAAGGAATGGACATATCCGTATACAAAATATCTGGGACAATACGATGTCACACTGGATGCAGACAGTGATGCTGGAATTGCAAACAATAACATTACGAAGCTCTGGAGCGAGACATTGCCACAGCTTCTTTTGGCAGAATCGGATGAAAAATTTGATGCGATCATGGAGTCGTACAAAAAGCAGAGAAAAGCACTGGGATATGATCTGGTGATGGAAGAAAAAAATAAACTGGTACAGATCAATAAGAAAAAACTGGGAATGGACTAGATGAAAAAAATAAGCAAAAAGCTGGAAAATATGAAACTGAATCGGAAGTTTACCATAACGATTCTCATTTTTGTTATGATTCCTATGGGTGTGATACTCGGAGTATTGTTTTACAATATGGAACAGAGTACAATCAAAGAACACCGGACATATATGAAAAACAAAATGGAGCGAAACAAAACCCAGATGGAGACGGGGATCAGTTCCATCAATATGGCCACACAGTTTTTTATCTCGGATGCGGGGGTGCTTGATATGCTCAATGCATCCGTATCGGAAAAAACCTATTCGTCTGCTGAAATGAAAAAAACCTACGATACCGATATTGCAGCATTAGAGCGGCTGATCTATAACAACCCCCTGTTGTACGGGGTGCGTGTGTATGCAACCAATGACAAGGTGTTAGAGATGATGCCGGTTCTGTATCAGAATTCCCGCATGAAAAAATTAAGCTGGGCCAAAGAACACGAAATCGAAGGCTGGCATTTTGGATATTCGGATACGATTTTTGAGCAGAATCTGCAGGAAGAAACACCGCTTTTGTGTTATGTGACAAAGGTAAAAGACTATCGGAATGGTACAGTCGGCTATGTAGAAGCTGCTATGAAAATGGATACCATGTTTTATGAAATGTATGCAGGAAATGAAAAAGAATGGACCTGTTTTATGGCAGAAGACGGCACTCTGTATATGGGAAACAGCAATTCCAAAGAGCGCCGTGCACTGGTACAGAAATTGTATGAAAGAACTCAGGACAAAAAGGAATCGGTTGTTTTGTATGAAAAAGTCAATGGAAGAAATCTGATAGGTGTCTATCAGCCGGTGGCTGGCATGGGCGGTGCACTTTTAGCGGTGGAGGATATCACAGAGGATGTGCAGGCCGTATACCGTTCCCGGAATATTACGGTTGCGCTGCTGGTTCTTCTGCTTATCGGATTGAGCTTTTTTATCAATTGGCTTGTCAAGCATCTGCTTCGCCGTTTGTATGGAATTTTAAAAACCGTACATCAGGTGCAGGAAGGAGATCTGGATGTGCGGATTTCGGTAGACAGTTCCGAAGAAATGGGGGAACTTGGCGCGCAGTTAAATACGATGCTTGACCGCATCCAGACATTGATGCAGGAAAATCTTGACCGGCAGCTGCTGGTCAAAAATTCCCAGATCCGTGCTCTGCAGAATCAGATCAATGCACATTTTATTTATAATGTGCTGGAAACGATAAAAATGATGGCAGAGATCGATGAGAAATATGTGATTTCGGATGCAGTGACTTCTTTGGGAAAGATGCTGCGTTACAGTATGAAATGGACGAACGGTACTGTCCTTCTGGAAGAAGAACTCGAATATGTTCGTAATTATGTCGCGCTCATGAATCTGCGATTTGACTATGAAATTATTTTATCCCTGCGTGTGCCACAGGAGATGATGCAGCAGGTGATTCCAAAGATGTCGCTGCAGCCGATTGTGGAAAACGCAATCAAACACGGCATTGAGGATGTGGCAGAGGACACAACCATCTACATAAAAGCGGAACAAAAAGGAACAGACTGTGTGATTGAGGTGACAGATTCCGGAAAAGGAATGACGCCGGAACAGGTGGATAAACTCAAAGAAAAAATAAATGGAAAGCTGCAGGCAGATAATACGAGTGGAAATGGTCATGGAATCGGACTGAAAAATGTGCAGGACCGTATCACGATTGCTTTCGGCAATGCGTATGGACTGGCCATTGCTTCGAAAGAAGGATGTTATACAAAAGTAAGTATGCATCTGCCGCAGACCTATGGAACCAAGCAGATACAAGGGAGGGAAGTACGGTCATGAAAACCGTGTTGATCGTAGAAGATGAAAAAATGATCCGGCAGGGAATTCGCGTGATGATTCAAAGATGTGGAGTCCCGGTGGAAAATATCGTAGAGTGCAGCAATGGAGAGATGGCACTTGAGATGCTGCAGGAACAGCATGTGGATGTCATGTTCACTGATATCCGGATGCCGAAGATGGATGGAATCCAGCTGGTTGCAGAAGTGCAGAAGATGTCCGACAAGCCGGAAATCGTGGCAATCAGCGGATATGACGATTTTTCCTATGCGGTGGAAATGCTGCGCAATGGCGTGAGAGAATATATTTTAAAGCCAGTGGAGCGGCAGAAAATCACTTCGATCATGCAAAAACTCGAAGAAGAAATTGTAAGCCGCCAGAAAATAAGACAGGCCGAACAGGTCATTGGAAAAAGCCAGCTGCGGCATCTGCTTTTGGATGAGAATCCCAAGCCGGAGGAAATTGAGAGTCTTAGCCAGAAATTCGGGGAAACTTTTTTCCCACAGGGATACCGGATCTGTGTCGTGGGAGGTTCTTTTGCGTTAGAAGATACTCCGGAATTGATCTGGTTACAGGATGTTTTGGATCAGAATGTCTGTATTTTAGCACCAGAAGAAATGGAGGAACTGCTCAGTAATACACTGTGGCAGGAATATGCGGGAATCAGTGAGATCTCGCATGGGATAGCACAGGTGCGCAGTGCGTATGAAGAAGCCCTGCAGTGCAGAAAACAGGCATTTTATCAGGAGAAACATCAGATCGGAACTATAAATCCGCCGCATGTGGCAGACGCAATCCGGCAGTCCGCATATAAGCAGTTAGAGGAGACTGCATGGATGCAGAAACTGCATCTGATCGGTACGAACAAAACAGAAGAATTGACCACGTTGTGGAAAAATCTGTTTACCGAAGTCCGGCGGGGACATATTAAGCCCGATGCATTTGCCGATGGAATGATCCAGTTTCTTTCGGATGTAGAGAAAATTTATCACAATCTGGTGGATGACGATGTGCAAGAGAAGATCAACCGCTGTCGGAAAATCTATCAGTTTTCCGGGGTGGAAGCATATGAGGAAGCTGTGATGGAACTGGTGCTTGGAATGCATGAAAAAATACGTGCACAGGGCGATGACCATGGGGTTGGTCAGAAAATGCAGCAGGCGATTGCCTACATTCAGGAAAATTATAATAAAGATCTGAATATGGCGGTGGTTTCCAATTATATATCCATGAATTATTCAGTGTTTTCCTTCGAATTCAAAAATTACGCAGGGGTAAATTTTGTGACGTATCTCAAAGAGCTGCGGATGAAAGAAGCCAAAAAGCTATTGGAGGAAACGGACAAAAAGATCATTGAGATCAGCCAGATGGTAGGGTATGAGAATGAAAAACATTTTATGAAACTGTTCAAATCCATTTGTGGGGTATCACCGAGTGAATACCGGAAGAATATGAGGCATCAGTAAAAGGCAATGAACCGGACAATAACGTATCACATTACACAATTACCATTTCCACACAAGATCAGTGGATTTTTAAAAGAAAAGGGGTATTCCGAGCAGAATCTGACGGATCTGCGTAAAAGGGAGCAGGCAATCTGCCTGAATGGAACGTATGTACATATGAACCAGATTCTTACGAAAGGCGATATCCTGACCGTATACATTCAGGAGACAGAAAGCTCCGAACAGATTCGTCCGGTGAAACTGCCTGTTACAATCGTTTATGAAGATGAGGATCTGCTTGTGATTAACAAATCAGCGGGCATGCCGATTCATCCATCGCGCAACAATCCGGATAATTCCCTCGGCAATGCGCTGGCATGGTACTTTAAAGAACAGAATAAACCTTTTGTTTTCCGCTGTATTAACCGGCTGGACCGTGATACTTCAGGACTTACCATAGTGGCAAAACATGCCGTATCTGCAGCAATATTAGGACAGATGGTGCGCGAAAAATCGATACACGGTTTAGAGGCACAGGGTATCCACCGGGAATATTTAGCGATTGTGGAAGGAAACATGACAGTGGATGTTGGAGTGATATCTGCACCGATTGCAAGAAAAGAGGATCGCTGTCTGCGACGCGTGGTGGATTTTCAAAAGGGAGATCGGGCAGTGACACATTATCGGGTGATTGCAACAGAGGTGATGGATGGGATATCTCGTAGTCTGGTGGCTTTGCAGCTTGAAACAGGCCGCACGCATCAGATCCGGGTACATATGGCATATCTTGGGTATCCACTGGTTGGTGATTTTTTATACAATCCCACATATGTGGGGAATCAGATTGACCGCAGGGAGGATTTGGAAAATAAGAACGGGGATGTTTCCGGAACGGAATCTGGTGTGCGGCGGAAACCGTATGATATTGACCGGCATGCACTGCATGCCTGGAAACTTTCATTTCCCCATCCCATGACAGGGGAGCCGATGGAGTTTACGGCTCCGCTGCCACCGGATATGCAAAGGCTGATACCAGAAGAAGCATTGCCTTCTGTGTAATCATAACAGGGTAACATGCACAGATGTGGATTATATGCGCTGTGCACAGATATCCTGCAGGCAGCAGTGCTCACAGTGCGGAGTCGTGCGTGCGCTGCAGATGTCACGCCCGTGCAGCACAAAGCGGTGACATAAATCATTCCCTTCTTCCGGCGGAATGATTTTCCACAATTCCATTTCCACCTTTTTTGGCTCTTTGATATGGTCGACCAGACCAATCCGGTTACACAGACGGATGCAGTGCGTGTCCGTCACGATGGCCGGTTTTCCAAAGACATCTCCCATAATCAGGTTGGCACTTTTACGCCCGACACCCGGCAGCTTTAACAGGGCATTAAAATCGTTTGGAACATTTCCACCATACACATCCCGCAGCATCCGCATGCAGGCACTGATATCCCTTGCCTTGCTTTTTCCCAGTCCACAGGGACGCACAATTTCTTCGATTTCTTCCACAGGAGCATCTGCTAAAGCATTGACATCCGGGAATTTTTCATATAGTTTGGGTACGATCATATTCACGCGGGCATCCGTACACTGTGCCGCCAGCCGCACACTGACGAGCAGCTTCCAGGCCTCATTGTAATCTAAGCTGCAGGCCGCATCCGGGTATGCCTGCTTCAGTCGCGCAATCACTTCCAGTGCCAGTTTCTTTTTTTCATCTATATTCATCATCCTATATTCTCCGTAACTTTCTGTTATGTGTAAGCAAATTTATTATACCACGTGCCAAAACAGAAGCAAATGGATTTGTGATCCTTATCCTAGTACTTATCTTTTTTCCAACACACAGGAAGAAGGGAATCATTTCTTTTGAAAGAACAAATTTGCAACTGCTCCGGAGTTCCATCAAATAACGCAAATAGCGTAATCCTGCAAACCCGCAAATACGTACGTGAAATCAGGACCGGAGCTGACTTGCAAATTTTTCTGGAAAAAGAGAATGACTCCCTTCTTCCGTCGTTTTGAAAAAACTTATGTTTAAACCAATTCCCCTCCCGAAAAAAATATGCTATATTGAAGTAAATTTCTGGAAAACACAATGGAGGAAAACATGGAGAGAATCAATGCAGTCACCTTTGCACCATTTTGCGCAAGAGGTACATTTGAAAAAGAAGAAACCAGACAGAGCTTAAAGCTCATGAAAGAAAAGACGGGGGCAAATTATGTCATTTTTGCACCGAACGGTATGCAAAAGACCGCATTTTCCGAGGAGATTGATTATCGGACAGACTGGAATGTGACCGATGAAGAACTGATCGCCATGATCGGCTATGCCAAAGAACTGGGGCTTAACGTTGCCTTGAAACCGACCGCAAACTGCGCGGATGGAACCTGGCGGGCACATATCAATTTTTTTGATGAAGATGTGGTGTGTGAACCGAAGTGGGGCAATTGGTTTGCCTCTTACCGGGCATTTCAGGAACACTATGCCGGACTTGCGCAGCAGTGCGGAGTGGATCTGTTTATTGCAGGCTGCGAGATGGTGCAGACCGAGCGCCGCGAAGCGGAATGGCGGGAAGTGATTGCGGCAATCCGCCGGAAGTATGATGGACTGGTTTCCTACAATACGGATAAGTACCAGGAACACAATGTGAAATGGTGGGATGCGGTAGATGTGATTTCATCCAGCGGGTATTATCCGATCAACGACTGGGACAATCAGCTGGATCGTATTGAACAGGTGGTAAAGAAGTTTGACAAGCCGTTTTTCTTTGCGGTTCGATGACTAAGACGATAAATCTTTCGGGATATTTCAATTCCCCTTCGAAGACGGTATCGGCAGAAAAGTAATTTCCTAACAGTTGGCCGGAGAGGCTCACTGCTTTGATCGTGTTGCGTCCGTCCAGTCCGGTTATGCTCAGTCGTCCGTCGTAGAGGTGGGCTTTGGGTGCTACGCTTCTGTCTCCGTTTTCAATTCCTGTGGGGGTTTTTAAAGGCACTCGATAAAAATACCACCCCGAACCTGTTCCTATACCGGCGTTGTATAGAACGACTCCCCATGTACCGTCTTGGGCGTTTAACAGATAGGAATTGTCGCCTTCGTACTTGATAGAGTAGCTCCCGTTTTCATGACCGCTGGATTCGATTGTGAATTGACTCCCGAGAGTAGAAGCGGTAAAATATTCTTTTTCTAAGACTTTCGACCCGGATATTTGCAAGTTCGTCCCTTTGTTTACGATATATACCCGATTATTTCCGGCATCTTCCAACCGCCAGAGAAATTTGTCTGTTTGGTTCGCCGGTTTTTCCACCCTCAGTGCGGTGGAATAATCCCCACCTGTGTTCGTATCATAGGCGATATATCTCTCTTTTCGGTTGGCGTCGGTGTGAGCATTCATGATTTGATACCAAATCGGGTCTTCGGCCGTGCTTATTTCGGGGGTGGCTAATACGGGAACAGCGGCTTCGAATACGGCTATCAGGCTCGTACTTTTCGTTACGGTAAATGTGTAGACCGATTCTTCACTCACGATTTCATTTCCCTCTTGCCAACCTTTGAATTCTATGGCAGACTCCGAATTTTCATTGATAATAGCTTTTACGGTGACTTGTGTCCCTATTTCGTAACGGCCGGCGTCGTTTGCCGGTGTTTCGATAATGGCAGTTCCCAGTTCGTCGTTGTTCGATGATACGCTTATAAAGCGGTCGGTTCTATCCGATGCTTCCAAAACATACACTACGAAATCATATACCCGTCCGCTAATCGAGGCATCGGCCGAGGAGGGGGTTGTCGATTCTATTCTTATGCGTATGAGAGTTTTTCCGAGTTCTGCGTTTTCGGGTATCGCTATGGTCTGTACGAAACTTTTGGTGGAGGCTGCTACTTGGGCGGGTCGTGATTCCTTTTCGAATACACCGTCGCGGTTCCAGTCGGTGTAAGTCGAGAGGGTATAGTTCGACGGATCGACGGTCATAGTCGCATTGAACTCGAAAGTTTCGCCCGCGATCAATAAGGAAGTCTCTTTCGACACTATGGCGAAATAACTGCCGGGAGAGTTCGGTTTTGCATATCCCAACGGGTAGATGACTGCATCGCCCGAGGTCGTTGCCGAAGAGATATAGCCTCCGTTGGCAGATCCGGCCGGCATTTGGTATATGGGGCTTTTTTCGCTGATACGTCCCAGCCGTATCATGGTTTCGAAAGGGTTCGATGAAATGTAGTCGTTACTCGAATCGTCGGCGGCTATTGCCGGTATTGTCATTGTAGCAACGGTGGCCGCTGCCAGAAATTTAAAGAATATATTCATGTCTTATCTATTGGATATAAATACAAAAGCATAGGACAATATAATTTTATCCTATGCTTTTATATCAGAGTTATTTAATGAATTTGATCATTTCTCCGCCTACATTTGCGATATACACACCTTTTTCGAGGGCCGATACAGAGATTTCCGTTGCATTGTCTACTTGCAAGACAATCTGTCCCGACAAATTATAAACGGTGGTTTGGGTGGGATTGGGGGAAATCAAGAGTCCGGCGTGAGCATCGTAATAAACTTTACCGGAAGCTATTCCTTCGATTCCCGATGCCGGAGAGATGGCGATTTCGAAATCATAGGCAATACCGTTTCTTATCTCGTTATAGAATTCGGTAAAGACTTTCGAGGGCCAGTCGTTGGACCAGGGATCGGGCCCCATGTAAACGACGCGCATGCGATAGGTTCCGGGAGCGGTTTCGGCCGGAACGGTTATCGTTCTGTCCCAACCTTCTGTAACATTGCCGTCAGGATCGTCGAAAGTATTGTCGCCTGAGTTATTGCCTACGGCAGCGTAAATCTCGTTTTCGCCGCTGAATTCTTTATCGTTGTTCCAGTCTATGTAGAGTGTTTGGTAAGACCAGACGATTTCAGGCTCGCATACGATGTCTCTATATCCGTTGTTATAGGTGATATCCTCGTTATACTGCTTGAAATTCATGGAGAAGTTTTCAACACCCTCTTCGAGGCGGATCGGATTTTCGGTCTTGTCGATAACAGCTCCTTCTACTTGTGGTGTATGTAGTTTTTTATATTCGGTGAAGGGGAGTTCTTCTTGGGTTGCGCAGGTGAACAGAGTCTCGGTATTATCGCCTGCGGTATAAGAAACAGAGCCTAAATAACGGTTCTGTTGATTAAGGTCTGTGACGTAGAAACGGGTCATGATGGGATAATCCTTTTCGACGAATTCGGCGACGAGAGTTTTATCTTCTGTCCCTTCGTAAGAATAAGTGTGTCTGTAACTTATAACAGTTTCAGTTCCCTCTTCCACCCATCTGTAAAACATATAGTTGTCGGCTGCGGTCGCTTTTACGATAAGAGCTTCCGTTTCAGGAACCTCTACACTTGTCGACTCTTTTCCTTCTATGGATACCGATCCTTTTGCCGAGTCTGCCGATTTTACTGAGACGGTTTTGGTAGCCGTTGGAGGGGTGTATTGAGCCGGATAGAAAAACCAGCCCGAGGCTTGGTGTGTTCCCATTTCATAAACGGTTACACCGTAATCCCATGACGTATCTGCGGCGTTCAGATAAGCGGCTTCCGAAATCCCTGTGTAATCCAGACAGTATTGTTTATCGGCACACTGCTGTTGTCCTGTGGAAGCAGATGTGGCCAGTACCCAAACAGCACCCTCGTCTGCACTCATCTCTAACATCGTATTGTTGATAGCGGTAGCTTCTACTGGAACAACAATGCGCATACCGCTCGAATGAACCAGTACGCAGTAATTGTCGCCTCCGTCCGCTTTTTCCAAACGCCAGATGTAAGCAGCATCGGTTGGCGGTGTGGTTAGCTGGTCGGTACATAAATTCGAACCGTCCCATTTCATAAATCGGTTTTGTCGATCGGAAGCCGTGAGGTGGGACGACATCATTGTATACCATTTGGGGGATTCCGCTGTGCTTATTTCGGGTTCGACAACCCCTGAAATAGGAGTAACCTGTGCTACGGATAGATTTGAAACAAGTAGACCTGCTAAAAGCAGTAACGGATTAAATAAAGATTTTTTCATACATAAAGTGTTTTTAATGGGTAATTAAATGTGTTTGTTTATTTTTTAATGATATTAGTAACGAACGGTTGTCTTGTATATAATTATATTATGTGTTATTTCTAACGGTATGTAATCGCTTATATATTTTATAACTAATATGAAGGTTT
>ENA-UEYF01002761-UEYF01002761.1-human-gut-metagenome-genome-assembly--contig:-NODE-2761-length-10551-cov-6.570174_pt1 | contig 10551 bp, 8 predicted proteins | sample MGYA00242902_ERZ507920 | MGnify/ENA primary metagenome ERZ507920 (study PRJEB26167, sample SAMN06115402) | human gut metagenome | host: Homo sapiens | place: China:Jiangxi | collected 2016-07-05...
CAAAGAGACTGTGGTTAGAGCCTTCAAAAAACCATCTAGTGGTAGGAGTTGAAAACTAATCCACAGTATCTAAAACAATATAGCTTAAATTTTTATTAAAAACAACCTAAGCTATGACTATATTATACGAGGGAGTTGATGGAATGGAAAAAACTAATCTTAGCGAGCCACAAAAAATCATCGCAGACATAACCTTAATGAATAATCGCTTTATGAATAAGGTGTTCGCCAGCGATGTGAAAAGCACGCAGCTTTTGTTGCGTATTATCTTGAACAATGATAAAATTAAAGTGAAGACAGTAAATACGCAGCAGTTTATCCAAAATCTATACGGTCATTCGGCACAGCTGGATATATTGGCAACAGACGAAAACGGCAGACGTTTCAATGTTGAAATCCAGCGTGATGATGAAGGTGCGCCTGTAAAAAGAGCGCGTTATTATAGTAGCGTTTTAGACGTGCACTTTTTGGATGCAGGAGAGAAATACGATAAGCTGAACGATGTATATGTAATTTTTATTACGGAGCATGATGTTTTGCACCGTAATCATCCCATATATAATGTAGAAAGAGTGATCAGGGAGGATGGCACAGCCTTTGCCGATGGTTCAAAGATAATTTATGTAAATGCATCCTGCCAGAGCGATACACCACTCGGCCGTCTGATGCAGGATTTCAACTGTGCCAATCCCGATAAAATGCATTATAAAGAGCTGGCAGACAGAGTCAGCTTTTTCAAGAAGACAAAGGAAGGAAAAAAGACTATGACTGATATTATTGAGCTTTATGCAGCGAAAAGAGCTAAAGAGGCAGTGCAAAAGACTGCTCAGGCACGTAACATTGAATTAGCTAAAGACCTTTTGAGCGAGGGCGAAACGATCGAAAGAACAGTCCGTCTTTCCAAACTTTCGGAAGCAGAGGTGCGTGAGCTGGCGTCCAAGCTGACAGCATAAGAGCATAACAACACTAAAGGCGTTCTACCCAACTGCGGTAGAACGCCTTTAGTTATTCTCTATTCACTTCTTCACAGCCAGACTGCGGATGGAAACATTCACGTTCTTCACCTTCATAGCTGTCATATACTCAACCTTTTCCTTAATCTTCGCCTGGAACTGCTTGGTAACGGCAAAGAGCTTAACGCCGTAATATAGCACCACCTCTACGCTGATGACTATACCCTTGCTGTTGTCACTGCGGCGGCGCACCTTAATCGAGGTAATGCGCTCCACGCCCTCCAGCTTGCGCCCGATAATTTTGATGATATCCTCCAGCGCGCTGTCGGAAATCAGCAGCTTGCCGTAAAAGCTGAACGAAGGACGTACGATAGAACGGTCCGCGTCCTTCTCCTGCTTACGCTTGCTGGAAAAAAGGTTATAGGGCAAATCGGCAAAATAGCCTGTAAAATGAGGCTTCAGCTCAATCGTCGGCACCGGCACGATATGTTTGCCCTCCTGCAGACGCGCATGGCGGGCCTTCTTGATTTCGGCCTTGCTGGCAATTTGGTTGATATACACCGTCTTAACCGGCTTATCCAACTTCAGCCTGCCGATAATCTTGTTGATCATATTGTCCGAGGTAGCGATAATCAGCAGACGATGAATGTTGTTGGTCGCCAGCGCCTCACGCACCGCCTGCGCGTGTCCTTCGTCGGTGAAGATGGCACGCTTTACGGCCTGTATTCTGTTGTCTTCGTTCTTGGCGGAGGTGCCTGCCAGAATTTTGGTGCCCTTAATCAGCAGGCCATCGTCAATAATAGCGTCACAGCGGTTGTCAAAGGCCACGCCGATGGCATGGTGGCTCTTGCCTGTGCCGCTGGGTCCTACAAAAGCAACTACTTCCATTCTATTACACCCTTAACATCATCATATTGCACCTGCCAGATTCCCAGCTTTGTGGGGAAACGGTCAGGGATTCCGTGAAAGTCACTGCCGCCGCTCACCAACAGTCCACGCTGCTTGGCCAGCGCTAGCCAATGGGCTTGCGCCTGAGCATCCGCGCTGGGGTGCCACACCTCGATGCCGTCAAAAGGCTCTGCAGCTAAAAGTCGTTCTGGCAGAGTTTTATCCACTAGCTCCGAGGGATGTGCCAACACAGCGATACCGCCTGCCTCGTGAATCAGCGCCACTGCCTCCTGCGGAGAAAGCTTGGGCTGCGGCACATACGCCGGTCCGCCGCGGTGCAGCAATGCGTCGAAAACCTCCTGCACGGTAGCAAAATAGCCCTTGGCTACCAGTGCCTTGGCCACATGCGGACGGCCTACTGCCCTGTTCTTGGGGTCGCAGGCCTCTACCTCCACATGGTAGCCTAATTTTTCCAGCTTTTCCAGCATGGCATATAAACGGTGCTCGCGCGCATGGCGCATTTCATCCATTTTCTTATGCAGCGCTTCATAGTACATAGAAACGTGATAGCCTAAAATATGCACGGCATCATCCTCGTACTGCGTTCCCAGCTCTACGCCGGTGAGGACGCGGATGCGTCCGCCGTAGCGCTTCGCCGCCTCGTGCGCTTCCGCCAGACCATTCCACGAATCATGGTCGGTGACAGCGATAACGCTGATGCCTTTAGACACAGCCTCGTCCACCAGCATGGTCGGCGTATAGCGTCCGTCGCTGAAGGTGCTGTGCAAATGTAAATCTACAAGCTGCGCAGCCATTACAGCATACCTGCCAGCTTGATAAGCGTCATAGTGCCAAAGGCAGTACCGCCTTTAACCTTGAAGCCCTCCGTCTTGGTTGCGGTGGAGGTGCCGCCGATATCAAGATGCGCCCACGGGATATCTTTATCAACGAATTCACCAATGAACAGACCGCCGGTGATGCAGCCTCCGGCACGTCCTGCGCTGTTGAGCAGGTCCGCAACGTCGCTCTTGATGGCCTCCTTGCATTCGGGCAGGGAAGGCAGCTGCCAGTAGTTTTCACCGGCCATGCGACCTGCCAGCTTAATCTGCTCTACCAGCTCGTCGTCATTGGCCACAATACCGCTGGTTTCGTTGCCCAACGCGATTATTACCGCACCGGTGAGCGTTGCTATATCAATAACCTTCTTGGCACCCATTTGGCAGGCATACCAGACTGCGTCCGCCAGCACCATGCGTCCTTCAGCATCGGTGGAAACAACCTCGATGGTCTTGCCGTTGGCTGCACGCACGATGTCGCCGGGGCGTTGCGCCTTGCCGTCAGGCATATTTTCCGCGCAGGCCAGCACACCGATAACGTTGCATTTCAGGCCTAAACGTGCGATGGCACGCATTGCTCCGAGCACAGCGCCCGCACCTGTCATATCGTCCTTCATCTCGCCCATGTTGTCGTCAGGCTTAATGGAAATACCGCCGCTGTCGAAGGTGATGCCCTTGCCTACGAAGGCTGTATAGGGAGCGTCGCCGTTGCCGTTGTAGCGCAAGGCAACGAGGCACGGAGGGTTATGACTGCCCTGACCTACTGCCAGCAGTGCATGCATGCCTCTTGCCTCCATCAGGGTTTCGTCCATAATAGTAATTTCCAGCGGCAGCTCCTGCCCCAGCTTCAAGGCATCATCGGCCATGGTTTGCGGTGTTACCACGTTACCGGGGTTATTCACCAGATCACGTGCATAGCACACTGCTTCCGCAGAGATTTCCGCAGCGTTAATGATTTCCGCCGCCTCTGGCACAGCACTCAGCACAGCAGCCTCGCACAGCGGTGCCTGCTTTGCTTCGCTCTTGAAGCGGTTGAAGGTGTACGCGCCGAGGTACAGGCCTTCGACGAGCGCCTGCAGGTTTTTGCTGCGTTCGGCGTTCAGCAGGATAGGCGCAGCCAGTACAGCCTTTTGCGCCTTAGCCTTGTGCAAAGCGCGGGCAGCAGCGCCGGCAGCCTTACGGAAATTGTTCGGCTTGCAGTCCTTCCCTTCGCCGCAGCCTGCCAAAAGCAGTGTCAGCAAACCTTCACCCTGCGGCAGCACCAGTGTGGTTACACTGCCTGCGTCATAAATATCGTCGTGCTGCGCGGCATACGCCATTGCTGCCTTGGCTGCTGCCTCCGGCAGCTCCAGCTTGTCGATAGCCGCCGCGCATTCCTTGCACAGAAAGAGGACAATACTGTCCGCGTCATTATAGGCTGCAGCGTTGAACTCCGCTGCGGTACATTGAAATTGGTTTAACATATCTTAAACTCTCCTATCATTATTTATATTCTATTGCAGTCTGCAATTCGTTAAGCATGGTATTGCCGCTGGAACGCTGCAACGACAAATCGCTCACCAGCACCTTCATCTCACGCATCAGGCTGCCCTTGGAAAAATAAGAGCCCAGCGCATGAATCGTATACGGTGTCTGATTGATATTGCCGATATACATCAGGCAGTGACCGTCCATATAAAGCGCTGCACCGGGCATCAGCTTGCTGATAACGGCGGCGCGTTCCTGTGAGCTGCCGCTGAGCTTTTTCTTCGTGCCTGCGGTCAGCTCCTGCTGGTCGGCATTACGCGGCAGGACAATGCCTACAGTGCGGTAAGCATTGAACACCAGGCTTGAGCAGTCCACGCTGTTTTTCAAACCGCCCCAGCCATAAGGCTTGCCGTAAAACTTGAAGGCGGAGCTGAGCAGATTATTGCTTGTATAGGGCAAATAGCCGTAATGCACGGCAGAGGCAGCCTTCGGCACCAGCAGCTTCTGTTTCTGCAGCAAGCCTGCTTTAGTGCGCACCGGTGCAATTACCGTATAGGTATCGCTCTGCATACTGTCAACCGGCAGGCGCGCTCCCTGCTGGTACAGCACCTGCTCGCCGTCCGTTTTCAGGTTATATTCCGCATCGGTGACAACCAGAAACTTCTGCGGCTTCACAAAGCTGCTCCAGGTGTTCTTATCGGTCATGGCTACATTATACTTGCTCACCCAACCGCTGTAATTTACTGCCTGCACATAGTAAAAATAACCATTGGCACTGGTGTGCAGCACAGCCACAGGCTCGCCCGGGTCCAGCATAGTTTCCTGCAGCGCGTCAAAATCCCTGTCGCCCGCGTAATAATACAGGCCCTCGCCCGTAGGCAGCGCGCGCACAGCGGTACGGCGCACCGTCACTGCGTATTGCACGCCTACGCTTTTGGGAATAGCGCTGATATTGCTCTGTTTGCGCAGGATATTCTTATAGTTTTCGCTCACCTTGTTGCCATGCAGATACAGGTCATCGTCAAGGATGGAATAATCCATAATCCTCGTTTTAAGCGCATCACCGCTCATCGTCGCAGGGTAATTTGCCAAATCAGGCATACTGCGGGAAGCAGCGCGCACCTTGGCGTTGAAGGCAGCGACACCCTTCGCATCGAGAATAACCGCATCACCGCTCTTGTTCTGCTCCGTCCAGTGCGACGGGTTCACCAGCGGCGGATAATTGGTAATGCCTGCGGCCGAAGCGCCCAAAGGCAGCAGCAGTCCGCAGACAACGGCAGCTGTATATAAAAGCTTTGCTAATCGCAATTTCGTTCCTCCCTTCTGCAGTATTCAGTCTACTGCAAATCACCTAATATACTTGTAATATTATTATATTCTTTAGGCAGGACAAAAATCCTGCTTTAATATATGAAAAAAGCTGATGTAAGCATTGGCCTACATCAGCGTAGAAGCGATATTTTATTTCTGCAGATCCTTGGCATTGCCCGGTTTGATTTTGCTTTCGGTGCCTGTGAGCAGGCGATGGATATTTTCCTTGTGGCGCAAAACTACAAAGAAAGCGGCAACCATCGAGAAAATCACATAGGCAGAGGGATAACCCAGATACCATGCCAGCGGCGGCGTAAAGATGGCAGCCATAATGGAGCCAAGTGATACATAGCGCGTCAGCAGCACGCACACCAGCCAGATACCGAAGCTTGATAACGCAACCTTAGGCATCATAAAAATCAACAGGCCCAGTGCCGTCGCAACGCCCTTGCCACCCTTAAAGCCCAGAAAGAGCGAATAATTATGGCCCAAAAGCGCACCCAAAGCCGTAATAACATCCAGCAGCGGATTGTGGAACAGATAGCTCATAATACCAACCGCAAGAATACCCTTGAAGGCATCGGCAATCAGCACCAGCACCGCAGTCTTGGGACCGACGGTACGGAAAACGTTCGTCGTGCCGATATTCTTGCTGCCGTAATTACGGATATCAATACCGTGAAAGGCCTGCACCAGCCATAAGCCGCTGGGAACAGAGCCGCAGACATGACCGAGTACAAAGCCCAGCAGAAAATGTAATATACCCACCTCATTGAACATAACAAATCACCTGACTTTTATTTATTCATCCTCGTTCTTACCACGGATAATCATCTGAATCGGTGTACCTTCAAAGCCAAAGGCCTCACGCAGTTTGTTTTCCAGATAACGCTGATAGGAGAAATGCATAATTTCCGGTTCGTTGACGAAGATAACAAAGGTTGGCGGTTTGATTTTGACCTGTGTAACATAAAGAATCTTAAGACGCTTGCCTTTTTCGGTCGGCGGCGGATTGATAGCCACAGCGTCCTCGATAACCTGGTTGAGAATACTGGTAGCGATACGCATAGCGTTCTGCTCGGCAACATAGGAGATAACCTCCGGCAGACGGTGAATACGCTGCTTGGTAACGGCAGAAACGAAAACTACCGGCGCATACTGCAGGAAAACAAGCTCCTTGCGCAGAGTTTCGGTGTAACGCAGAGTGGAGGAATTATCCTTCTCGTACAAATCCCACTTGTTTACAACCAGAATAACAGCCTTGCCTGCCTCATGAGCATAGCCGACGATACGTTTATCCTGCTCGGTAACACCCTCGACAGCATCAAAAACCATCAGCACAACGTCACTGCGGTCAACTGCGCGCAGTGAACGCATAACGCTGTATTTTTCAATCGGTTCGTCAACCTTAGCCTTGCGGCGCATGCCTGCGGTATCAATGAACAGGTACTTCTGACCGTTGCGTACTACCGGAGTATCAATCGCATCACGGGTAGTGCCTGCAACATCACTTACGATAGAACGCTCCTCGCCTACCAGTGCGTTGAAAATAGAGGACTTGCCCACGTTAGGACGGCCAATCAGAGCAACCTTGATTTCGTCCTCTTCCTCCAGGTCGCCTGCCATCTTATCGGACGGGAACTTGGCAACAACGGCATCCAGCAAATCGCCCAGGCCCAAATGGTTGGACGCGGAAACAGCAATCGGATCACCGATACCCAGATTATAGAATTCAAAGGTATTCATCTCCTGCTTCGGAGAATCCGCCTTATTGACAGCCAGAACAATCGGCTTCTTGGACTGACGCAGCAGACGGGCAACGTCAGCATCCTCGGTAGTAATGCCTGCGCGCGCATCGCAGACGAACAGAATAACGTCCGCCTCCTTAATCGCAATCTGTGCCTGCTGACGGATAGAAACAGCAATAGCATCGGCATTCATGATTTCGATACCGCCGGTATCAACCATCATAAACTCGTGGTCCAGCCATTCGGCGGTAGCATACAGACGGTCGCGGGTAACGCCCGGTGTATCCTCAACAATGGAAATCCTGCTGTTGGCAAAAATATTAAAAAGAGTAGATTTGCCTACGTTAGGACGTCCAACTATAGCAACTATCGGTTTAGCCATAATCAAATCTCCTTCATCATAATAAATTTTTTAGTATGTGTCTATCATAGAAACGTAAAATTTTTTGTATATTTATGGGGATTACCCATTATAAGATTGAACTCTTAAACGAGCAATTCACATATCGCAGAGCACGCATCCCCCTTCCGTCAGTTCGCTGCGCTTACTGACACTTTCCCCTATGGGGCAGGCAAGAAGGATAGCAAAACGCCAACACGAGCAATTAACATATCGTGTAGGGAATAGCAATTTTAGCAAATGAGTGTCTGGAACCATAGAAACAAGGGTACGTAACTTTCTATTACCGTCTGGCAAATTTTACCGAAGATTCGTCCTGGTTCCACACGAAATTTGCGTTGTGCCCCAAGGCACGGGAAAATTGCTACTGACTGGAACGATATTTAATTGCGACCTACAAGCATCCCCCTTCCGCCTCGCTATGCTCGGCACCTTCCCCGAGGGGAAGGCAAGACTAATAGCTTTCAATTAGCCTTCATTAGTATGTTCTTGGTTCCCCCTTGGGGGACAAGGTGAATTGCCCGAAGGGCAAGAGAGGGCCGCCCTGGGGCGACTGTCGCGTCAGCGACTAAAGGGGGTAACGCAGATGGAGTGGTATAACGCACACCTCAATGGTCGATGCCGTTACGAGAACTAACTCCCTTATGGAAGTAATGCTTAACCTCGCTCATATCAGTAACAAGGTCGGCAATTTTAATAAGCTCTTCCGGTGCACCTCTGCCAGTAGTAATAACCTCAACGTTATTTTTATGCTCACGCAAAAAATCGACAACCTCCTGCGTCGGCAGCATCTGAGTAGCAAGCACAATATTCAGCTCATCGAGGATAATAATGTCCGCAGCGTGCGAGCTGATAGCTTCTTTCGCCTCTTCCCAACCGTCACGGCACATCGCAAGATCCACAGGATCAGGATTATGGAAATTAACAAAGGCGTCGCGTCCCACCTGCCGCAGCGTAAACCAGGGCAGATTCTTTGCAGCCCGCGCCTCGCCGTACTCAGGATCATCCTTCAAAAATGAAAGCATCAGCGTCTTCATGCCATAACCGGAGGCACGCAGCGCCACGCCCAAAGCGGCAGTAGTCTTGCCCTTGCCTGTACCTGTATAAACCTGCAGCATACGCTTCACCTATCTTTCCAATAATAAATGCAGCAGTTCCTTCGCACCCTTGGCAATTTCAACCTTGCCCGGGTAACGCTCCTTGAACTGCGCCAGCGACATATCATCCAAAAACAGCTTATCGTTATTCAAAACCACATCCGGCAGAATAATCTGCTTACCCTGCACGTTTGCAAGGATATCTGTGCCCGTCAAAAGACCGGTAACATTCACCTTGCCGCCGAAAAAGCTGTTAGGCACAGGCACAAAACGGTGCTCCGAACCGAACTGACTGTTCAGCTTCGCCATCAAAGGCTCCAGCACACGGTAAGCGCCCTCTCCTACGGGGATAACAGCAGGCTCTGCCGGATGAAAGTCCTGCATCTGCGCCAACGCCTCGTCCCACTCCAGCATAAAGTTGGCAGTCAGGCCGATGCCGTTTTCCAGCTGCGGGAAGCCGTCGTACCATTCGGTAGGAGGAAAAGGCTTTTCCGCCAGCAGATAAAACTCGTCACCCAAGTAGATAAACGTCTTGCCTGTTTCCTTACGGCAGCGCTCCTGCCATGCGGTCACCTGCTCCACAACCTCTGCGGCCTGTTCCTTCGTAAAGGTAGCAAGCTGCGTCAGGTGCTCGCGGTGCTTAGTGGTGCCTACGGGAACAACCGCCATCGTCAGTACATTGGGATACTGCGCGTACAAATCGTGGAAGCTCTTGGCAAGAATCTCGCCGTCATTATAACCGGGACAGCAGACAATCTGTGTATGCACCTGAATGCCCGCATCGAACAAAAGCTGCAAGCGCTCCATCAGCTGACCGGCAAAACGATTGTGCATCATCTGGCAGCGCACCTGCGGGTCGGTAGCGTGTACCGAAACATACAGCGGCGTAAGATGCGTGCGGATAATACGTTCAAAATCTTCATCCTTCATATTGGTGAGTGTAATGAAGTTACCATATAAGAAGGACAGACGGTAATCGTCATCACGCACATACAGACCCGGACGCATACCGGGAATCATCTGGTCGACAAAGCAGAAAACACAGTTATTGTAGCAGGTCGCAACTCTGTCGAAAACTGCGGAATCAAACTCCAAGCCAAGATCCTCATCCGGATATTTTTCTATATGTACCTGACGGCGTGTGCCATCGGTGGCCTCTATCTCCAGATCAACCTCGTAATCGGAGGTATAGAAGCTCAATTCAATTATATCCTTAACCTGTACGCCGTCTACGCTGCACAGCTTTTCGCCGACTTTGATGCCTGCGTCCGCTGCCAAACTGTTCTTGCGTACACCACTAATAAGTCCTACCATTACAACTCCTTAAAAAAATGCATATAATAAACCGTGAAAAGATTAGTCGTCAAATTATTATATCATATTAGCTTGAAGAATGCAAAAAGGGGACACACTGACGTGGCCCCCAAAATAATACTGCTATATAAAAAAGATAGGCAAAGTTCCTCCTGTTTACATAAATACTGCGCCCATTAGCGACAGCCTTCAAAAGTTCACAAAGCGCAACTTGCACAAAGCATGGCTTTATGTTATATTATAGATGATAAGACAACCGCCAAACCAGGTGGGTTGCCGATTTAGGTTACGGAAAAGCCGCCCTTTCCTCGTCAAAGTATAGGGGCGGTTTTTCTATGTCCGTATGCTTTTACTTTCTGTTCTGAAATATGAACGTCAGCAATGCTACGATAAAAATTCCAAAGGACATTAAATCCTGAAAACTGAAATATACCATAAACATCACCTCCATTCCGAAGAATTTCGGCAATGCCCCACCCTCTAGCTCGGTTGTCTTGCACAATATTTTATCATATAAAACCAAAACACACAACGAAC
>ENA-UEYF01002768-UEYF01002768.1-human-gut-metagenome-genome-assembly--contig:-NODE-2768-length-10533-cov-5.678175_pt1 | contig 10533 bp, 6 predicted proteins | sample MGYA00242902_ERZ507920 | MGnify/ENA primary metagenome ERZ507920 (study PRJEB26167, sample SAMN06115402) | human gut metagenome | host: Homo sapiens | place: China:Jiangxi | collected 2016-07-05...
TACTTCTATTTCTCAAATAATTCGCTAAAAGTTTATTTCTCAATCGGTTAAGTCAAACCGAGAAAAATCTAAAATAACTTGTCCAATAGGTTCATTCATTAAACCGGATACACTCTCTACATTTATATTCCAGATTAAACCTCTAAATCACAGCCTTACATTAAATTTTAGAGAAAGACCATGAAGTACTTATACATTTCCATACTTTTATTGCTTTACAACTCTCCAGTAGCTCAGAGTAATGAATGTCGTCCAGTAAACCTAAGATGTGATTATATTGAAAATCCAATTGGAATAGACAATCCTACCCCCCGTCTTTCTTGGATGTTACAAGACAAGAGAAGTGGAGCTAAACAATGTTCTTATCGCATCATTGTAGACATTGATTCTATCTCGGTAAAGAATGGAGATGGAAAAATATGGGATACCCAAAAAGTAAATTCAGATAAAATGTTGCAAACGTATTCGGGTAGAAAATTGGCCCCATTCACTAAATATTACTGGGCAGTTCATCTTCAGGATAAAAATGGCAATTTAGTTAAATCCGATATTGCTTGTTTTGAAACGGGAATGATGTGTATGAATAACTGGAAAGGAACATGGATAAGCGATAAAAACGACATTCATTACAGACCGGCACCTTATTTTAGAAAGGAAATAATGATCAATAAAATTATTAAATCGGCAAGAATATATATAGCTGTTGCCGGACTATATGAACTGTATATAAACGGAGAGAAAATTGGAAACCAAAGGCTCAACCCAATGTATACTCGTTTTGACCGTCGTAATTTATATCTGACTCATAACGTTACCACCCAACTACAAAAAGGTGCCAATGTAATTGGAGTATTATTGGGCAACGGTTGGAATAACCACCAATCAATAGGTGTTTGGGGTTTTGAACGGGCTCCTTGGAGAAGTAGACCAACTTTCTGTCTGGATTTAAAAATAGAATACAATGATGGGACCACAGAGATCATAGCTACTGATAAGAGTTGGAGAACGTCTACAGATGGTCCCCTTATATTTAACAGTATTTATACAGCAGAGCATTATGATGCCCGCTTGCAAAACGAAGGCTGGAGTACCGTAGCATTTGATGATAGTCAATGGAACGAAGTCATTAACAGAAGCGCTCCATCCACTAATATTACCGCACAGCAGTTGCAACCCATACGTAATGTCGAGGCTCTTCCCGTACAGAAGATGACAAGAATGAACGATACTACTTTTCTTTTTGATTTAGGTCGCAATATTGCAGGAGTCACCAAGGTAAAACTGTCAGGAAAAAGAGGGACTATTGTTAAGCTAAAGCATGGAGAACGCCTACATAAAGATGGAAGTGTAGACTTATCCAATATAAACGTATACCATAAACCAACAGATGATACTGATCCTTTTCAAACAGATATATTAATCTTAAGTGGAAATAAAACAGATGAATTTATGCCTAAATTCAACTATAAAGGATTCCGATATGTCGAATTAACAAGTAATCAACCTTTACATATAGATAAAGATTGCCTAACAGGATATTTTATGCACAGTGATGTAACCCAACATGGCTATGTGAATACTTCTAATAAGTTAATCAATGATTTATGGAAAGCAACTAATAATTCATACTTATCAAACTTAATGGGCTATCCCACCGACTGTCCACAACGCGAAAAGAATGGATGGACCGGAGACGGGCATTTAGCTATAGAAACAGCATTATATAATTTTGACGGAATCACCATCTACGAGAAATGGCTTGCCGATCATATAGATGAACAACAACCCAACGGAGTACTACCTGACATAATCCCAACCGGTGGATGGGGATATGGTGGAGAGAACGGGCTCGACTGGACAAGTACAATTGCCATTATTCCATGGAATATCTATTTGTTTTATGGTGACAGTAAACTCCTCTCCGACTGTTATGACAATATCAAACGCTACGTAGACTACGTAAATTACAAAAGTCCTAATGGACTGACTGCCTGGGGGAGAGGAGATTGGGTTCCTGTAAAATCCAAATCTAATATTGAACTAACCTCCTCTATCTATTTTTATGTTGATGCATCTATATTAGCAAATGCAGCAAAATTATTTGGTAAAACGGACGATTACAAATACTATTCTACATTAGCTGAGAAAATAAAGAACGCAATTAATAAAAAATATCTAAATATGGAAACCGGTATCTATGCAAGTGGAACACAAACCGAGCAAAGTATGCCATTACAATGGGGAGTTGTCCCCAAAGATATGAAAGCTAAAGTAGCCCATAATCTATCTATTGCTGTTGAACAAACAGGATTCCATTTAGACGTGGGTGTTTTAGGAGCTAAAGCAATCTTGAACGCTTTAAGTGAAAACGGTTACGCAGAAACCGCATACAAGATAGCTACACAAGATACTTACCCATCATGGGGATGGTGGATTGTCAACGGAGCAACCACATTAGTAGAGAACTGGGATTTGGCAGCCAAACAAGATATATCAGACAATCACATGATGTTTGGAGAAATTGGTGGTTGGTTTTTCAAAACATTAGGGGGCATCAGACCTGACTCTGAGCAACCTGGATTTAAACATATATTGCTCAAGCCTCATTTTATCAATGAGTTGGAATATTCAGAAGTGAAGCATTTATCTCCCCATGGGTGGATTATATCAGAATGGAAAAGAAAAGGGAAAAAGATCATATACAACATTGAGATTCCTGCTAATAGCACAGCTACATTTACTATGCCTGATGAGATAAAAGAACCTAAAGAAGTGACACTCACAGCAGGTAAACATCAAATAAAAATGGAATTAAAGTAAAAAATAAATGAAACATATGAGCACCAGAAAAATTATTGCAAAAGGATTCTGTTTAATTCTTGTTTTATTAGGAATACCTCTCGAAATCTTATCCCAGTCCCATCGAACAATCTACCATAAAGGATGGATAGACTTCAATAAAAATGGAATTAAAGACATCTATGAGGATATTACACAAGACTTGAATAAGAGGGCAGATGACTTATTATCACAAATGACACTAGAAGAGAAGAGTTGTCAACTTGCTACTTTATACGGCTTCGGAAGAGTACTCAAAGATTCACTTCCTACCAAAAAATGGAAAGATGAAATATGGAAAGATGGAATAGCCAATATTGATGAACAGTTGAATGGGGTCGGATCTGGACTCACACGTGCTCCCCAACTAATTGTTAATTACCAACAGCATGTGGAAGCCAAAAATACGATTCAACGATGGTTTATTGAAGAAACCAGACTTGGAATACCTGTCGAATTTACAAATGAAGGTATACATGGACTCAATCACAGTAAAGCGACTCCTTTACCCGCACCTATTGGCATCGGTTCAACATGGAACAGAAACTTGGTCTTCCGTGCCGGACAAATCGTTGGAAAAGAAGCCAAGGTACTCGGATACAAAAATATTTATGCTCCTATACTAGACATAGCACGTGATCCTCGCTGGGGACGCACATTAGAGTGTTATGGGGAAGACCCATATCTTATAGCAGAATTAGGAATAAATATGGTCAATGGAATACAATCGCAAGGAGTTGCCTCAACACTAAAACATTTTGCTGTTTATAGCATACCTAAAGGAGGACGAGATGGTAACGCTCGTACAGACTCTCATGTAGCTCCACGCGAACTCCATGAAATTCACCTTTATCCATTCAGAAGGGTCATTCGCGAAGCCCACCCCATGGGAATAATGAGTAGTTATAATGATTGGAATGGAGAACCAATAAGTGCAAGCTACTATTTCTTAACAGAATTATTACGCGATGAATATGGTTTCCGTGGCTACGTGGTAAGCGACAGTGAAGCTGTAGAATTTGTACATACTAAACATCAAATCGCAGAGAACTACGACGAAGCGGTTCGCCAAGTACTTGAAGCCGGACTTAATGTTCGCACTCATTTTACTCCCCCTGCTGATTTTATCTTACCAATAAGGCGTTTAGTTAATAGCGGCAGACTATCTATTGATCTTGTAAACAAACGTGTAAAAGAAGTTCTAATGGTTAAGTTCAGGCTGGGATTATTTGACCAACCATATATTGAAAATAGCAAAGAAGCTGAGAAAGTAGCAGGAGCAGATAAAAACAAGGAATTTATAATGGACATCCAACGCCAATCCTTCGTATTACTCAAGAATGAAAATAGTACTCTACCACTTAATAAAAAGAAACTAAAACGAATATTGGTTACAGGTCCATTAGCTGATGAAAGCAATTATATGGTAAGTCGCTACGGTCCAAATGCATTACCCCCGACAACTATATTGCAAGGTATACGTAACTATGTAGGAAAAGACATAGAAATTACTTATTCCAAAGGGTGTGATATTGTGGATAGGGAATGGCCCGATTCGGAACTATTCAATTCTCCTTTGACATCTGATGAACAGTATATGATAAATGAAGCGGTAGAAAAAGCAAAAGAAAATGATATGATCATCATTGCATTGGGAGAAGATGAAAAGCGTACAGGAGAAAGTCGTTCACGAACATCACTTGAGTTACCAGGACGCCAGCAACAGTTGTTGGAAGCCTTATATTCGACTGGAACTCCAATAGTACTTGTACTTATCAACGGACAACCGCTAACTATAAATTGGGCTGATAGGCATATTCCTGCAATACTAGAATGTTGGTTCCCTTCTGTACAAGGAGGAAGTGCGATAGCAGAAACTCTTTTCGGGGAATATAATCCGGGAGGTAAGCTCACAGTAACATTTCCCAAAAGTACCGGACAAATAGAATACAACTTCCCATTTAAAAAAGGATCACATGGTTCACAACCCGGAAACGGCCCGAACGGCAGTGGGGAAACACGAGTATTAGGTTCTATTTATCCTTTTGGGCATGGATTAAGTTATACAAACTTCACATATAGTCACTTAAAAATAACTCCTTATGAGGATAATAATGCTAGTAAATTCATTGTAACCTGTACTATAACCAATACAGGATATACAAAAGGAGACGAAGTAGTACAGCTATATATCAGAGATAAGGTAAGTAGTGTAGTTACCTATGATTCTATATTAAGAGGCTTTGAACGTATTACCCTTGAACCTGGTGAATCACGCATGGTGTCGTTTGAAATCTTACCCTCTCATCTTGAAATTCTAGATAAGAATATGAATTGGGTAACAGAACCTGGTGAATTTGAAATAATGATAGGAGCATCAAGTGAAGATATTAGACTCAAAAGCAGTATAATAGTAAACTAATAATCAGAACCTTACCAATTATTTAGATCAAACAACATTGAACAATAAAGATAAATAATTATTAATTACAAACTATCATTCAAACATACATAAGTATACTATAAAAAATAAAATTTATAGAATATCCCTATTTAAACATCGGCTGTGCAAACCACTTCTTAAACATCCAGGTTGCCACTACATACAATAAGAATGCGGAGAAAAATCCTACCACAGCGTCGATGACGTAATGTGCTTGAATATATACGGTAGCCCCACAGAGCAACAAATAGAAAGGCAGTAAACAGGCGAACAGCTTCTTACTGCCGCGCCAAGCCATAATCATCAAGATAGTAGAAATGCCGACGTGCGAACTCGGAAATGCCGCTGTGGGACGTTCACCCACTTGCTGGGAACTTTCTACCAGACTATAAAAGAATCCGTGCTGGTATCCCGGTCCGGGCAACAACTCCTGATGATAATTGAAATAGTCACCGATGGCAGGAAAAACTCCCTTAGCCACGTTATCAAATCCGATAGCCGGAAAATAGAACTGAGGGCCTGCCACTGGGATAAAGATATAAAGCAAATAATATATAAAGAAAGAAGTAACCAGTACAAAGGACATCTTTTCGAACCATTCGAACCTATAAATGAAATAAAACAACGCCACAATCAGCATCATCGGATAATAGAAAAAATATCCCATATTAAACGCTTCGCTAACCAGAATATGAGGAAACGTATGGCAGAACCAGATAGCAGGTTGTCCACTGAAGATAAACTGTTCGATGGTAGCAAAGACATGGTCCAGGTTCGGAAAAAAGCGATTGAATTCAAAAGTATCCGGATACCAATATGAAAGCAGGCTCATCTGAATGACGATACGCACAAACGCCGAGAACTTACAAGGGGCAAGCCGATAAAGATACATCAACAGGAAAGTCATTGCAGCAATCATGGCTCTATCCAATAACATATGCCATGGATGGTCCATCCTCTGAAACAGGAATAGAATCAATATGGAAGTCAGCAGATTATAAATCAATGTAATCTTCTCCACAGCAAACAACCCTTTCCGGGTCTCTACACGCTTAAATAAGTCTAAAGCCATCCTTCGTTTTTATACCAGGCAATGGTTTCACGTACCCCCCTCTCCAAATCGTATTCGGGTGTATATCCCAATTCGTTAATTGTCGGGGTTATATCACACTGCCAGTTGCGTTGTTTCATTATCTTATATTTATCAGAATTCAATGTACTGCACTTCTTGGAACGCGTAGCAACAAATTCAGCGAGCAAAGATATAACTTTTAGCACAATTAACGGACATTTCAGATGAAGAACAAACGGATTCCCTAATTCTTTTTGTATCAAGTCCGAAAACGCGCGGCTTTTATAGACTTTCCCATCTGTCAGAAAATACGCCTTTCGGATGACTCTTTTCTCTATACCCAAGAAAATAGCCTGCACAATGTCTTTCACATAGACAAAAGTCAGATCTTGCCGCTTGAAACCAACCGAAAAATCAAAATGCTTCTGAATGGACTTAGCCATTAGGAAATAATCTGATTCACGAGGTCCATACACTCCCGTAGGGCGATAAATGACATAAGGAAAACCGGGGATACTTTGAATATATAATTCAGCCTTCAACTTACTGAAACCATAAGCTGTGTTGGGCATGGGAGAATCGTCCTCTTTTATCGGAGTGTAATCTGTCTCGTGCACAGGACCGAACACACTAAGCGTACTTATATATATGAATTGCTTCGGGACCATATTCAACTCCCTCAACGTATCAATAAAATACTTTGTCTGAAGATAGTTCACGTAGTCGAAAGTTTTTTTGTCGAAACATTTCGTAACACCGGCACAATGAACGATATAATCAAACTTATTATATGTCCCTTTATGACCGGAGAGTTGGGCACGAAGTTCATTAGGATGTGCAAAGTCCAGTTCCAGAAAGTGAATTTTCCGATTCTTCAAATATTGTCTGCTACTAGTAGGACGAACTCCCGCCCACATACTAAACTTTCGTTTCAACGCTTCCTCTACAATGAAACTCCCGATAAAACCGCTTGCACCCGTAATTAAAATACTCTCCATTCCTACTTTTCGGCTCTATATAAATACAATTAAAATTTCGGTTACAAAGATACGATAAATATAATAGTATTATTACCGGTTTTTTATTTACTTTGTAGCCATATCAACAGATGATGACCAATAAAAATACATATTATGGCGAAAAAGAAAGAAAAGAAAGAGAAAAAGGCCGGTAAGAGAATGAGTAAAAAAGAGCTGGCAGCGTTGTTAATAGACTTTTTCCACGCCAAATCCAGTGAAATTCTAAGTATGAAATACATTTTCTCGGAATTGCGTCTTACCACCCATCCGCAGAAAATGCTATGCGTCGATATATTACATGACCTTTTGGATGACGATTATATCTCCGAAATTGAGAAGGGCAAGTTCCGTCTGAATAATCACGGCACAGAAATGATAGGTACCTTCCAACGCAAAAGCAATGGAAAGAATTCCTTTATTCCCGAAGAAGGAGGCGAACCGGTATTCGTAGCAGAACGCAATTCCGCCCACGCCATGAACAATGACAAGGTAAAAATTACATTTTATGCCAAACGAAAGAACAGGGAGGCAGAAGGGGAAGTAATCGAAATACTGGAACGTGCCAACGACACTTTTGTCGGTACATTGGAAGTAGCCAAGTCATACGCATTTCTGGTAACGGAAAATCGCACACTTGCCAATGACATATTTATTCCGAAAGATAAACTGAAAGGCGGAAAAACCGGAGATAAAGCGATCGTGAAAATAACAGAGTGGCCTGACAAGGCAAAGAATCCCATCGGACAAGTGATAGACATATTGGGCAAAGCAGGCGACAATACCACTGAGATGCACGCCATTCTCGCAGAATTCGGCTTACCATACGTATACCCGAAAGCAGTAGAGACAGCAGCCGATAAGATTCCGGCAGAAATCACTCCCGAAGAGATAGCCAAGCGTGAAGATTTCCGCAAGGTGACAACTTTCACTATCGACCCGAAAGATGCTAAGGATTTCGACGATGCGCTTTCCATCCGCTCCATCAAAAACGGATTGTGGGAAGTAGGCGTACACATTGCCGATGTGACACACTATGTAAAAGAAGGAGGAATCATCGACAAAGAAGCTGAAAAGCGTGCCACTTCCGTTTATCTGGTAGACCGCACCATCCCAATGCTCCCCGAACGGCTGTGCAACTTCATCTGTTCGCTCCGTCCGAATGAAGAGAAACTCGCTTTCTCCGTGATTTTCGATATTACCGAGAAAGGAGAAATCAAAGACTCACGCATTGCGCATACAGTCATCAATTCCGACCGCCGTTTCACTTACGAAGAGGCGCAGCAAATTATTGAAACTAAAGAAGGTGACTACAAAGAAGAAGTACTTATGCTGGACACCATCGCGAAAGCACTCCGCGAAAAACGGTTCGCAGCGGGAGCAATCAATTTTGACCGCTACGAGGTGAAATTTGAAATTGACGAGAAAGGGAAACCTATCAGTGTGTATTTCAAAGAGTCGAAAGACGCCAATAAACTGGTAGAAGAATTTATGCTTCTTGCCAACAAAACCGTAGCAGAGAAGATAGGACGTGTACCCAAAAACAAAAAGCCTAAAGTACTGCCCTACCGTATCCACGATCTGCCGGATCCGGAGAAACTGGAGAATCTGTCACAATTCATCGCCCGCTTCGGCTACAAGGTACGTACAAGCGGAACAAAAACAGATATTTCAAAATCCATCAACCATTTGTTGGATGATATACATGGAAAGAAGGAAGAGAATCTGATTGAGACCGTGTCTATCCGTGCTATGCAGAAAGCCCGTTATTCTACACATAACATCGGTCACTACGGACTGGCATTCGATTATTATACTCATTTCACCTCACCCATCCGCCGTTTCCCGGACATGATGGTTCACCGTCTGGTAACGAAGTATATGGATGGAGGGCGCAGTGTATCCGAGGCCAAATACGAGGATCTTTGTGATCACAGCTCAAATATGGAACAAATTGCAGCCAACGCCGAACGGGCTTCCATCAAATACAAACAAGTGGAATTCATGAGCGAACGTCTGGGACAGATTTACGATGGTGTCATCTCCGGAGTAACTGAATGGGGACTGTATGTCGAACTTAACGAGAATAAATGCGAAGGTCTCGTCCCTGTCCGTGACTTGGATGACGATTATTATGAGTTTGATGAAAAGAACTATTGCCTTCGTGGACGCCGCAAGAACAGAACATATAGTTTGGGAGATGCTATTACTGTTCGTGTAGCACGTGCCAATCTGGAAAAGAAACAGCTCGACTTCGAATTAATTGAGAAATAAATTATGAAAACTTTTATTATTGAAGACAAACAACGAATCGAGTCTATTATCCTCCACTGCGATGCCTGCTTTGTAGGCATCACAGATTTAGAAGGCAATCCCTACGTAGTTCCGATGAACTTCGGTTATGAGAATGACATCCTATACCTTCATTCGGGTCCCGAAGGCAGCAAGTTGGAGATGTTGGAACATAATAATAATGTATGCATCACTTTCAGCATAGGTCATAAACTCGTATATCAGCACGAAAAAGTAGCGTGCAGTTACAGTATGCGTTCCGAAAGCGCCATGTGCCGTGGAAAAGTGACATTCATAGAAGATATGGATGAAAAACGCCGGGTGTTGGACATTATCATGCGTCATTACACAGATAGTGAGTTCAACTATTCCGAACCTGCCGTGCGCAATGTCAAAGTATGGCAAGTGCCCATCGAGCAGATGACGGGAAAAGTCTTCGGTTTGCGAGCCAACGAAAAGCCATGAAACGTTTCCCGGCTCTTTACCTGTTGACCATCTTCCTTCTGTTAGCTGCTTTTCCCATTCTCGCACAATCAGAAAAGCAGGTAAACAGCCTGTCCATCAATACCTCACAACCAAATATCATTGTAGACGGAACCGGACACATGATTTACCTGGTTAAAGAGGGATATTCCTAAAATAATAAAATTAAAGGCAACTACTTCATTGCGAATTAGTTGCCTTTTTTGTATCTTTAAGCACTCCCCCCCAAAAAACGGTTTGACGGCCAAAACGGGGGTAATTAACAATAAAAACACATGGTAAAGATACAAAAAATTTCAGAAATCGAACCTAGTTTAGGTTTTACCGAGTTCGATATACTAAAAAAATATCGTCAAAGTTTTGCAACGAGTGAATTAGGTCGGCTCCAT
>ENA-UEYF01002807-UEYF01002807.1-human-gut-metagenome-genome-assembly--contig:-NODE-2807-length-10409-cov-5.561072_pt1 | contig 10409 bp, 8 predicted proteins | sample MGYA00242902_ERZ507920 | MGnify/ENA primary metagenome ERZ507920 (study PRJEB26167, sample SAMN06115402) | human gut metagenome | host: Homo sapiens | place: China:Jiangxi | collected 2016-07-05...
AGTTTATTTCAGAGACCTCCATGGCATTTTCTCCAATTCCGGTATTGGTATTTTGATTATATCTACAAAGTTATTTGTTGCAAATACTATTCACCAAAAAGCATGATTGACAAATATAAATAGTCCTGCTATTTTTGATACAGTAAAAACATTTTACAGAAAAGAGGGATTCCCATGCAGAAGTCTTGATGTTTCCAATGCTAATGCCTATGATCTATAATCTTCTTGTTCTGCAACGGAGGAAACGCGATGCATAATTCTATTCTAAAACAGGCTATTGGTTTGATACTGTGCAGTGCGCTTTTGCTGGCATCGTTTTCCGTTTATGCTTTTGCCGCAAAAGAGCCGCAAAGCACAAACCCTTCCTCTGCCACGGTGTCCTTTGGCGTGCAGACCGCGCAATTTATCGAATCCCGCACCGAGACCACTGCAGACGGCACGCAGAGGCGGTATGGCACGCTGGCATTTTCCTTTGAAGTCGAAAATGCTTCTTTTGAAGCCCATCTGCCGATTATCCTGAAAAAGCTGCCAGATGGCAGTACGCAGTACGAAACCGCCACGGATTGGTTCAGCGTACAGGCAAAGCCGAACCGCAATGCCACCCTTCTGGCCGCACAGCAGGAAGCGGTTCCCCATTGGTATGTAGAACATGCGCAATGTTCTGTTTATGAATCGACCACCGATCCTGCCCGTTTAATCCTGACCGTACAGGGCGTGCTGCAGGACGAGAACTGGGATCCTTAAACCAAAACGAGAGCCGGCGGCTTACAGGCCACCGGCTCTCGCTTTCTTTATGCTATTTTCAGTTATTCTCCGCGCCCTTTTCGCCAAGGGTGACGTTAACGGTCTGCATCTGACCACCGCGCGCGACGGTGATCTCGATGGTGTCACCGGCCTTGTGGTTCTGCATCAGGGTGCCAAGGTCGCTCTGGGTGGCCACCTCGCTGCCGTCTACGCTCACGATGCGGTCACCGGCCTGCAAGCCCGCCTTGTCGGCAGGGCCGCCCTTGACCACTTCCACGATGTAGACACCGTAGGCGTTCACGCCCAGCTGGGCGGCAGTCTGGGCATCGGTCACGGCATAGTAGCTGATGCCCAGATAGGGACGGCCGGTCACATAGCCGTTTTCCAGCAGCTCCTGCGCCACCTTCACGGCGTCATTTACCGGGATGGCAAAGCCCAGACCCTCGGCATCGCTGTCGGAGGACTTTGCATTGACGATGCCCACCAGCTCACCGTTCATGTTGAACAGGCCGCCGCCGGAGTTGCCGGGGCTGACGGAGGCATCCATCTGGATCAGGGACATGGTGTTGACAGAGCTGGAGCCCTGAATGCTGACGCTGCGGTTCAGGGCGCTGACAATGCCGCTGGTCACGGTGCCGCCCAGCTCACCCAAGGGGTTGCCCACGGCCATGACGCTTTCGCCCACCTTCAGGCTGTCGCTGTTGCCCACGGTGGCGGGGGTCAGGCCGGTGGCATCGACCTTGACCACGGCGATATCACTGGTGGTATCCTCGCCCACCAGCGTAGCGGGGTAATCCTTGTCGCCGATGCTCACGGTGATGTTGGAAGCGCCGCTCACCACATGGGCGCAGGTGAGGATATAGCCGTCCGAGCTGATGATGACGCCGCTGCCCGCGCCGCTCTCCACCTGGCTCTGGCCGTACCACGACCACTGGGAGTAGACCACCTGCTCAGTGGTGATGACCACCACACTGGGGCTGACCATCTCGGCTACCTGTGCGGTGCTCAGGCCGGTGCCGCTGGTGGCGCTGATGGAATTGCCGGTGCTGTCGGTGCTGCTGTCAGAGCTGGCAGGGCGCTCCACCTGCTGGATGACCACCTTGCTGCCGCCGCCGTATTTTGCGCCCACAAAGCCGCCCGCAAAGCCCATGGCGGCTGCCAGCACCAGTGCCACGGCGCTGCGTGCCAGTTTTCCGCCGTTGAACTTTTTCTTGCGGCGGGGCTTTTCCGGCTGCTCCGGGGCGCTGTACTGCGGCTGCTCCGGCGGGGTGGGCGGCACGCTGCCGCCATCTGCCGGGGCGGTATCGGCCGGACGCGCGGGCTGCGCTTCCGGCTCGTTATACTGGTTCGCCGTGTTCATGCCGCTGCTGCCCACGTTGGGGTAGCCGGTCTCGTTATTGGAAGCGGAATAATCGTATTCCCACTTGTTCTCGTTTTCCATGTTACTACATCCTTCCCTCAAAGGCCGGTCCGCAGGGACATCTGTTCCTTTGAACTGTCCCTATTGTAACTGTCAAATGTGAAAATGAATCGCTTGCGCCGTGAAGAATATGTGAAATGCGGTCCTGTTTTCTGCCCTTGACAGCAGCGTTTCCGCTTGCTATTGTAAGGGAAGAACATCGACCCGTCAAGGAGGAGCTTTTTATGGAACTGCACCGCACTGAGCAGGGGTTTGCCCTGTATAAAGAAAAGGACTGCATCGGAGAGTGCTGCCTTTCTCCCGCCCCCAAGGGCGCACAGCTTGCCGCCCTGTGCATCCTGCCCCGGTGGCGGCGCAAGGGCTACGGCTCCTACCTGTTAAAAGAAGTATTGCGCAGCTTTGGCGGCTATGACCGGGAAGCCGCCACCGTGTTTACCGCCCCGCTGCCGGAAAACGCCGCTGAGCTTGCTTTCTGGGGCAAATTCGGCTTTGCCGCCGAGGGCGGGCAGCTGGTGCGCCGCCGCACCCCGGACTTAACAGCGGTCAAGTTCGTGCAGGACTTTTTAGCCGCCCGGCTGGTGCACCCGCAGCTGTGCGTGGACGCCACCTGCGGCAACGGCGGCGACACCACCTTTCTGTGCGGGCTGACCGCCCCCGCCGGGCGGGTGCTGGCCTTTGACGTGCAGCCCGAAGCCATCCGCTCCACCCGCACCCGGTTGGAACAGGCAAATGTGCCCGCCGAGCGGTACAGCCTTATCTGCGGCAGCCACGCCGACTTATTACAGTATGTGCAGCCCGGCACTGCCGATGCAGTCATGTTCAACTTTGGCTGGCTGCCGGGGGCGGACCATGCGGTATTCTCCACCGCGCAGAGCAGCATCCCCGCCTTGCAGGCGGCGCTGCAGGCGGTGCGCCCCGGCGGCATCGTGAGCGCCATCCTGTACAGCGGGGCAGTCATCGGCTCGGACGAAAAACAGGCGGTGCTGCGTTTTCTGCGTGCACTTCCACTGAAAAGTTTCACCGTTCTGGTGTGTGATTTTGCCAATTGGGCCGAAACTGCCCCTCTGCCCTGCCTGATCCTGAAAAAATAACGAAAACCCTTGCATTATCACGCGTTTTCGTATAGAATAAAGTGCGTATGTGTAAAAATGCTTCTTCCGGCATCGCGCAGCGATGCCGGAAGAAGTTCCATCCATTTCAGGAGAAATATCATCTATGACAAATCGTGAAGAGATCGAACGCCGCAGGACGTTCGCCATCATCAGCCACCCCGACGCAGGTAAGACCACCCTTACCGAAAAGCTGCTGCTGTACGGTGGAGCCATCAATCAGGCTGGCTCCGTCAAGGGCAAGCAGAGCGCCAAGCACGCCGTGTCCGACTGGATGGACATTGAAAAGCAGCGTGGTATCTCGGTCACCTCTTCGGTGCTGCAGTTCAACTACGCCGGTAAGTGCGTGAACATTCTGGACACCCCCGGCCATCAGGACTTCTCGGAGGATACCTACCGCACCCTGATGGCGGCAGACTCTGCCGTCATGGTCATCGACGCCGCAAAGGGCGTTGAGGCGCAGACCATCAAGCTGTTCAAGGTGTGCACCCTGCGCCACATCCCCATTTTTACCTTCATCAACAAGATGGACCGCGAAGCCCGCGACCCCTTTGAGCTGATGGAGAACATCGAGGAAATTCTGGGCATCAAGACCTACCCCATGAACTGGCCCATCGGCTGCGGCAAGGAGTTCAAGGGCGTGTTCGACCGCAACGCGCGCAAGGTGCTGGCTTTTTCCAGCGACGGCCGCGCCAACGGCGTGAAGAAGGTCAGCGAGACCGAGGCCGAGCTGGGCGACCCCGCACTGGACGAGCTGCTGACCCCCTACCTGCACCAGCAGCTGGTGGACGAGATCGAGCTGCTGGACGGCGCTGCCGAGGAGTTTGATCTGGACAAGGTGCTGCGCGGTGAGCTGAGCCCCGTGTTCTTCGGCTCTGCATTGACCAACTTCGGCGTGGAGCCCTTCCTTGAAAACTTCCTGCGGCTCACCTCCGCCCCGCTGGCCCGCGTGGACAGCCTGACCGGCGAGCCCGTGGACCCCTGCCGGGACGAGTTCTCCGCTTTCATCTTTAAAATTCAGGCCAACATGAACAAGGCCCACCGCGACCGCATTGCCTTTATGCGCATCTGCTCCGGCAAGTTCGAGCGCGGCATGGAGGCCTACCATGTGCAGGAGGGCAAGAACATCAAGCTGGCCACCGGCACCCAGCTGATGGCGCAGGACCGCGCCATCGTCGATGAAGCCTACGCAGGCGACATCATCGGCCTGTTTGACCCGGGCATCTTCTCCATCGGCGACACCCTGTGTACCGGCAAGAAGAAGATCGAGTTCGCCGGCATCCCCACCTTCTCCCCCGAACACTTTGCCCGCATCGAGCAGAAGGACACCATGAAGCGCAAGCAGTTCGTGAAAGGCATGGAGCAGATCGCTCAGGAGGGCGCTATCCAGATCTTCCGCGAAGTGGGCGGCGGCATGGAAGAAGTCGTGGTCGGCGTCGTCGGCGTGCTGCAGCTGGAAGTGCTGGAGTACCGTCTGAACACCGAGTACAACGTCGAGATCCGGATGCAGCAGCTCCCCTTCGAGCAGCTGCGCTGGATCCAGAACGACCCCGACACTTACGTCCTGCGTGACCTCGACCTCACCAGCGACACCAAGGCCGTCGAGGACATGAAGGGCAACCGCCTGCTCCTGTTTACCTCCGATTGGGCTATCCGCTGGGCTGAAACGCACAATGAGACGTTAAAGCTGAGCGAATTTGGCAATATTTAAGTTACAGGTTCCCAAGAGCTGCTGTGCAGAAGACCTGCGCGGCAGCTCTTTTTGGAATAAATCTAAAATACAACAATATGTACCAGTCAGCGACAACACCCCCCTTCGCGGGGCGCTGCCGGAAAAGAAGGTAACGATCTATGGAAAAACGTAACATTGGCAAAAGCGGCCTCTCTGCACCATTTCTGGGGCTTGGCACCTGGGCCATCGGCGGCGGCAGCTGGTGGGGCGACAACGACGACGCCCTGTCGGTAAAAGCCATCGAGACTGCCGTGGAGCAGGGCATCACCTGGATAGACACCGCCCCCATCTACGGCCTTTACCACAGCGAAGAGGTGGTGGGCGAAGCTTTGCGCCACATCGACCGGGACAAGGTCATCCTCTCCACCAAGTGCGGCCTCGAGTGGCGGCACGAAAGCCCCGTTCTCCACAAGGTGGTGGACGGCGTGCAGACCTACCGCGACCTGTCGGCAAAGAGCATCATCGAGGATGTGGAAGACAGCCTGCGCCGTCTCGGCACCGACCATCTGGACGTGCTCTACACCCACTGGCAGACGCCGGACCTTTCCATCTTCCCGCTGGAAGAGACCGTCGAAGCCATGATGAAGCTCAAGGAGCAGGGAAAAATTCGTGCTATCGGCGCGTCCAACACCACCGCTGAGTTCATCCGCGGCTACTGCAAATACGGCCAGCTGGATGTCATTCAGGAAAAGTACAGCCTGCTGACCCGCCGCATCGAAAAGCAGCTGCTGCCCACCTGCAAGGAGCTGGGCGTGTCCATTCAGGCTTATTCTCCCTTGGAGCAGGGCCTGCTCACCGGCAAGGTGACCATGGACACCACCTACCCCGAGGGCAGCACCCGGAACACGAACCCCTGCTTCCAGCCCGCCCGCCGGGCGCAGGCCATCCGGCTGCTGGACAGCTGGTCTGACCTCTGCGAGAAGTACCACTGCACCAAGGCGCAGCTGGTCATCGCCCTGACGGCCCGGATGATCCCCGGCCTGCACGTTCTGTGCGGCGCACGGACGCCGGAGCAGGTCATCGACAACGCCGGTGCGCTCCACATCGCACTGGAAGGCGCCGACGCCGTCCAGATGAAGTGGGACGTGGACGCCATCTCCTGAGCAAAACCGCAGATATGAAACGAGCAGAGCCTCCACCGAAAGGTAGAGGCTCTGCTCGTTTCATATCTGGATTCTTTGTGATAAACTGGAATTTATCTAACTTTTCCTTGAAAGCCTAAATTCTTCAAAGCATCTTCTCCAAACTTTGCAAAGTCACCTTCTGCACCAAAAGAAAAGAAAGCTTCTTTACCACCAGTGGCAATAATATCTGCACTCTGATACCCCTGATACTCGGATAACATAATTACTAAACTGGCATAACTTCCTGTTCGTAAAAACCAGTTTTCAAAAATTAATAGTAGTGTTTTGGTGTCTCCCAATTCACGTATAATTTCGTCTTTGAATTCCACATCGGAGAACTTACGTTTATCAAATTCTTCTTTGATTTTATTTTTGATTTCATCTAATTCATATCGTTTTTTAGCATACATTTCGACTTTCTTGCTTGCCATTGAAAACGCTCCTTTCAAATTCCGATTTGCCGACCTCACCCATTCTCTTTCCAGAACAGCCCGCCGCTGGTCTGGAAGAGCAGCCACGGATTGATGCTCTTGCTGCCGAGCTTGAAGTCCATGGTCAGGTCTTCGCCCAATGCGCCCACGGCCTGCCCGCGCTCCACGCTCTGACCCTCGCTCACCGAGAGAGCATCCAGCCCGTAGAGGTAGCTGCGCATCCCGCAGCCGTGGTCGATGACGACGGTGTTGCCGGTGAGGGCGAGGTTCCGGGCCAGCACCACGACGCCGTTGGCCGGGGCGCGGCAGGGGTCGCCCGGGATGGTGTAGAGTTTCGTGGAGTTCGATCTGCTGCCCTGCTTGCCGCCGGTGACTTTGGTCTGGCCGAAGTCCACCAGAGTCATGTAATTCTCCGCCGGGCAGGCGAAGCCGCCGCTCCACAGCTTTTCGCGGGCGGGCTGCTCATAGAGGGGCCAGACGGCGTTGCGGAACTCGGTGTTGGCAGCTTCGGAGGCTTCCGGTTCGGCTTCGATCTCAACCGTGCCGAAGTCCTTCGGGATGACGGTGATGTTCTTCACCACCGTCTCGCCGCCCACGGTAAAGGTCACTTCATGCGCACCGGCAGCGGCATTGTAGGCCGCCGGGATATAGGCGCGCCACCCGCTGCCCAGACGGACGGCCTGCACATTGCCGAGGTCTGTTTCCACCGTGGGGGCCGTCTCGCCCACCATGCCGGTGAAAGCCGCGGCCACCGTGCCGCCCTGCTCCATCCGTTCGGCGGAAAGCTCCACCTCGGCGCTTGCCTGCAGCGTAAAGCGGAAAGAGTAATAATACCAGCCGGTGGGCTTTGCGGGCTTTTCCAGCCGGGCGTTCCGCCGGAGCTGGCCGGTGCTGCCGCCCTCGAACTGGGTGGCCAGCATATTTTCCGGCAGACGCCAGACGGTCAGCTCGGCCTTATAGTCGCCGTTGGCCGGAAACAAAAAATCGTCGTAGGTGGCCGCAGTCCCCTCGAAGACCACATTGCCCGCGCTGTCGGTGATGGTCAGGGGGCCGTAGCTGTACCACTCGGGCAGAGCGAAGGCAGGGTGGGCGTCGTAGAGGACGCCAAGCTTCTGCACCGTCAGGGTGCGGGGGCTGGCGAAGACTTTATCCACCTGCCCGCCCAGCAGCGGCACCTGCCAGCACCAGCCGTTGGGCTCCAGCTCCTGCCCGGCAAACTGCACCTCAGACGCGGGCTTCGCGCCCTCCGAGGTGAACGAATAACTCACGCCCAGCACCGCCGCAAGCAGCACCACGACGCCCAGCGCGACGCCGATGAGCCATAACAAAAGCCGCTTCATATGTACTCTCCTCCTAAAGTTTGGGTGCAAGGCCCGGCTGCTAAAGAGCCGCAGGCGAAAACGCCTTACTTGCCCGGCCTGCCAATGGCTCTCCCCTTGGGAGAGCTGGCGCGCAAGCGCCTGAGAGGGTATAAAAAGGCGCACCGGCACAGCCCTGTTACAGACTGCCGGTGCGCCCTTCGTCATTTTGTTCTGTTTCGGTCCGCGTTATTCGGCAGTATCCTCAGCGGGAGCAGCCTCTTCTGCGGCCTCGTCTTCAGCCTCAGCAGGCTCTTCCTCAGCGGGGGCGGCGGTATCCTCGCCGAACAGCAGACGCTCGTACTCGTCCAGCTCCTTCTCACGGCGGCGCAGATAAACAGCCACAGCAGCCAGCGCACCAGCCACAGCAGCCAGCGTTGCGATAACAGCGATCAGACAGGATTTCTTCATAGGTTCAGCACACTCCTTTTTGGTCGAACCAGCGGTCCAGCTATTTTCAGCGGTCGTTCCGCGGCACAGGCTCGGTCTATTCTGAAACTATTATACCCGGACTTCACGAAAATTACAACCAAAAAGGCAAAATTTTGCTTTTTTCAGAGTCCCAGCTTTTTCTTATACGCCTTGAATGCGCCGGGCAGGGTGTATTCGTTCTGTAGCTGTTCGCGGCTGGCCCAGACACAGCCCGCCGGGGCTTCCGCGCTGCCGACGCAGACAGAATAGCCGCTCATCCGCCACTCGATGTGGCTGAAAATATGCTTTGCCGCCGGCAGAGGTTCGATGCCCTCACAGACAAGGCCCAGCGCTTCCAGCCGGGCGCAGACTTCTTCGGCGCTGAGGGCTTCGCCCTCCCACAGAAGCGGCTGCCACAGACCGGCCAGCAGACCTTTTTGGGGCCGCTGCTGCAGCAGGAAACGCTCTTCGGCATCTTCGGCCAGCACTACCGTCACCGGCTCGATGCGCCGGGCTTTGGGCGCAGCCTTATGGGGCAGTTCCAGCGCCGTACCGGCCCTGCGTGCTTCACACAGAGAGGCCAGCGGACACTGCTCACAGAGCGGTGCGCCGTTCGGCACACAGACCAGTGCGCCCAGCTCCATCAGAGCCTGGTTGTAGTCGCCCGCCTTCTCGGGGGGCTGATGCTCCATGACCCGGGCCGTAAAAGCTCGTTTTACCGCCGGTTCTGTAATAACGCCGGGGTCATTATACAGTCTGGAAAACACCCGCAGCACATTTCCGTCCACCGCCGGGACAGCCAGCCCGAAGCTGATGGACGCGATGGCCCCCGCCGTGTAGTCCCCGATACCGGGCAGAGCGCGAAGGGCGTCGTAGTCGGCTGGCAGCTGCCCGCCGTACTGCTCACAGACGATGCGGGCGGCCTTTTGCAGGTTGCGCACCCGGCTGTAGTAGCCCAGCCCCTCCCAGAGCTTGTGGAGCTTTTCTTCTTCGCACGCCGCCAGCGCAGGAATGTCCGGCAGGGCGGCGAGGAAGCGCTCATAATAGGGCAGCGCCGCCGAGACGCGGGTCTGCTGCAGCATGATCTCGCTGAGCCAGACGTGGTAGGGGCTGGGGTCGGTGCGGAAGGGCAGGATGCGCTGGTTCTTGTAGAACCATTCCAGCAATGCCGGGGCGATGTTTTCCACTTGTTTTGCTCTCCTTGTTGAAAATAAAAGAAAACCTCTCAGTCAAAGCCTGCGGCTTTGCCAGCTCCCCTACCGAGGGGAGCCTCTGGCGAAAAGGAAAAGTTTCCCGTTCTGCCAAAGCCTCTCCTCGTCAGGAGAGGTGGCATTGCGAAGCAATGACGGAGAGGTTGACTCACTGATCAGAAGCCGTAAGCCGTGCGGGGGAAGGGCAGCACGTCACGGATGTTCTGGATGCCCGTGAGGTACATGATCATGCGCTCGAAGCCCAGACCATAGCCTGCGTGCTCCACGCCGCCGAACTTGCGGAGGTTCAGGTACCAGTCGTAGCTGGACTTGTCCAGACCCAGCTCGTCCATACGGGTCACGAGCTTGTCGTAGTCCTCCTCACGCTGGCTGCCGCCGATGAGCTCGCCGATGCCGGGGACCAGCATATCGGCTGCGGCCACGGTCTTGCCGTCGGCGTTCTGCTTCATGTAGAAGCTCTTGATCTCCTTCGGGTAGTCGGTGACGAAGACGGGCTTCTTGAACACCACTTCGGTCAGATAGCGCTCGTGCTCGGTCTGGATGTCCACGCCCCACTCCACGGGGAACTGGAACTTCTTGTTGTTCTTCTTCAGGATCTCGATGGCGTCGGTGTAGCTGATGCGGCCAAACTCGCTGTTTGCCACCAGCTCAAGGCGCTCGATGAGGCCCTTGTCGATGAACTGGTTGAAGAAAGCCATCTCATCGGGGCAGTTGTCCAGAACGTAGCGGATCACGTACTTGGTCATGGCCTCGGCGGTGTCCATGTAGCCGTTCAGATCACAGAACGCCATTTCCGGCTCGATCATCCAGAACTCGGCAGCGTGGCGGGTGGTAAAGCTCTTCTCCGCGCGGAAGGTGGGGCCAAAGGT
>ENA-UEYF01002810-UEYF01002810.1-human-gut-metagenome-genome-assembly--contig:-NODE-2810-length-10403-cov-9.732423_pt1 | contig 10403 bp, 9 predicted proteins | sample MGYA00242902_ERZ507920 | MGnify/ENA primary metagenome ERZ507920 (study PRJEB26167, sample SAMN06115402) | human gut metagenome | host: Homo sapiens | place: China:Jiangxi | collected 2016-07-05...
GGGTTGAGTTATATAATTAACTATACCTTAAGCAATAAACCTTTTTCTTTAGCAAAAGAGAGTCAAGAATTATTGGACACTTTTAGGCAGCTTGGAAATTTCTCTGCACATAAAATTCAATATAATGCTAAAAGAAAATATATTGACGATGTTAAGGTGGTATATCGTTTGACAATGGAAGAGCTATTGTATATTTCGAAAATGAAAAAATAATCAGATTATATTGTTGTAAGATAAGATTGGTGATTATGGATTTGGTATCCAAGATTTTAATTCATAAATTAGGTCCAAATCATGTAGGAATTGGTTCGAGAACAGAACGGTCAAGGGTACTTAAAATAGCTGTTAATTATGTGATTTTCAGCTGTTTTTTATGGGTAGCCCCCCAAAAAAATCTCAAGCGGAAGCCAATTCAGGCGAATGAAATCTTGGGTAGGACACTGCAGCAAATCATTGATGTCATCAATAAATTTAGAGCAAGCCAGTCGCTATTTGTCCAGCCATTTCTTGAATGTAGCAGCTTTCTCCCGACTTATCAAAATTTCCTCCTGCGGATACCCATTCATTTCTACCTTTAATTTATAGTTGAACCAGTTGCTGACTTTCTTAATATGTCTCACTTGTATCATATGCTGACGGTTTGCACGGAAGAAAGAAGCAGGGTTCATTTCCTTTTCCAGTTGGTCCAATGTGTAAGGAATGGTAGCAGAAGTGCCATCCGTCAGATAAAGGCGGGTTATGTTCTGTTGAGAGTGGATGAAACAGACGTTCTGGACTTCGATAGTGATATATTCATCTTTGCGAGACACCAAAAATCTTTCCCGATAATGAGGGGTGGGGACAGCCCCACCCAGGTATTCCAATAGCTGTTCCAGCTTTGGAGCAGTGGTCACAGGAGATGAGCGGGATATTCTTTCTGTCGCTTTTTGTATAGCCGCTTCCAATTCATCCGAGTCGATGGGTTTCAGCAAATAGTCGATACTATTGAATTTAAATGCCTGTATAGCATACTGGTCATAGGCAGTGGTGAAAATGATGGGCGAGACTATCTTTATTTGGCGGAAAATGTCGAAACTTAATCCATCCTGTAGGCGGATGTCGGAGAATATCAGATCCGGCTGCTCCCGTTGGAGGAAATCTATACTTTGGACAATACTCTTGGTGATGCCGGAAATTTCGTAATCAGGGTGCAGTGTGCGGATGTAGCGTTGCAGGTGTTCGGCACTGTGGTTTTCGTCTTCTATTATTAGAACTTTCATGGAATTTATCATTTCGTTTAAAGCGTTGAAAGGGTGACACGATAGATGTGTTCATCCTGATAGATTTCAGGGGCGGGAGCACCAGTGAGCTGATACCGCTCTTTGATATTTCGCAGCCCGATGTGGTGGGTGGAAGAGTTCGGAGTAAGAGGTTTACAGTTGTTTTCCACTACCAATTTATCCCCGTCGGAATATACACGGATGAATAGCGGTGCTTCTTCCGACACTTGATTGTGCTTGATGGCATTTTCCAGTAACATCTGCAATACAATGGGAGGGATCTGTCTCTCGCGGATAGCGTCCTGTACTTGTACTTCTACCTGTATGGCATCCTCAAAACGTATTTTGAGTAGGAAGATATAAGCCTCCAAACTGGATAATTCATCAGCAACGGATGAAAGGTTTTTATCGACATTAGCTACGATATGCCGGTAAACTTTGGAGAGACATTTGATGTAGATGGGAGCTGTGGCATCTCCCGTCTCTACCAGGTCGAGCAGGATGCTAAGATTATTGAATATAAAATGCGGGTCTATCTGCATCTTCAGTGCATCAAGACGTGATTGCTGACGTTTCAGTTGCAGATTTTTTTCTTCTTTTGCAGAACAATGGAGATAGACATTAGAATGAGGATGACGGTAAAAGCAATGACAATAATCCAGCAATAGAAGACCCAGTACCGGTAGTATTCTGCCTCTGTGACTTCGGAGTCACGGATCGTTTTTCGAAGTTTGTCCACATTCTCAATTTGAGCGAGGTCCTCGTTATAAGCGATGCTGTCTATCTGTGCTTGATAGTGCGTCAGCCTTTCCAAGCAGTCTGATACACCATTGAGAGAACCGGTACGTATATTCAGATCAGTCAACTGGCGATAGGCTTTCAGACAGATGAAGGGGTTGTTGCTCTGACTGCTTCGGTTTAGGTAAAAACGAGCGGAATCGATTTGTTGAAGATCGGAATGTATCTTGCCGAGCAGATAGTCGACTGAGTCCTGATATAAATGCGGGATTTGCAGCGCATAGATACGAGCGGAGTCAGGCATGTGCTTGTCGGCATATTTTTCACTGAGGAGGAATAGCAACCGGGCTTGCAAGGAGCCAGAGTAACCTTTCATAGAGGCAGTTTTGAACAGAGGGATACTCTCATCACCATCATTTGTCCGGGCGTAATAGTGGGTGAGTTCAGAGTAGGCTTCGGCAATGAGAGAGGGGTTGTTTAGCTCCTTGCCCAGAGAGAGGGCGGCGAGTTTGGCCTCTTTCTCTTCTTTCATCATGTGTTTAGTGTGGTAAACCTGCCCTTTGAAGTTGTTGAGGTAGAAGTTCAGTTCGCGAAGATCGTACACATCATTGTTGTATTGTGTACAGAGGGTGAAATATTCTACGGCTTCAAGCAGGAAATTAGAGTGACGGGCTATCTCGCCCCGGTAGTAATATATTTCAGTCAGGTGTAGTGAGTCCGCTTTATATTTGAAGTAAGGGCTGACGATGTTAAGTAGCGAATCCGGCACAAGATATTCCTGCATGCCGATGAGAGCACCGGCTTTTACTAAATCGCACATCATGTAATTCCTTTCGCTCAAGAAAGTACGGTTTATCTGTTCCACATCTGCCAGTGCTTTTCGCGGATTCACTTCAATGAGACCGTTGGCATACTCCAGGCGGCTGCGTGCAGAGCGGTTCACACGATAGAGGTAGTAAGCGGAAAAGCTTACCACAAGCAGGAATATTGCGGCTGTGAGATAAATACGTTTTCTTATCATAACGGCGTAATCAAGTCTATCTATTAGGATGGACTCTTTTCTTTGTTTGGGCAAAAGTAGTAAATAATACCAAATAGCATTACATCTTCATCACAACTTTATATTGGGAGAATAGATATTGGGCTCCGTTCATTCCGTTTCACCACTTATCTCTGCGGTTTCGTCCCCCAAAAATCCGGCTTTGATCAGAATTGCATTGCGGGAGAGGGTGCTGACACCTACTTTTGCACCGCTCTTGTGAAAACTAATCAATCACTATAATACATTGAATTTTATGAAAATGGAAACAAACAAAATGTGGCAAATCTTCATGCTGACAATACTCCTTACTCTTGCCGGATGCAAGAACGGAGGAGAATATTCGCAGTCTGTACCGGAATATGCGACGATGCAGGTAGCACCAGTCAATAAAACTCTTTCTACCCAATACCCGGCAGCTATCCAGGGTAAGCAGGATATTGCTATCTTCCCGCAGGTGACGGGAACCATCACCCGATTGTGTGTAAACGAGGGACAGGCGGTAAAGCGTGGACAAGTGCTTTTCATCATCGACCAGGTTCCTTATCAGGCAGCTTTGGCCACAGCCCGGGCGAATATGGAAGCGGCCGATGCTACATTGGCTACGGCACAACTAACCTACGATAGCAAGAAAGAACTCTTCGCTCAAAACGTCATTTCGGCTTATGAATTGAAAACGGCCGAGAATAATCTGTTGATGGCAAAAGCCGGACGCGCACAAGCCAAGGCGCAGGAGTTGAGTGCTGCCAATGATCTTTCCTACACCGAAGTGAAAAGTCCCTCGGATGGAGTGATCGGCACATTGCCCTATCGCGTTGGTACGCTTGTCAGTGCCGGAATGGCACAACCACTGACTACCGTATCAGACAACTCGGATATGTATGTTTACTTCTCAATGACGGAAAACCAACTCTTAGGGCTTATTCGCCAATATGGTTCTAAAGACAAGGCTTTGCAGTCGATGCCTGCCATCGAGCTAGTGCTGAATGACCGGACTACTTACGAAGAAAAAGGTACCATAGCAACTATTAGCGGAGTAGTGGATGCTTCGACAGGAACCGTCAGTGTACGGGCTGCATTTCCCAACAAGAACGGACTGCTACATAGTGGAAGTTCGGGAAATGTGGTGGTTCCATCGGTCTACAAAGACGGTATCATCATTCCTCGTGCGGCAACTTACGAAGTGCAGGACAAGGTCTTTGTCTATAAGGTAGTGGATGGTAAAACGCATTCTACCCAAGTAAGTGTGGAACGTGTGGACGGTGGACAGGATTACATCGTGACGACCGGACTTGCCATAGGGGATGAAATCGTGACAGAAGGTGTCGGATTGCTACAGGATGGAATGCCGATAACAAAGAAGAAGCAACTAACTCAAAATTGAAGAAACAATGAACTTACGAATATTTATAGAACGTCCCGTGCTCTCCGCCGTCCTTTCCATTGTGATTGTAGTGGTGGGGATTATCGGGTTATTCACCCTACCCGTGGAGCAATATCCCGATATTGCCCCTCCTACCGTTCAGGTGTACACTGCATACGACGGTGCCAGTGCTGAAACGGTGCAGAAGAGTGTCATCGCTCCGTTGGAGGAAGCCATCAATGGTGTGGAAGATATGACTTATATGACTTCCAGTGCTTCCAATGCCGGTTCAGCCGAAATAACCATTTACTTTAAACAAGGTACCAATCCGGACATGGCCGCTGTCAATGTACAGAACCGTGTGTCGAAAGCTGCCGGACAACTTCCTGCGGAAGTGACCCGTGTGGGTGTCAGTGTCAACAAGCGACAGAACGGTATGCTCCAGATATTTACCTTGCATAGTCCTGATAGCTCATTAGACGAGAACTTTCTCTCGAACTATATCAATATTAATTTGAAACCTGCTATCTTGCGTATTTCCGGAGTGGGAGATGTGCAGGTGATGGGTGGTGTCTATTCCATGCGTGTATGGCTTAAACCTGACGTCATGGCGCAGTACAAACTGATTCCTTCCGATGTGACTGCCGCACTGGCCTCACAAAACATTGAAGCTGCAACAGGCTCCATTGGTGAGAATTCCAAGGAAGCTAAAGCGTATACCATGAAATACCGCGGTCGATTGATGACTCCCGAGGAATTTGGAGAGATCGTGATTCGCAGTACTAAGAATGGTGAGGTACTTCGTTTGAAAGAGATTGCTAACATCAGTCTCGGACAAGAATCGTATTCTTATCAAGGTAGTTTCAATGGTAAACCCGGTGTGTCATGTATGGTTTATCAGACTGCCGGTTCTAATGCCACAGAGATTAATCGTGAGATTGACGCTTTTCTGGCAGACGCTTCCAAACGTCTTCCCAAAGGGGCGGAAATAACCCAGCTGATGAGTACCAACGAATTTCTCTTCGCCTCTATCCATGAGGTATTAAAGACGCTGATTGAAGCGATTCTGCTGGTAATTCTTGTGGTATATGTTTTCTTGCAGGACATTCGTTCTACACTTATTCCGCTGGTGGGTATTTTTGTTTCTCTTATCGGAACTTTCGCTTTCATGGCGTTGGTAGGATTCAGTATCAATTTGATTACACTTTTCGCATTAGTGCTGGTCATCGGTACAGTGGTGGATGATGCAATTATTGTGGTCGAGGCAGTGCAATCCAAGTTTGATTCCGGCTACCGTTCGCCCTATATGGCCAGTGTGGATGCAATGAAAGGACTGTCGGGTGCTATCGTTACCACTTCACTGGTGTTTATGGCGGTATTTATTCCGGTGTCTTTCATGAGTGGGACTTCGGGTACATTCTATACGCAGTTCGGGCTGACAATGGCTGTGGCGGTAGGTATCTCTACCATCAATGCATTGACATTAAGTCCTGCCCTCTGCGCCTTGATTTTGCGACCCTATACCAATGAGGACGGCACACAGAAGCAAAACTTCGCAGCCCGTTTCCGCCGTGCGTTCAACGCTGCGTTCGAATCATTGTCAGAGCGGTATAAAAAAGGAGTTCTCTTCTTTATCCGTCGCAAATGGCTGACAGGTGCCTTTGTTGTCGGGACAGTCGTAATTCTTGTCCTGCTGATGAACAGTACTAAAACAGGCCTTGTGCCCGATGAAGATCAGGGACTGGTGTTTGTTGCCGTATCCACTGCACCGGGTAACTCACTCTATGCTACCGATGGCATTATGAACCGTGTGGAAGAACGTATTCAGCAAATCCCACAGGTGAAACAGGTACTTAAAGTGACCGGTTGGTCAATGGGTGGTGCGGGTAATTCTTCCGGTATTTTCTTTGTTCGCCTTACACCGTGGGATGAACGACCGGAGGAAGAAGATCACGTGCAGGCAGTAATCGGACAGATTTATGCCCGTACCGGAGATATCAAGGATGCTACAATTTTTGCTATGGCTCCGGGTATGATACCTGGCTATGATATGGGTAATGCACTCGATATCCAGATGCAGGACAAGGCTGGAGGTGATCTCACAGAGTTTTTTAGCATCACCCGTCAGTTTATCGACTCGTTGAATCAGCGCCCCGAACTGGCAATGGCTTTTTCGTCTTTCGAAATCAACTATCCCCAGTGGCAGGTCGATGTGGATGCCGCTAAGTGTCTGCGTGCCGGAATCATGCCTGATGAGGTACTCTCTACCTTGGGGGGATATTATGGAGGTAGCTATGTCAGCAACTTTAACCGCTTTTCGCGCGTCTATCGTGTGATGGTACAAGCTGATCCAAATTATCGTCTGGATGAGGCTTCGCTCAACCGTCATTTTGTTCGCTTGAGCAATGGAGAGATGGCACCGTTAAGTCAGTTCGTCACACTGACCAAAGTATATGGAGCCGAGAGTTTGAACCGTTTTAATATGTACAACTCTATTGCACTCAATGCTATGCCTGCTGAAGGATATAGCTCGGGTGAAGCCATCCGTGCCGTACAGGAAACTGCTGCCCGTGTGCTTCCCGCCAACTATGATTTCGATTTTGGCGGACTGGCGCGAGAGGAGAGCAATCAGAGTAATACCACCATCGTGATCTTTGCTATCTGCCTATTGATGGTTTATCTGCTATTGAGTGCGCTTTATGAGAGTTTCTTCGTTCCGTTTGCCGTCCTGCTTAGTGTTCCGGCCGGATTGATGGGTAGCTTCCTCTTTGCCAAATTGCTTGGATTGGAAAATAATATCTATCTGCAAACGGGACTTATCATGCTTATCGGTCTGTTGGCAAAAACAGCTATTCTTCTCACCGAATATGCTACCGAGCGCCGTCGTGCCGGTATGAGTCTGACGTCTGCTGCGCTTATTGCTGCTAAAGATCGTTTGCGTCCTATTCTTATGACAGCGCTGACTATGATTTTCGGTATGGTACCTCTGATGTTAGCATCTGGCGTAGGAGCCAACGGAAACAGTTCACTCGGTACGGGTGTGGTAGGCGGTATGCTGGTGGGTACATTGGCACTGTTATTCATTGTGCCGGCTATGTTTATTGTCTTCCAGGCAATACAGGAGAAAGTGCGACCGATTCAGTTTGATGCCACTGTTGCTGACTGGCAGATAAAAGAAGAGGTGGAGAAAGCCGATGAAGAAAGAAAACAATATTTGGAGAATAAGAAGAAATGAAAAGAAATATCATCACCCTTGCCATAACGACGCTCATGCTGAGTAGTTGCGGCATCTATACAAAATATCAACCGGCAACGACCGTCCCCGAAGATCTTTTTGGGGCGGCGGAAACGGTTTCTGATACAATTCATAATATTGCCAAGTTGAATTGGCGTCAATTGTTCGTCGATCCTCATCTGCAATCCCTCATTGAGCAGGGGTTGCGGAATAACACTGATCTACAGTCCGCTCACTGGCGAGTGGAAGAAGCCCGTGCTTCGCTTAGTTCGGCCCGCCTGGCTTATCTGCCCTCATTCGCTTTTTCACCGCAGGGCACTGTAAGTAGTTTCGATAAGGGGAAAGCTGGACAGAGCTATTCCCTGCCTATTACTTCCTCTTGGGAAATTGATATCTTCGGTCGGCTGACGAATGCCAACCGTCGTGCTAAAGCTCTTTATATTCAAAGTCAGGAATATGAAATCGCTGTTAAGACACAATTGATAGCCAATCTGGCGAATACCTATTACACACTTTTAATGCTGGATGCTCAATTGACCATCTCCGAGGAAACAGAAGTAAAATGGAAAGAAAGTGTACGCGTTATGCAAGCTCTGAAAAATGCCGGTCAAGGTAACGAAGCAGGTTTGGCACAAACCGAAGCCACCTACTATTCCATCTGTACCACTGTTTTGGATCTAAAGGAACAAATCAGGCAGGCGGAAAACAGTCTTTGCCTGATGCTGGGAGAAACTCCGCAATTTATCCGTCGTGGCACACTGGACGGACAGGTTTTGCCACAGGATTTATCCGTAGGTATCCCTTTACAACTTCTTGCTAATCGTCCTGATGTCAGATCATCAGAATTGGCTTTAGCGCAAGCCTTTTACACGACTAATGAGGCACGCTCTGCCTTTTATCCATCCATCACCCTCAGCGGTTCTGCCGGGTGGACAAATGGAGTAGGTGAGGTGGTTATGAATCCGGGTAAGTTGTTGCTGTCAGCTGTTGGCTCCCTTACGCAGCCCTTATTTAATAAGGGGCAGAATATAGCCCGTCTAAAAATAGCTAAAGCGCAACAGGAAGAAGCGAAGTTGTCTTTTACGCAGACCCTACTCAATGCCGGTGCTGAAGTGAACAACGCTTTGAAGCAAAATCAAACGGCCCGGGATAAATCCGATCTTTACCAGCGTCAGATCTCTTCTCTACAAACGGCTGTTACCAGCACACAGCTGCTTATGCAACATGGAAATTCCACTTATCTTGAAGTCCTCACCGCCCAGCAAACTCTACTGACAGCACAGTTGACACAGGTGAGTAACCGGTTTCAGGAGATACAAGGAATAATCAATCTGTATCAGGCACTAGGAGGAGGTAGGGAAGAGTAATGGAAATAATTGAATGACACTCATATCCGGCTGAATATTTATAATGTGGAGAAACAATAAATAATGTAAAAAAGCAGATTTTCTTTTCATCGTAGAATTAACTTTCAAGCTTTTGTGAGGTCTAACATACATTACTCACTTAATATGATATTTAGAATTATGAGAAAGCAAATTTTAAGTTTGGCAGTTGCACTATTGATTGGCTCAACTGTATGTATGGCTCAAAATCATCAGAAAGGAAAAGCTGATAGAGAGAAACGCATAGAAAAAATGGTTACCGATTTGGGACTGAATGAAAAGCAGGCCAAAGATTTTAAAGCTGCAATGGAAGAGATGAAACCTGCAAAAAATAAATCGGATGAAAAACCTTCACGAGAAGAAATGCAAAAGAAAAAGAAGGAAGTCGATGCTAAAATAAAAAGCATTCTGACCGATGAACAATATAAGAAGTATCAGGATATGCGTAAGAAGGATAACGCGAAGAAAAAGAAAAAAGCAAAATAAGTACTGTGAATTTAAGCTAAACTTATCATATGGATGATTATAAAAGATTGTCTGTTATGAGGCTATGTTTATTTCCTGTTCTTTCATAAATATTTATTTAATCTACATTTTAGTTTTCGTTCTACTAAAGTTGGATGTATGTTTTCTATTTAAGGTGAAAACATATATTCAACTTAGGTGGAGCGATTTTTTTATGAGATAATATGGCTTTGAAGATATGTTGATGATAAGCGTGTTTTTTGATGCAATAGTCATTCTTTTCGTTTGAATAAACACAATCGGATTTTTACCAGGTTTTATATAGGAATTTCCATTTAGGACAAAAATAAGGGAATTTTTCTCAATTATTGTATGAATTTCCATTTGCAGTGATAGAATTGGGCAATTATCTTCTCTACTATATTATAATTTGAGAACTTATAAAAAGATTAATATGGAAAGAGATTATTGGTTGGCAAGTTCTTTGATCGGGACTGCCGTTGGGACTATTTTTGAAGGTCGGTCTTGGGTGGAGGAATTGATGAATTGTGTAAATTCAGAAGAAGTAAGGAATCTTTTTAAGCAATACCTGGATGGGCGATTTGATTTCTGGAATGGCTCTATTTCTCAACCTGGGGAAGCAACCTGGGAGGAAAAATATGGTTTGTTGTCCTTGTTCAGAGGAGGTAGTCACTTGATGTATGTCTGTGTAAATCGCAGCACCTACGCCAAACGGTACGGCAATTACCAAGGTAAGCAAAGTTACCACAACAGTATTGATAATTGCAGGCATACAGGATACATTATCACTGTTATATTCCCATGCAAACAGCTCCGGTGTAATATGCGGAACACCCATTACAAGAATATATACAATTAAAAATACCAGAGCAAGCACTGATATTGCCGCTGCAAGTAC
>ENA-UEYF01002812-UEYF01002812.1-human-gut-metagenome-genome-assembly--contig:-NODE-2812-length-10394-cov-3.284579_pt1 | contig 10394 bp, 9 predicted proteins | sample MGYA00242902_ERZ507920 | MGnify/ENA primary metagenome ERZ507920 (study PRJEB26167, sample SAMN06115402) | human gut metagenome | host: Homo sapiens | place: China:Jiangxi | collected 2016-07-05...
AAACCCGGCGACTTGTTCAGCAAAGAGGCTTTGGAACGTTCTTATCGTGAAATCGCTTCGATGGGGCACTTCGATCCGGAACAGATTGACCCGAAGGTCGTTCCTTCTCAGTCGGACGGTACGGTGGACATCGATTGGGGATTGGTGTCGAAGTCGAACGACCAAATCGAGTTCTCATTAGGTTACGGACAGACGGGTGTGATTGGAAAAATCGGTTTGAAGTTCTCGAATTTCTGTCTGGCCAACTTATTTACGAAGGGCGGTCTTCGTCGGGGAGTCCTGCCGCAGGGTAACGGAGAGACGTTTAGTATCAGCGGACAGACAAACGGACAGTACTACCAGTCGTACAGTGTCAACTACATGAACCCGTGGTTCGGAGGCAAGCGTCCTAACGCCTTGTCGTTCTCGGCTTTCTTCTCTAAGCAGACTGACGTGAGCGATAATTATTACAACTCCTCTTACTACAACAGCTACTATAATTATCTGTATGGTTATGGTACGAGCGGTTCCAATTATTACGAGAATTTCCTCGATCCGGATTCTTACGTGAAACTGTTCGGTGTGTCATTGGGATGGGGTAAGCGTTTGCGTTGGCCGGACGACTATTTCCAACTGTCGGCAGACCTCTCGTATCAGCGTTACATCCTGAGGGACTGGAACTATTTCCTTATTTCGAATGGTTCTTGCAACAATATAGCTTTAAATCTGGCTTTATCCCGTAATTCCACGGACAATCCGATTTATCCCCGTCGCGGTTCGGAGTTTACATTGTCCGTAGGATTGACGCCCCCGTATTCTTTGTTTGACAACAAGGACTACAAGAACTTGGCGAACAATTACCAAAGTGCAAGTTATCAGCGTGAGATGCAGGAGAAGTACAAATGGATTGAATATCACAAGTGGAAGTTCAAACTCCGTACTTATACGGCCTTGAGCAGTATGGTGAAGTGTCCGGTGTTGATGACACGCATAGAGTTCGGATTGTTGGGAGCTTACAATAAGTATAAGAAGTCACCGTTTGAGACCTATTATGTCGGGGGAGACGGAATGTCCGGTTACTCTACGACGTACGCTACCGAAACTATCGGTTTGCGCGGTTACGACAACGGTTCTTTGACTCCAAGCGGATATACGGGGTATGCCTACGATCGTTTCACGTTGGAGTTGCGCTATCCGCTCATGCTGCAAGGTTCAACGAACATCTATGCGTTGACTTTCATCGAAGGCGGTAATGCATGGTCGAGCGTGAAAGACTTCAATCCGTTCGACATGAAACGTTCAGCCGGGGTCGGTGTACGTATATTCTTGCCGATGGTAGGTTTGCTGGGAATCGACTGGGCATACGGTTTCGATGATGTCTTCGGTTCTAAACAATATGGCGGAAGTCAGTTCCATTTCATTTTGGGACAAGAGTTCTAATTTAAAAACAGAAGAAAGATGAAAAAGTTATTCACTTTATTGTGTTTGCTCATGATAATGGGCGCACAATCAATGGCGCAGAAGTTTGCGTTGGTCGACATGGAGTATATTTTGAAGAATATTCCGGCATACGAGCGTGCCAGCGAGCAGTTGAACCAGGTTTCCAAAAAATGGCAGGCCGAGGTGGACGCATTGACGGAAGAGGCGCAAACCTTATATAAGAACTATCAGAGTGAGGCCGTTTTCCTGAGCACGGAGCAGAAGACCAAGAAAGAAGAAGAGATCGTGGGTAAGGAAAAAGAGGCAGCCGAATTGAAGAAGAAATATTTCGGTCCGGAAGGTGAGCTGTTCAAGAAACGTGAGAGCCTGATGGCTCCCATCCAGGATGAGATATACAATGCAGTGAAAGACATCTCGGACAGTAAAGGATATTCTTTGATTTTGGACCGTGCGTCCGATACCGGTATCATTTTTGCTTCTCCGAAGATCGATATAAGCAATGAAGTCCTGACGAAATTAGGATATTCCAACTAACATTCGTACATTTGCATGCAATATGAAAAATAATAATATAAAAAATAGAGATATAAGATGAAAAAAGTGATTTTAATGGCATTGTTGCTCGTACCGATGAGCATCTTTGCACAGAAGTTTGGCCATTTCGATTCAAGTGCCATTATCCAACTCATGCCGGAGTACACCACGGCTCAGACCGAAATCCAGCAGCTTCAGGCTCAGTATGAGAACGACCTGAAACGCATGCAGGACGAGCTGAAAAAGAAGTCGGAAGAGTACGACAAAGAGAAAGCGAACCTGTTGGATAACGTAAGACAGCGTCGCGAAACGGAATTGCAAGATTTGTATAACCGTATCCAACAGAGCTATCAGGACAATCAAAAGTCCTTGCAGGAAACTTCACAGCAGAAGATGCAGGCTATTTCCGACAAGATGCTCGGCGTTATCAAGCAGATAGGAACAGAGGGCGGTTATGTCTATATCATGGACGTTTCAGCCGGTATTCCTTATATCAGCACGACGTTGAGTACGGATGTGACGGCAGACATCAAGCAAAAGTTGGGCTTGAAATAAGCGGAATATTCCCTGTTTTCATACAAAGGCTTCTCCGGCAGTACGAAATGCCAGCCGGAGGAGCCTTTTTATTTTCTATCGTGTTTTTCTGTTTTCCGAGAAAAAAAGACTGTTTTTTATCGGTATGAACATAAAAATGAATAACTTTGTTACGGTTAATAATATACGGTTCATGATGCGAAAAATGAATAAGTTAGTCTTGTGTCTGTCTTTTTTGTTGTTGCCTTTCTCCGTCAAGGCGCAGACTATGCAGGGCAAATTCGGTTATCTGAGTTACAATGCCATATTTCAGGCTATGCCCGAATATGAGGTTTCCCGGCAAAAGCTGGCAGACTTGAAGTCTAAATATGATAAGGAAGCCCAGCGGAGTGAGGAAGAATTCCAGCGGAAGTTTGCAGAGTTCCTGCAAGGACAGAAAGAATTTCCGGAGAATATCTTGTTGAAACGTCAGCATGAACTGCAAGACCTGTTGACCAAGAGTATCCGTTTCAAGGAAGAGTCGCAGAAGTTGCTCGTGCAGGCGGAAAAGGATCTGCAGGCCGACATGCTTTACTTGTTGAACGAAGCCATACGTGCCGTAGGGGTAGAAAGAGGGTATGCCTATATTATCAATACGGACGGCAATACCTGTCCTTTTATCAATCCTGCGGTGGCCGACGATGTGACGAACTATGTGAAAGAAAAGCTTCAGTTGCCCATTAGTGTCGAGCCATGAAAGTTGCTTTAACTGAAAAGCCGGGGCCTATCGGAGTGTTCGACTCCGGTTACGGCGGACTGACCATCTTGCATGAGATTCGCCAGTTGATGCCGCAGTATGATTATCTTTATTTGGGAGATAATGCCCGCACGCCGTACGGGACACGTTCGTTCGAGGTCGTGTATGAGTTTACGCGTGAAGCCGTGCAGAAACTCTTCGACTTGGGTTGCCATCTGGTGATATTGGCTTGCAATACGGCTTCGGCCAAAGCTTTGAAAACCATTCAGCAGAACGACCTTCCGCAAATGGAGGGGGAGACGCGTCGTGTGTTGGGCGTCATCCGTCCTACTGCGGAATGTATCGGGCAGATAACCCATAGCCGTCACGTAGGAATTTTAGCCACATCGGGTACCATCAGTTCCGGTTCCTATCCGTTGGAAATCCGGAAACTTTATCCCGACATTGTCGTGAGTGGGGAAGCCTGTCCCATGTGGGTGCCATTAGTGGAAAATTACGAATACGATTCACCCGGAGCCGATTATTTTGTGGAAAAGCGCATCGGCAACCTGCTCCGGAAAGACCCTGCGATAGATACCATTATTTTGGGTTGTACGCATTATCCCTTGTTGCTGAACAAGATTCTGAAATACACTCCTCGTAATGTGCGTATCGTCCCCCAGGGAGAGTACGTGGCCTACAGCCTGAAAGATTACCTGCAACGTCATACGGAAATAGAAACGTTGTGTACGCAAAGCGGCACGTGCCGCTTCCTGACCACGGAAAGTCCTGACAAATTTATGGAGTCGGCTTCCATTTTCCTTCGTCAGCATGTGGAAGCCGAACGCGTGGTGTTGGAATAATGTTTTTTCGGTATTACAGTTCCATCACCTTGTACCGGTTTCCGTAATGCGTGTGCACTTTCTGCACCCCTGTAGCCACGAGGGCCTGAGCTAGCTTGGGCAGCGTCACGCCAGCCATCGCTCCGGGTTCCAACCGCCGCAACCGTGCGAATATCTCGGGCAGCGAAAGCGGGCGTACCTTCTCGCTCGGATGCGCGGCGCGGTAGTGGCGGCACAGCACCTCTTCTGCCGGACAGATGCGGTAGAAAGCCGCGTTGTGCAGCCTCAGGGCGTTCTCTTCCCCGTGGCTGAACCAGTACCGTTCCCCGTTTTCCAGTTCCGCTTTCAGTTGGGCGTAGATTTGCGCATGGTCGATGCCCGTGCTGTCGATGGGATGCTCCACGAGCACGCAGATGAAGCGGCGGCTTCCCGAAGGGTCGGAAAGCAGTTCGCGCGAGTTGGACGTGCCGATGAAGGAGGCGATGCGCGGCAGGGCTTGGCTGTGCCGCCGGTACGCCTTGCGCAGGTTGAGGGCGGAGAGCTGCATGAGGTTCTTCAGGAGCGGGTGTTTCTTCTCGGGTATGCGGTCGAACTCGTCCAGGTTCAGCAGCCCCATCTCGGTAAGTTGCCTTTCCACCTTGTCGGGACGCGCGAGGTCCACGCTGTCGGTGTAGTAGGCCTGCAACTCCGGTGGCAGCAGGGCGCGGCAGAAGGTGGACTTTCCGAGTCCTTGTTCGTCGCTGACGAGCAGGGGCGCGGTGCTGTGTGCGTGCAGCCCGTCGGATAGTCCGGCCCATTGCTCGGCCAATCCGAGCATCCATCGGTGGAAGGCCTGTACCCATAAGGGACTGTCCGACACACGGGCGGCCAGGTCGTGCAGTCGGTCGCGCCCGTCCCATGCCGGGAGCCGTTGGAAATACAGCCGGAAGGGATGGTATTCCCTTACGTCTGCGGAGTGCACCATGCGTGCCACGTCCCGGTCCCAACAGTCAATGCCGTGGCGGTGTGCTTCGAGGCAGATGGCATTCAGATCCCGTTCCGTGGCGGGCCGGAAGGTCCCGTTTCTCTTATCAGACAGGCAGCGGAACTCCGTGGCTTCGGTGAGCACGTTGAAACGGAACTCGTATCGTTCGGCGAGGAAGCCACCGAGGGCTGACTCGAGGCCGGCAGCTTTTGGGGAAGGCATTTCGCTTTGAATAGCCTTTGCTTCCGCCGTCCTGAGGACGTTTGCCGCGTGCTGCGGGACGGATGTGGGGCTCGGCGTGGCGGTTCCGACTTCTGTCGCGCCGGTTTGGGTTGTGGGTGCAGTGGTGTCTGTTTGCGGCGTAACATCGCGGGGCACGTCCTTCGCCCTTCCTGCCATACGTTTTTCGTTCCACCGTCTTACGGCGGTGCATGCAATCTTTTTGAAGTCCATAGGCTTTGTGTTTTCGGTGTTTTCTCGTTTGCAAATATACGACATGAAAAAGCCTTTGTCAAGCCCTTCACCGTAACGTGTTGAAAACCAATGCAACTGCAAATTCGTTAAAAACAGTTTCATGCGGAAAACCCGTTTTCCGGTGAAATCCCGGTGAAGGATTGTACGGTAGAAAGTTCACCTTAAAACGTTGGTACAGAAGAGGTATGAAGGAAGCGAACCTTTTTGGGCGAAAAACAGTTTGTGGGAGGTAGAGTAGGGGGATCAGTATGAAAGAGTGCGTAAGACGGAATCAGTACATCCGAAAATCGATCTCAGCAGGTTGAAAAATCGTTTGGCTTAGAACGGAAAATCGTTTGGCGCAGAATTTATGGGTGGTTTGGGATATAGCTCTGCCCCAATATATAATAATGTGGCATTTGTCGCCGACATTTATATAAAGAACAAGAAAACATTGGACCATGACATCTATAAAACTAAAATTCAGGCCGTCAACAATGCCGGGCAAGGAAGGCTCAATAGTGTTTCAACTGATATACGGACGCGCGGTGCGCAGGATAACAAGCGAGTATAAAATCTTCGCCGAGGAATGGGATGACGAGGCTGGGAGGATAGCTCTGCCCACGCCGTCCTCGTCACGCTACGCCCACCTTGTTTCGGTAGAATCGGCCCTACAGTGGGAATTGAACAGGCTACAGCGGATGGTGCAGGAAAACGAAAAGGCAATCGTCACACTAAACCTTGACGAACTCGCCGCCCGATTCTCGTCTGGTATAGACACGACGGACAGCGTGTTTAACTTCATCCGGGGACAGATAAGCCATAAGAAACAGATAGGAAAGGTGCGTTCTTCCGAGGCTTACCGTTCGATGCTTAACAGCTTCACACACTTTCGTAAGGGGGTTGACCTGACGTTCGACATGATGGACGGCGTGCTTATGGAACTCTACGAGGCATGGATGCGGAAGTGCGGACTGACACGCAACAGCACCTCCTTCTATATGCGTATCCTGCGTACCAACTACAAGTTGGCAGTAGAAAAAGGGTTGACACCCGACCGCCATCCGTTCAGGAACGTCTACTGCGGTATAGATAAGACTGTGAAAAGGAGCCTATCGTTCAGTGAAGTCAAGAGAATCAACGGCCTGGACCTGTCGCGAAAGCCAAGTATGGATTTCGCGAGGGATATGTTCATGTTCAGCTTCTGCACGCGTGGAATGTCCTTCATAGATATGGCTTACCTGAAGAAGACCGATCTGAACAACGGCTGCCTGACATACCGCCGCAAGAAGACGGGACAGCTCATGACGATAGAATGGACCAAGCAGATGCAGGACATCATAGACAAATACAAGTCCAACGGCACGAGTTATCTCCTGCCAATCATTACCCGTGAGGACGGAAACGAACGCAGGCAGTACCAGAATCAGATGAGGAAAATCAACAGGATTCTGAAGGACATAGCAAATCAGACAGGACTGCCGCTGTCATTGTCAATGTATTATACGAGGCACAGTTGGGCCACCATTGCACGTGGCAGGGACGTTCCGTTGGCAGTCATAAGCGAAGGCCTCGGGCACGATTCGGAAACGACTACACAAATCTACCTCGACTCGATAAAGTCAAGCGAAGTGGACAAGGTAAACCGTATGATTTTGGAGGGGCTTTGACGCAAACGACCGTTTCGAAAAATGTCCGTCTCCTAATATGAGATGGATATTCTGCTGCAAAGGTAGTAAAAATAATTAAACATCAAGTGTTTTGACAAATTTATTTGCGCTTATTTTTCATGAAGCGGCAACGGATTAAGCAATTTGTTGACGGAATCTTTTTATGAAAACTTTGTAAAATATTGGTATTTAGCTGTTTCACAAAAAATATCCATCTCATATTAGGAGACGGACAAAAAACGTCATGAAACTCAATACCAACACAAACGCTATTATGAGTAGTAACGGCGATGAAACAATCTTATGGACTTAATAGAAGTCAATAGCTTGGTTTTTGTAACTGCTTGTTGCCGTGTGGATTACGACAGCTTGCAGGATTAGAAAAGATGCCCATACCTGAAAAATGAACGACTTCCATACCCCTGTACAAGACCGTCCGCTATGGTTCGTCATGCGCGATCTTAAGCGGTGCAACGCCAAACAACCGGCATACAAGCTGTTCAAGGACTTGGGGATGGAGGTATTCACACCCATGGTGTGGAAACTTTCTGTGAAGCATGGGAGGCGTTGTCGGGAGGAAGTGCCCTTCATTCAGGATCTGCTTTTTGTGAATGGCACTCGGCTGGCAGTTGACCCTATAGTCGAGAAATACAATACCGTGCAATATCGTTACCTGCGCGGCGGATACAAAATTCCGATGACGGTCAGGGAAACCGACATGCAACGTTTCATTCATGCCGTTGAGTCCTCCGAGAATCCGTGTTATTACACGCCCGAAGAAATATCCTCCGATATGATAGGTAGGAAAGTGCGCATCGTAGGCGGCCCTTTGGACGGATATGAAGGGAATTTGCAGAAAATCCAAGGGGCACATATCAAGCGTCTGTTCGTAGAACTTCCCAGTCTCCTTGCCGCTGCCGTGGAGGTACAGCCCGAATACATACAGCTTTTGTAGTTGGCAAGCGGAAAGGGGTAAGTAAACAAGAAGACTTGTATTAAGTTGCTGACCTCATGATATTCAGGCCGTATAGCCTCAAAACAGTATAACCCAACAACCGCACAACCATGTATATGATAGAAGAATTTATATACGAATGGAAACGCCTTCAACATCCCTCAATAGTATCATTTAAATTTGATTGCTAACTTATTTGAAAACAGTTTGTTAAATCGATATTGACAATAGTTTGAAAACAGCTATGAAACAAAAAAGGATAACAGAGGAAGATGGTAGCGATTCTATAAAAGCACCTAATACGGCAATATGGTGGCTTATTGCCTGTGCGATATGCCTCTCTGTCTGTATAGGAGGATTTTTCTTGATAAAACATCTATCCCCAACAATGTGTATATTCTCTACGGGGGAAAATGATTGTACGTCCGCATTGTTTAGCGGCAGCTTTGGAGTGGTGAACGTCCTTCTTATTTTCGCATTGGCTTTTGCTAGTATGATTGTCACGTTTGGTCACCTTTACACTATTCTGAAGTTCATACAACAGAATGACTGGTTGGGTGAGCAAGAGCAATAAAAGTATGCCACTTTCGTAAGGGCAACCTTGTCAAGGTACGAATTTGTCATGCTTTATTATAATGGCTTTCTCCATCCCATGATGAAAAAACTGATGGAAACCTATTTATGCTGAACAACCTTTGCTCGGAGTTGTTTCCATTAAGTTTTGAGAATCCCCGTTACCTGCAAGGTTTGGGTATAAACTATGCCTGCGAATTGACTGCCAACCATTTTTCCGGAGGATACTTTGAATTTTTCCTTTCCGATGAAGAAGGTGATTCCGGTAAATATTATTTGGGAGCCTTTTATGCCAAAACCGAGTTGGATAAAGGAAGGTTTTGGAACTCAGGAACGCTTATATGGATGAAAAGCCACGGAGAAAACTAAACCTGCTACTTAACTCAGAACGACTGCATGACTTCTCCAGTTAGCACCAATAACCGTCGCATAGCGAAAAACACGCTTCTGCTTTACTTCAGGATGCTGTTGATGATTGGTATCAATCTCTATACATCCCGTGTCATACTTCAAGTACTGGGAGTGGAAGATTTCGGTATCAACAATGTGGTAGGTGGAGTTATTACCATGTTAGGTTTTCTTACAGGTTCACTTGCCGGAGCTTCCTCCCGTTATATCACATACGACTTGGGCAAGGGAGATATGGAGATAATGAAAAAAACATTCGGCAATATTCTAAGCATCCATTTATTATTGGCAGGCTTGGTGGTTGTAATCGGCGAAACGATCGGACTGTGGTTTATGACCACACAATTACAAATTCCTGAGACACGTGAAACAGCAGCCTTTTGGGTTTACCAGTTTTCTATCATTTCGTTTGTGCTGAGTGTAATCAGTGTGCCTTACAATGCAAGCATCATTGCGCATGAAAAGATGTCGGCATTCGCTTACATAAGTATCGTCGATGCGGTATTGAAGTTATTGATAGTCTATCTGTTGCTAGTAATTTCATACGACAAACTGATTGTTTATGCGGCTTTGTTCTGTTGCATCCAGATATTCGACCGGATTGTTTATAGTATTTATTGCCGGAAACATTTTGAGGAGACCCGGAGCAAACTGAGTTTTGACAAGAAGTTGTTTAAAGAAATATTTGCTTTTGCCGGTTGGACGATGAACGGGAGTTTAGCTGTTATCGGCTATACACAGGGCATCAACGTTTTACTGAATATCTTTTTTGGTCCTGCGGTGAATGCTGCGCGGGGTATTGCCGTACAAGTGCAGAACGTAACCCGTCAGTTTTGCACCAATTTCCAGATGGCATTGAATCCTCAATTGACGAAAAGTTATGCCACAGGCGATTATGCCCACATGCATCGGCTTTTAAAGGTAAGTTCGAAGTTTTCTTTTTATCTGATGCTGCTCATATCGCTGCCTCTTATGTTGGTTGGGCGCAGTACCCGAACATACAGTCAATTTCTTACGCTTGATATTGTGTACGGGAATCTTGTTTGCCTTGTCCAATCCCATCATAACAGCCGTACATGCTACGGGAAAGTTAAAGAAGTTTCAATTGATAGAAGGCAGCATGTTATTATCTATTGTGCCCGTGGCTTACCTTTTATTGAGATTCTTTCGTATTCCTCCCGAACATGTTTTTCTTGTGCATATTCTTGTGGAAATATGTACGCAATATGTACGCATACGGATTGTACTACCATTGATAGTTATGCCTTTACGTGAGTATATCGCTATGTATAATGTGTTCGGCTGCTATGTGCGCAAGGCTGTCAAG
>ENA-UEYF01002823-UEYF01002823.1-human-gut-metagenome-genome-assembly--contig:-NODE-2823-length-10362-cov-16.952649_pt1 | contig 10362 bp, 8 predicted proteins | sample MGYA00242902_ERZ507920 | MGnify/ENA primary metagenome ERZ507920 (study PRJEB26167, sample SAMN06115402) | human gut metagenome | host: Homo sapiens | place: China:Jiangxi | collected 2016-07-05...
AGTTGGCGCTTTGCTTGATGTTTCTGTTTGGGGGTATGTCTTTCGTTGACTTTGCCCACTTGAAGACCGGTAATATCAAAAACGGTATATTAGATTACAACCGTCAGAAGACCGGGACACCGATGAGACTGGAGATCTTGGAGACAGCCGAGACAATGTATAAGGAATTGTCAGGAGAGAAAGTGCGAGATTCCGGATATTTATTTCCCTTTCTGAGTGGCACCAGAGAGGGGCGTGAGGAATACCTCGAATACAATGCGGCACTATTTCGATTTAACCGGAATTTAAAAGCGTTGAAAGAATTTGCGGGAATTACCTCGGATGTCACCTCTTATACGATTCGCCATTCTTTTGCCATGACATTAAAAGAACAAAATGTCCCGATTGAAATGATCAGCGAACTATTGGGGCATAAATCGATCAAGACAACACAAATTTATTTAAGGAGTTTCTCTTTAGGGAAAATGACGGAGGTTAATAGCGCCTGCTTTGGCGGTGTCTATAATTATGAATCTCAAGCGGGGTGAGGCTACTTGGAGAGTAGCGTATTCTTTCACGGCGCAAATGTAATAAAAAATAGCTAAAAACAAGCGAATAGATCCGCTTGTTTGTTCATTATTGGTGTTTGACCCTCTCTATTCTTTGATTTTTCCATTTTTTCCTAGACGTATAGACACGGTGATGCGGGCGAAACGACTCCTTGTTTTCGGTATCATTCCGCCATGTCTCATAATCTGTGTGTATCCCTGTAGAGATGGGGCGTGCCCCGTCTCATCCCTTCAAAATGGTATTTAAAATTACTCCCAGACGGTGGGAGACGGAGCGTGCTCCGTCTCTACAACTGGGTAATAACCATTCTCCTACCTTTTTACGCTACTCTCCAAGTAGCCTAAGATTTCGAGAGATGGTAATTTTCAGTAATGCCATATTTGAAAATATAAAACGCTGTTTATCAAGATGATATAAATGATTCTTGGTAGGGCTCTGAATTGCCGTGGGGTCTGTTTTCGGGCCATGGGATAACCACTGGAAAAGATAATCATAGAGATGGATATATTGACAGGCAAGTGCTCGGACAGGTTCATGGCGCATGTTCTGAAGCGACGTGACCAGGAGGCTGTCCGCTGGTACGTGCTCACGCTCCCTACCGCCGGTGGCGGGCGTGACAGGATCAGCCCCTCGAAGGGGCTGGACGCTGAGCTTTCCCGCCGTGAGCGTCGTGGGGAGGCCTTGTTCGAGTATTTCTCCCCCTCGTATGTCGAGGCGAGGAAGGTGGGCGGCAAGATGGTCAACACGAAACGGCCCCTGCTGTACAACTACGTGTTCGTCCACGCCTCGGAGGACGAGATCTTTAGCCTGAAGCGTACGCTTCCCCTGTATAATTTCCTCCCCCGGGTTTCCTCCGGCGGGCGGTCTTATTTCCCGTACCTCTCGGATCGTGAGATGGATACCTTGCGTTGGGTCGCGGCTTCTTACTCCAACGAGCTTCCGGTGTACGTGCCAGATAGCGGCCGCTTGTTGAAAGGCGACCGTGTGCGTATCACCTCCGGCCCTTTTGCCGACATGGAGGCGGAGGTGGTGGTGCAGCCGGGCGGTGGGCATAAGGACGTGATGGTGCGTATCCTCGACTGCCTGTGGGTCCCCTTGTTCGAGGTGAGAGCTGGGGAGTACGAGTTGATCGAGCTGAACACGGGGGGCAAGCACGTGTATACCCATTTGGACAACGACCGTCTGTCGGAGGGCTTGCACGGGGCCTTGGGCCGTTACCACGCCTCTGGCGTGGTAGTGGATGAGGATGCCCGTCTGGCCCGTGAGGTCCTGCGTGGCTACGCCTCTCTCCGTGCTGAGACCGACGTGATCCGTTGTAAGCTTTACTCGTTGCTCCTTCCGGCCTACAGGTTGTTGGGCGAGTCGGATGAGTTCGATCGTTTGCGCTCCACGATGCGCAGCATGCTCCCGGTGATAAAAGCGGGGCAATCCCGTGCCTTGTTACTGGTCACGCTCTATGGCTGCACGGACAGCAGCCTTTACCAGCGCATGGCGCACGAGTTGATTGACCCTTGGATGGAGGAGGCTTCGCCCAAGAAGAGCAAGTCCGTGTTGATACGTCGTTTACGTGATTACGACCGTTGGTTCGGGCACGGGAACGGCGATAAATAAAAGATATGAGAGAAGAGAGAGAGACATGCGGCGTCCCTTCGGGCATCCGGCTGATGAGCCTGTTGCGTGAGCGTTTGACAGAGATCATGGATCGTGAGCGTGCGAACCGAAACTCAATACACCTGTACTGCACGGGTCCCTACTGGGTAGCGTTCGAGCGTTCGGCCTACCAACTGCATCGTGCGTTCCCGGATAGCGAGATCACGCCGTTGCGCCTGTACGCCTACCCGTTCCCGATCGTGATGGTGTCTGTTACGGATCGCTCGCTCCGCTCATATACTCGCAAGCATATCTTGAGAAGAGACGGGTCGGATTACAAGCTATTGACCGTCCCCGGGTTTCCCTTGGCGGATTACCGTGAATGGCACGCCGGCGAGGTGGAGGGATTGCCCCGGTTAAGCGAGAATTAGATAAGGGCAGAAAAGAAACGGTCGGATCCCCCGGATGGCAATGGCCGTCTCTAGCGGCTAGGAGACCCCTTGGCTTTGGCCGATAGGCTGACCCCGCTTTAACATATACCACTCCGGCCGTCCGGTGGTCCGGCCCTTTTATAATTGAGAATTGAAAATAGAGAATTAAAGAGATGATAATAGCGGTAGATTTCGACGGTACGATCGTCGAGCACAAGTATCCGGCGATCGGGCGTGAGCTTCCTTTCGCCATCGAGACGTTGAGGAAATTGCAATCGGATCGGCATAAGCTGATCCTTTGGACGGTCCGTGAGGGCGGGCTCTTGGAGGAGGCGTTGTCCTTCTGCCGTGAGCGTGGCTTGGAGTTCTACGCGGTGAACCGTGACTACCCGGAGGAGGAGAGAGACCGGAACAACCACTTCTCCCGCAAGCTGAAGGCGGACGTTTTCATCGACGACCGCAACCTCGGCGGCCTCCCGGACTGGGGCACGATCTACGAGATGGTGACCAAGGGACTGAGCTATGAGGACTTGACGCGTAAATACGAGTCGGAATACGAGCCGGAGAAACCCAAAGGTTTCCTGTCCCGCCTTTTCCGTTAAGTCCGTGTGATCCGTGTTTAAAGAAATAAAAACGATAACAAAATAATATGAAGATCAAAAGACTACTGTTCCTATTCTCGCTGCCCCTTTTGCTGGCGGCGTGTACGTCTTACAAGAACGTGCCCTACCTCCAGAACCCGGAGGCGGTGAACGATCTCGAGGGGACGCTTCCCCTGTATGACGCCAAGATCATGCCCAAGGACCTGTTGAGCATCACGGTCAACACGACGGACCCTCAGGCGGCGGCCCCGTTCAACCTGACGGTGCAGACCCCGTTGAACGCGGCCCTGACGAACATCAACACGACGACGCAACCCACGTTGCAGCAATACCTCGTGAACAACTCCGGCGAGATCGACTTCCCTGTGATCGGTACGCTGAGGGTCGGCGGCTTGACGAAGAACGAGGCGGAGAGCCTGATCCGTGAGAGATTGAGGCCTTACTTGAAGGAGGCGCCCATCGTGACGGTGCGCATGGCGAACTACAAGATCTCGGTCTTGGGCGAGGTGGCCCGTCCGGGCAGCTTCACGATCGGCAACGAGAAGGTGAACGTTCTGGAGGCGTTGGCGATGGCCGGCGACATGACGATCTATGGCGTACGTGACAACGTGAAGCTGATCCGCGAGGACGAGAGCGGGAAGCGCGAGATCATCAACCTTGACCTGAACAACGCCGGAATCGTGACCTCCCCGTATTATTATTTGAAACAGAACGACATCCTTTATGTCACGCCGAACGAGACGAAGGCGAAGAACTCCGATATCGGTAACAGCACGACGTTGTGGGTGAGCTCGATCTCGATCTTGGTCTCGATCGCCGGCCTGTTGGTGAACATACTTAAATAATTGAAAATAGAGAATTGAGAATTGAAAATTTAGAGAGATGGTGGACGATGGTATAAATACAAGCAATAATAATAATAACAATCCGGAGGGGGAGGATCGTGAGATCAATCTTTACGCCGTGTTTTTCAAGTATATGGTTTATTGGCCTTGGTTCGTGGCGAGCGTACTGGCCTGCTGCATCGGGATGTACGTCTTCCTGCGTTACCAGACGCCGGTGTATAACGTCACGTCGTCGGTGCTGATCAAGGAGGACGAGAAGAAGGGGGCAAACGCCGCCAGCGGCTTGGCTGCGATACAGGACCTCGGCATGCTCTCGATGACGAGCAACTTCGACAACGAGGTCGAGATCCTGAGGTCCCGCACGTTGATCAAGAAGGTGGTGAACGACATGGGCCTGTATATCGACATGGAGGAGTCGAACGCCTTGGGCTTCAACCCCCCTTTATACAAGAACTCCCCCGTTAACGTGTTCATCACCCCCGAGGAGGCGGACCGTCTGGTGGCCCCCGTCGAGCTACGCATGCGCTACACGAAGGAGGGTCAGCTAACGGTGAGAGCGGAGTACAAGATCGACAAGGAGGGTGACGAGGAGACGATGGAGCAGGGCTTCGACAGGCTCCCCGCCATATTGCCCACCCCCGTGGGGGTTTTCAGTTTCACGGGCATGGATTCCATACCCGAGTTGGAGGGCGGGGAGATCGAGCTGGTGGCCCACGTCCATACGCCCACGTCCACTGCCGAGGCTTACGGCAAGGAGTTGAGCGTGACACCCTCGTCCAAGACGACGACGATCGCCAAGGTATCCTTGAGGAACACGGTGAGGCGACGAGGCGTTGATTTCATCAATCGCTTGGTGTCGTTCTACAACCAGGACGCCAACGACGAGAAGAACGAGGTGGCGCAGAAGACGGCTGAGTTCATCGAGGAGCGCATCGGCATCATCAACGGCGAGCTGGGCACTACGGAGAGCGAGCTCGCTGCCTTCAAGCAACGCTCCGGCCTGACGAATTTGACGAGCGACGCCCAGATGGCTTTGCAGGAAAGCTCGAGGTATGAGCAACAACGTACGGAGAACGCCACGCAGATCAACTTGGTGCAGTATCTCCGCAATTATATCGACGATCCTGCGAACATGGACGAGGTGATCCCTGCCAACGTGGGCCTGCGGGATCAAAACCTCACCTCTGTCATCGACCAGTACAACACGATGATCATCGAGCGCAAGCGCCTGTTGCGTACCTCTTCGGACAGCAACCCGGCCATCATCAACATGAACGCCGGCATCGAGGCTATGCGCCGCAACGTGAAGACGACGGTGAACAGTGTCTTGAGGGGTCTCCAGATCGCCAAGGCGGACATCGACCGTCAGGCGAGCAAGTTCGAGAGCCGCATCAGCGACGCCCCGAGGCAGGAGAAGGAGTTCATGACGATCTCCCGCCAGCAGGAGATCAAGGCCACGTTGTACCTCATGCTGTTGCAGAAGCGTGAGGAGAACGCCATCACGCTGGCAGCCACGGCAAACAACGGCCGCATCATCGAGGAGCCGCTCGCCGATGAGCGTCCTGTCGCCCCGAAGAGGATGGTCTTCATGCTTGCGGCGTTGATCTTGGGCCTGGCGATCCCGGTGGGCATTGTCTACCTTCATGACCTGTTGAAATACAAGATCGAGAACCGTGAGGACGTTGAGGCGATCACGGGCGTGGCTATCTTGGCGGAGCTCCCGTTGGTCAAGAAGACGGGTGAGGGCTCGATCGTGGTGCGTGAGAACAAGAACGACCTGATGGAGGAGATGTTCCGGGGGTTGCGCACGAACCTCTTGTTCATGCTAGGCAAGGACGAGCGTGTGATCCTTTTCAGCTCCACGCAACCGGGCGAGGGCAAGTCTTTCGTCGCTGGCAACTTGGCGGTGAGCTTGGCTTACTTGGGCAAGAGGGTGGTGGTGGTCGGCATGGACATCCGCAAGCCGGGCTTGAACAAGGTGTTCAATATCTCCCGTAAGATGGAGGGCATCACGAACTACCTGAGCGACCCGGATCACGTGGAGTTGTTCGACATGGTCCAGCGATCCGATATCAGCCCTAACCTCGATATCCTCCCGGGCGGTCCTATTCCCCCGAACCCGACTGAGCTGGTTGCCCGTGACGTGCTGGAGAGGGCTATCGCCCGGTTGAAGGAACGCTACGACTATGTCATCTTGGACACGGCCCCTATCGGCATGGTTACGGACACGGCGATCATCGGCCGTGTGGCTGACATGTGCGTGTACGTCTGCCGTGCGGACGTGACACCGAAGGCCGGTTTCAGCTACATCAACGTGTTGCGGCGTGAGCGAAAGTTCCCGAAGCTCGCGACGGTGATCAATGGCTTGGACATGACGAAGCGCAAGAACAGCTACGGCTACGGTTACGGCAAGAAATACGGCTACGGCAAGGGATACGGTTATGGCTACGGCTATGGTTACGGTTTCGAGGCATCCTCAAGAAAATAGTAGTACTGTACCCTTTATAACTAATCATAAAAATAACAATTTTCGGACGTTTACATATATATATCATGATGCTAAACCTAGGTAATTTTATAGCGGACAACGTAACTCATCGTGCGGAAAGTATGTTTGCCGCCGATATTGAGAATAATAGAGAGACTCTTTCAAAAGAGATTGAAGGAAAAAGTCTTTTAGTGATAGGAGGAGCTGGGTCTATCGGTTCATCTTTTATAAAAGCGATGCTCCCTTTCAAGCCTTCCAAATTGGTGGTGGTGGATTTGAATGAGAATGGACTAGCGGAACTTACCCGCGATCTTCGTAGCACTGAAGGAATGTATGTTCCGGAAGAATATCGAACTTATACGTTGAGTTTTGCCGATCCTATCTTTGAGCGTATTTTCCGTGAGGAGAAGGGATTTGACATAGTGGCGAATTTCTCGGCACACAAGCATGTGCGTAGCGAGAAAGATAAATACAGTGTGCAAGCACTCATTGAGAACAATGATATAAAAGCAAAACGCTTTCTTGATCTTCTCTCCGTTTACCCTCCCAAGCATTTCTTTTGTGTCTCGACTGACAAGGCCGCAAACCCTGTGAACATCATGGGAGCGAGTAAACGGATTATGGAAGATATGATAATGGCCTATACCTCGAGGTTTAAGGTCACTACCGCCCGTTTTGCGAATGTCGCTTTTTCGAATGGCTCATTGCCCAATGGATGGATACACCGTGTCATGAAGAAACAGCCTCTCGCAGCTCCGAATGACGTGAAGCGTTATTTCGTCTCGCCAGAGGAATCCGGCCAGATTTGTATGTTAGCCTGTGTCCTTGGCCGTAATGGTGAGATCTTTTTCCCGAAACTGGGGGAGGAGCAGATGCTAACTTTCTCTTCCATATGCGATAAGTATGTCGAGTCAATGGGATGTCAAAAGAAAGTCTTTTCTTCGGATGAAGAAGCAAAGCACTTTGCTGCGGATATGCCATTCGACAATAAGGAATATCCTGTCGTTTATTTTGGCTCGGATACGACCGGTGAAAAGGCATACGAGGAATTCTATGTCCCGGGCGAGAGATTGAACATGGATCGCTTTAGCAGCCTTGGAGTTATAGAGGAGGTACAAAAACGGCCGTTGAAGGAGATCGATGCGTTCTTCGTTGAATTGGAATCCATCTTCGCCAGTCCCTCTTTCACGAAAGAGGAGGTCGTGAAGGCTATCCAACGCTTCATCCCTCATTTCGAACATGAGGAGAAGGGAAAGAATCTGGATCAAAAAATGTAAGGAATCAAGATATGTCTGATTATGCGAGAGTCGTGGACTTTATCCACGAGATGTATGGCAGCTCGGAGTTCGTTCCCTTGAGTGTGCCTAAGTTCATAGGTAATGAGAAGAAATACCTGAACGAATGTATTGATACGACATTTGTCTCAAGCGTTGGCAAATTCGTAGACCGTTTCGAGGAGGAGATGGCCCGTTATACAGGGGCTAAGAAAGCAGTGGTCTGTGTCAGTGGAACGAACGCTCTCCATATGTCTTTGCTTCTTGTCGGGGTTGAGCGGGATGACGAGGTGCTTACCCAAGCCTTGACCTTCGTAGCCACTTGTAATGCGCTAAGCTATATCGGCGCTCATCCTGTTTTTATTGACGTGGATCGGGAGACGATGGGACTTTCTCCTCTAGCGTTGCGAGTTTGGTTAGAGAAGAACGCTGAGTTAAAGAATGGTGTTTGTCATAACAAGCGTACGGGCAGACGGGTGAAAGCATGTGTTCCCATGCATACTTTCGGACATCCGGTTAAGCTGGATGAGTTGGTGGATGTTTGCCAAGAGTGGCATATAGAACTGGTGGAAGATGCGGCGGAAAGTATCGGAAGCCTTTATAAGAGACGACATACCGGTATCTTCGGTAAGGTTGGGGCCATTAGTTTCAACGGGAACAAGACCATTACGACCGGAGGCGGTGGGATGATGTTATTCCAAGACGAGGAAATGGGTAAGCTGGCCAAGCACATCACGACTCAGGCAAAGGTCCCTCACCGCTGGGAGTTCCGCCATGATCATATCGGTTATAACTATCGTATGCCGAATATCAATGCGGCTTTGGGTTGCGCCCAGTTGGAGCATTTGGATGAGTTTGTGGCCAGCAAGCGGAAAGTGGCTCAAGAATATGCGGACTTCTTTAAGGATATACCGGATATTGATTTCTTCGAGGAGCCGGAGGATAGTTATTCCAATTATTGGTTGAATGTGGTCATCATGAAAGATAAAGCGGCGCAATACAAATTTTTGGAATATACCAATGACCATGGTGTTATGACACGCCCCATTTGGGAATTGATGAATCGCTTGCCTATGTTTGAGAAATACGAGAATGATGGATTGGAGAACACCATCTGGTTTGCGGATCGGGTAGTGAATATACCGAGTAGTGTAAGATTGTGAAAAAGAATTTCCAGTAGAATTATATAAATATGAAAGAAAAAAAGAAAGTGCTGGTTATTTCAGTACATCCCGATGATGAGACATTAGGATGCGGGGGGAGTATTTTGAAACATTTGGGGCAAGGAGATGAGGTTCACTGTGTTTTCATTACGGGTGGAAATATCTATCAGAGGCAATTGATAGATAATATCAATGCATTGTATGGTTTTACCAGCATAATCACCTTGGATTTTAAAGAACTTCATTTACATGAGATGCTGAATGAGCTGATAGAGGCTTTATCTAAGATAGTATCGATCGTTCAAGCCCAAGTGCTGTATATTCCCAATCGTTCAGATGCCCATTCCGATCATCGGGCTGTCTTTAGTGCAATCATGGCCTGTTCGAAAAATTTCCGCTATCCATTTATTGAGCAGATACTTATGTGTGAAGTGATCTCTGAAACAGATTTTGCTCCTATTCTTGGTGAGAATACTTTTTCTCCAAATTATTTTATTGATATCTCTGAGGTGTTTATTAAGAAGATTGAGATATTAAAGATGTTTGGATCTGAATTGTTGCCTTATCCTATGACCCGTAACCAGAGTGCCATAGAGGCTCTTAATCGATATCGTGGAACTTTGATCAATGCAGAATATGCTGAAGCTTTTATGTCTATTAAAACAATTGTAAGATGAAAGATCAACTTTCGGTAATCTTTATAGGAGGATTGAGTAATGGTAAGATCATTTATGATTATCTGAATAAAAACAGATATGTTAATATCTCTTTGGTTATTACCTACTCAGATACATATCAAGGAGCTCGTCACACCATATTGGGTGATGGCCCAAAATTCAGGAAAAAAAATACCGTTAAGGATTGTATTCATGCTATCAAAGATTTGGCTCCGGATTTAATTATAGTAGCAGGTTGGTCTGAACTTATACCTAATGAGATACTCTCGATCCCTCGAATGGGGGTTATCGGTTTTCATCCTGCTAAGCTTCCGTTCGATCGTGGTCGTTCGGTACTTGCTTGGCAGATAGAGGATGGATATACAGAAACTTCTCTCACAATGTTTAAATATTCAGATTATCCTGATGGGGGAGACATTTTGGCGCAAGAAACTATCGCAATAGCTTCAAATGATTATATAAATGATATATTGGATAAGGTAGATGCAGCAAGTCTAAACCTCATTCGGGCTTATTTTCCTCTTTTGCGAAAAGGTTTTTTGAAAGGAGTGAAACAAGATCTATCAGTGGGTAGTTTTCGCCGTTTACGCAGTGCTGATGACTCGATTATAAAATGGGATCGTAATAGTGTTGAGATATATAATAAGATACGTGCCATTTCGCATCCTTATCCAGGTGCAACTACCAAATTTGATGATAAAACGATGTTAGTATGGAAATCAGAAATTATATCTTCATTCCCT
>ENA-UEYF01002832-UEYF01002832.1-human-gut-metagenome-genome-assembly--contig:-NODE-2832-length-10313-cov-2.995408_pt1 | contig 10313 bp, 6 predicted proteins | sample MGYA00242902_ERZ507920 | MGnify/ENA primary metagenome ERZ507920 (study PRJEB26167, sample SAMN06115402) | human gut metagenome | host: Homo sapiens | place: China:Jiangxi | collected 2016-07-05...
AAGGGCGAATATAAGCGATGCAAAAGTTTCGTCTTTGAATAGAGGAACGAGCCATTCGTTGTAAATCATTCCTTTCAAAGTCATACTCGCTCCTCCGTAAGTAACGTAAATACTACCGATAAGGATGCTTAACACAGCTCCCAATACGTACATGAATAAGGGATTGATACCGAATGCTTCGAAAAATCGGCTCCATTTTTTGTATCCTTTGATGTCTATGATCCAGATGAGCAAAGCCAATGAGCTGGCTGCTAATCCGCATGTGGTGAGAACAAATGTAGGAGACCATATTTTTTTGCTGATGGGACAACCGTATTCGAGGAGTAATCCGGCAAAAGTGAGTATCGTTCCTGCAATGAAAAGATTCTGCATGCGTACGGCGTTATCTTTTGTGCGCATGATGAGTCCCCCGCAAAATATGCCGACGAGTACGTGGCATATCGACGGTATCGTGCTAAGCAACCCCTCGGGGTCGAGAGCCAGCCCGTTATCGTGATACATGTGGTTGCTTCCTAAAATAGCTCTGTCGACTACCGAGATGATGTTATCTTCGGAAAATTCGAACCCTTTTCCTGTTATCAGTATGACGAAATAGGCAATCAACGTGACCGATACGATGTGGGGTATATATTTATGTTTGACAATCAAGGCGATAAATGCGGCTGCTCCGTAGCAAATCGCTAAACGGGGCATGACTCCCAAAATTCGGATATGGTCGAAATTCCACATAGAGCGGCCCAATCGTTCGAAAAAGGATAGAGACTCTTCTCCCAGTTGATGATAGGTACGCATGGTTAATCCGAACCAAGCGATAGCCAATCCGATAGCGAAGATAACAATCGTGCGGCGTATGATTTTCCACGCTACCGCTCCCGATAGCCGGAAGTCGAATTTTCTCAACGACATATAAGTCGATATTCCCATGATGAACATGAAGAACGGAAAAACGAGGTCGGTGGGAGTCAGACCTATCCATTCGGCATGGCCGAGCGGTGCATAGATATGTCCCCACGAACCGGGATTATTTACCATAATCATTCCGGCGATGGTGATACCTCTCAGTATATCGAGAGAAAGAAGCCTTTTATTAGGCGGGTTGTTCATGGCATTTATTTTTTGAAGTTGTACATTTATCCACTAAATAGACGATAGAAATATAAGGTATTCCTGCATTGGTCGTCAGTCCTATTTCGCAAGTGCGGCTATTGGAATAACCGGTTTTTACTCCTGCTTTTTCTATTTGGGGTTTTAGCTTTCTGAGAGCATAGGCGTTGACCTCGGGATAAGTGAATCCCCTGTCACCGGCGAACCCGCAGCAACCTACTTCCTCGGGAACAATTACTTTTGTAGAACATAAACGAGCCAAATCGACGAGCATGTTTCCCAAATTCATTTTTCTCATCGAGCAAGTGATATGAACCGCGATTGGTTCGTCGATAGGAGAAAAAACAAGTTTGTCTTTCAGGAAAGTATATATGAACTCTACCGGTTCATATAGTTTTACTTGGGTCATGACCTCGCGCATACGGTGCAGACAGGGACTTTGGTCGCAGAGTACAGGATATTTTCCTCCGTTGCTGGCTTTGTATAGCGCAGCTTCCAATTCGGCCGATTTTCGGTCGGCAATGTCCATCATACCTTTACTTTCCCAGATTGTTCCGCAACAGAGATTCTTCATGTTTTCGGGAAAGATGACTTCATATCCAGCTTTTTGCAGCAAGGCGACAGTCTTGTCGATCAGAGGCGTTTGGTCGGGTGAATCTTTCGCCGTACCCATAGTTTGATTGATACAGCTTGGGAAATAGACCACTTTCAGGGATTCTTCGTGCTGTTGTATTCGATGAGGATAATAGGGTTTGGGCATAGATGGTGTCCACAATGGAACACCTATTTGGTGAAGACCTTGCCCAATAGAGCTCATGACTTTATCGCCCAACATATTGTGGGCCATGTTCGCCAAGTAAAGAACAGGTCTGAGAGCCGATTTCGTTTCGGCAAAATGATTGGCGACGAAATCGCCGGTTTTGTATCCAATGCTTTTTTCGGGTAAATTCGCTTGTCTGATATCGTGCGTTAAATCGCCTACATTGATTCCCATCGGGCAAGACATGGAACAAAGTCCGTCTCCGGCACAGGTTGCGTTTCCTAAATATTTGTATTGTTTCTGCAATGTTTTCAGCCGTTCCGAACTTTCCGTATCGGATAGTTTTTTGAGCCGGGAAATTTCCCGTTGAATGACGATACGTTGACGGGAAGAAAGAGAGAATCCACAAGTCAGGCAATTCACTTCACAGAATCCGCACTCTATGCACTTGTCTACGTGAGCGTTTGTCAGAGGCATAGGTTTGAAGTGTTTTAAATGACAATGTGGGTCTTCGTTGAAAATGACACCGGGATTGAGTAATCCTTTCGGGTCGAACAACTCTTTGACGGCTTTCATGAATCCATAGGCCCTTTCTCCCCATTCGTATTTGACGAATGGAGCCATGTTCCGTCCGGTTCCGTGTTCTGCTTTCAGCGAACCGTCGTACTTGTCCACTACCAATGTTTTTACTTCGTCCATCAGTTTTTCATATCGGGCGACTTGTTCGGGAGAGTCGAACGACTGGCTGATGATAAAGTGGAAGTTTCCCTCTAACGCATGTCCGTAAATACAAGCGTCGTGATATTCATTCGTTACCAATAACTCTTGTAAATCGGCGGTCGCTTCGGGTAGCTCTTTCAATGGAAACGCTACGTCTTCGATCAAAACGGTCGTACCCGGCCGGCGAGTCCCTCCTACCGATGGGAAAATACCCGAACGGATAGCCCAGTATTTCGAATATTCTTCGGGCTTGTCCGTAAAGTGAATAGGAGTAACGGTTTCGAATGGAGAAAGTATCTTTTTTATTTCTTCGATATTGGCTTGTAGCTCTTCGGGAGTATCGGCCTTCGTTTCGGTCAAAACTGCTGTAAGGCCCGTTCCGGTCGTGTCGTTGACCGAAGCCAAAGACTTTTTATCGAGCAGCTCTGCACTGAATACGGGACCGGGTTTCATGGCAACGACCGCTCGACAGGCATCCTTTATGTTCGAGAAGTAAAGCATGGCACTCGCCGAATAGGGATAGTCATGCTCGGTTTTCATCGTAACTTCCGATAAGAAAGCGAGCGTACCCTCTGACCCCACCATGAGGTGGGCGATAATATCGAATGGGTCGTCATATATCACAAAAGGTAATAAATTCAACCCGGTGACATTTTTGATGGAATATTTTTTGCGGATACGGTCACTCAGTTCGTTGTCGTTTCGTATTTCGTCTCTTATCTCGATGATTTTGTTCAGGAACGGGGTGTGGTTTTTCTCGAATGTCGTTCGACTTTCCGGGTCGCCGGTGTTCAACCGAGTACCGTCGGCAAGCACGATTTTCGCCGAAAGCAATTCTTTGTCGCTGTTGGCGTGTGTACCGCAGTTCATACCGGATGCATTGTTCATGACGATTCCGCCCACCATAGCCGATTTTACCGATGCCGGATCGGGTGCGAATTTACGACCGTGGGGTTTTAATATTTCATTGACACGTGCCCCGATAATACCGGGTTGGAGTGTAATGCGTTCGAAATCTTCCGAGATGGAATATTTTTCCCAATTTTTCCCGGCTACGATAAGTATAGAATCGCTTATGCTTTGACCTGAGAGTGAAGTACCTGCCGCTCGAAATGTGACAGGCAGTGTATATTTGTCGGCCAAAGCGAGGAGCCGGGAAACTTCATTTTCGTCTTTTGCCCGAATGACTATTTTGGGGATTAGTCGATAGAATCCGGCATCGGTTCCCCAAGCTAACAAACGAAGCTCGTCGGTATATATCCGGTCTTTCGGGATAAATTTCCCGATTTCTTTCAGATAAGCGTTATACTTTTGTTCTTTCATCTCGGTACGTTAAACAATTTGTTCTTTATTTATAGAGATAATATTTTCGAGATAGTTTTTTGAAATCTTCGACGTCTTTATACCAATAGTCCTTGATGTCGTCGAAATGGTAATTTTTTGAAAATCTTTCTCTTATTTGGTTACTTCCGCATACCTTGTCGAAGATGTCGAATCGGCTTTCATTTTCTTTGCAAAATGCGGGTTTATCGGGATACAAGGCGGCCAATTCTTGCATGATGTAGAATTGGACTTCGGAAAGTCGAGCTTTTTTATAATCCAAAATATGTACTTGTACTCCTTGTAAATGTTCCCCTTTTCCGAAAGCGTAGAAAGGCTTCAAATGCATGGGGCGGAATTTAATACCCGGCAGGTTCAAATTATTCATGCGGTCGGCGAGCTTATCGGCATCTATCCATTCTGCTGCGAACATTTGGAACGGTATGGTATATCCCACTCCGATGGAGAGGTAGGGCAGCTCTCCCACGATTCCCGACAGGGGGTAGAAGTATGCCGAATGGGGATGCGGAATATGTGGCGAGGAGGGTATCCATTGCAAACCTGTTTTAGTATAGTCCATGCTTCGTTTCCAATGCTTCATGGGGACGACTGTAAGTTTGCAGTCTTTGGCAAGCATGTGTTCCCCCACCAACATTCGGGCAAGCTCTCCGCAAGTAAGTCCGTAAATGTATGGTATTTTGAATTGGCTTACGAAAGAGATGTAACCGTCTTCCACGAGATTCCCTTCCACTTTCTCTCCTCCGATGGGGTTGGGTCGGTCGAGTACGACAAATTCGATTCCGTTTTCAGCGGCAGCTTCCATAGCCACGCCCATAGTACTGATGTAAGTAAAAGAGCGACAACCTATATCTTGTATGTCGTAGACAAGCACATCGATGCCTTGTAACATTTCGGGTGTCGGTTTTCTGGTTTTCCCATATAGCGAATATACCGGTAATCCGGTCGATGGGTCTGTGGAATTTTCTACCTTATCGCCGGCATGTACGTCGCCACGAACCCCATGCTCCGGACCGAAGAGGGCAACCAGATTTACGTTCGGTGCTTCCCTTCCAATATTCTAAAATAATCTTTTTTCAGAACTTCGATACCCGTCACTGTTTTTTGTGCGCTCAGTCCTCCTGTAAGACTTGTAATCAAACACAAAATTATATACTTTTTTAATTTCATAGACTTTATTTTTTATATTATTTTGTTTCTATCTCTTTTTCTTCTATCTCTTTTTTTCCGTAATTGGGATCTATTTTTATGAATGCACATACTGCAATAGTCGCTGCACAACAGATCATTACCCAATAGAAGAAGTGTTTATATCCTATGAGTTCTTGTAGCCAGCCGGCAGCCATGCCGGGCAACATCATACCTAACGCCATGAATGCCGTGCAAATGGCATAGTGGGCCGTTTTATGTTCCCCATCGGAGAAGTAAATCAAATACAGCATATAAGCTGTGAATCCAAATCCATAACCGAATTGTTCGATAAAGACGCAAAGGTTGATGACGAACAGGCTATCGGGTTGGTAATAGCTGAGATAAACGAATGTAGCGCAGGTGAGGGAAATACTCCAAGCCATAGGCCAAAGCCATTTTTTGAGCCCTCCTTTTGCTGCTACGATTCCGCCGATGATTCCGCCGATCGTCAAGCCTAAAATCCCGATAGTACCATATACTAAACCGACTTGTCCCGTTGTCAGTCCTAATCCCCCTAATTCTTTGGGGTCGAGCAAGAAGGGGTTGATAAGTTTTACCAACTGGGCTTCGGGCAATCGGTATAGTAGCATGAACAAGACAGCCACCCATACTTGTTTTTTCTGGAAGAATGTGACAAACGTGGCAAAGAACTCTTTGAAAATGTTCGAGGCGGTTGCTTCACATACGGCTTTGTCTGATTTCGGTTTAGGTAAAATGTACTTGTGATACAAGCATATAGCGATAAAGAATCCGGCGAGGACAAAGAATGTGATCGACCATGCCAGCGAGATATTTCCCGATGTGGATTCGAATGAAGCATTCGATGCTTCTTTTAATTTCGGGTCTATTTGTACCGCGATATAAGCCGGCTTATCCCAATTCTCTTCGGTGAATTCCAAACGGTCGCCTTGCGTGAGATAGATACTTTGGTCTCCGCTTTTGTGCACTGTATTTAAAACGACCTTTTCTCCTTTTCCGGGCTTTTGGGAGAGGCAAACTTTTATAACGCCCATATTCCCGGTGAGCTTGTGTTCGGTTCTTTCTCTTTTTTCACCGAATGTCTCTTTGATAAAGGTGTTTATTTTTTCGCCTATTCCGCTACTGTTTTCATCTTTTGTTTGCGATGGGTTTTTCGCCTCTGCGAGGACAAATCCGTTCGCAATGTTTTGGCATTTTACCCATGCGTTGATAGAGTCTACTGCATGGGGATCGGCCGTTGTTCCTATTTCGAGGGTGGAAGGCGATGCGACGAAGTGCATTTCTTCGTTGTTTGCGTCGATGATGTAGTCGGTGGAGGGAAGGACTATTTCGTTGGCATATTCCGGACCGGCCTTTATTTCGAGGTTCAACGGAGTGAGGCCTGTATTCGATTCGAGCAATCCGGCGAGAATCACCAGCAAACCTTGTCCGGCTATGGTCGCGACTCTGTAAAAGGTACTGCGGATACCCACGTACATCGCTTGGTCGTGGGTATCGAGAGCCAACATATAAAATCCGTCGGCTGCTATGTCGTGGGTGGCAGAACTGAATGCGACCAACCAGAAAATGGCGAGTGTTATTTGAAAGAAATGCGGGGCAGGAATGGTGAATGCGATACCTGCCAGTCCGGCGCCTACCAACATCTGCATAGTGACTACCCACCATCGTTTGGTTTTCAGCAAGTCGATGAACGGACTCCAAAACGGTTTGATTACCCACGGCAGATAAAGCCAACTGGTATATAACGCTATGTCGGTGTTCGATATGCCTAATCTTTTATACATGATGACCGATATGGTCATAACGGCTACATAGGGTAATCCCTGTGCAAAGTAAAGAGTAGGGATCCACGCCCAGGGTGATGTTTTCTTTTGAGGGTTCATGGTGTATATTTTAATATAGTTTTTCTATGTTCGCACCTACGAAATAGTGTAGCAGTATTTCGCGATAAGGATAGCCTTGTTCGCCCATGACGGCGGCTCCGATCTGGCAGAGTCCTACGCCATGTCCCCAGCCGGCTCCGTGTATGACGAACCGTTGGGGTATTCCGTTCTGTATATCTTCTCGCTCTACGACGAAGGCCGAGCTGTATAAATGGGACGGAGATAGTACACGGCGAATTTCCAGCTCTTTCCCGATAATAAGGGTTTGTTTGCTACCTTGTATCTGTAACCGTACCAATCTGCCCGACGTCCCTCGTTCTATGGGTTTTAGGTCGATGATTTCACCGAAATCGATTCCGGATTTTTCATGAATGAGATGAGCCAGCTCGCTTTGGGAGTAAACAACGGACCATCGATAGAAATCGGTCGTTTCCTGATCGTAATTGTTGAGAACCTGCGAGAGTATCTTTTTGTCGGTCGTATTACAGAAGGCTGTGGGGGAGGTGTATATCCATTGCCGGGCGGTGTCTTCGTTCTTCAAGTCGGGAAAATCTTTTTCATTTTTGTCGTCCCGTAGAGCCGTCAGGTAGGGGGGATTTATGTTTTCCCAGCAAGAGGAAAATTCTTCCACGACGCCTCCGCAGCATTTTGAAAAGCGGGCATCGCATATTTCGTCATCGTATGTGAGAACTTCTCCGTGCGTAGCTTGTATGGCTTGTGCGACAACTTCGGTACAGGCCCGAGTGATGCCTTGATAGCGTTGACAATGATCGTCGGCACATACGTCGAAGTTGATATGGTCTTCCCGGTCATACCAGTGAATCAGTTCTTTGTCGGTACGAATCAACGAGTCGGGTTTCTTTCCGGCTAACTCTTTGTTTTTTCTTATTTGGGCCAACAACCAACTCCGAGAAATGACGGCGTGCGATTTCAATAGTTCGAGCGAGGCGGTCGCACTCATTTCGGAAGATATGACACTAAGTAGATAGTCTTCTACGCTCAAAGCGTTTATAGCTGTGATAAGTCCGTTTTCCACTATCAGGTTCAGATTACCTTTGAAAGTTTGGTCTTCTTTCCTTTCCCAATGAAATTTTACTCCGATAGTCACCTCTTTGAGACAAAACGAATAGTCTTCTTTTTTGGGAGTGAAAACGATTCGGGTATAGTTGTTTCCGTTCCAGAAGATCTGTTTCCCGTCCGTATGAGCCTCATGCTCTCCTGAGACCGGAACTCCATTTGCCAGATACGTTACGTTCAAGACGAAACGTATTTGTCGTTCTGACATGATTCCTACGGTAACTTGTGGCTCTTTCATGAATGTTTATTTAAGTTTTTCTATTATTTCGTACACCTTTTCCCGGTCGAGGCAGACTTCTGAAAGTATTTTTTCGAGATGTTCAGCGTCGATTTTCCTAAAATCTTTTTCGAGTGGGGTGATGAATATACCTCCCATATCGACCGATGCTGGGCTGAGCAAAATATTTTCGTCGCCTTCGGCGAAATAACACGACGGTCGATGCTGGGCTCTTGGGAAGATACAAGAGCTCCATTTACCCTCTTCATACCATGTGAGTATGTTCATCATGGGTTCCGGTTCGCCCTCTTTTAGTTCGAGTGCGTTATAGAGCTTCACAAAGAGCTTTTCGGCGGCTTCTTCCGATTCCGCTTCGATAAGGAAGAAGGGACAGATATAATCCTCGACTTGACTTAGACGAGCCGATTTTTCGGTTCGTATGGGAATGCGCCTATACTTTTTCAACTCCTTTTCGAGAGGTAGAAATCCTTTGTTCCCAGCTTGGAAATGAGCATGATCTGGGGCCGATGCTCCGCATTTGGGACCGTTATAGAATAGTACGTAATGTTCGGCGGCCTGTGCCAAGCGAAGCATGTCGCCAAATCTCTTTTCGATAAGTTGCGGTAGGTGCTCGTTTACCGGAATGGTAAAGTGTTCCGGGAATATAGGGAAAGGATTAATCAACCATGTATAGCTGCCATCGGGTAATCCTTCTTGCACTTTCGGACGGTTTTCGGCACACAAAAAACATTTGCGCTCTTTCAGCGATTGAGTATCCACTTTGGCTGCCGAAGATACGATACGGGCCGGGTTGAATTGTATCTTGACCGCACAACCTTCCACCGTTAGTTCTTTAACCTGTACCGCTTCCAATGCTTTGTAATTGTCACGCGCCGATTCCCATACGGAGAGTTGGTCGGTCAGTAATTGTTTGGCTTGTTCCGATGTAACTTTCATTTGCATTATTTTTTGTTCATGGCGATGCGGGCTTGTAATTCCCATGTGCGAATACGATCTTTATATAAATTGTTGGCGTTCATCTTTTCGATACTCAGTGAAGCGTCGGAGTTGTCGTCCCAACGGCGACACAAATAAACTACTTCGTAAACGCGCCCTATTTGGTAATGGCGCGAGATGTTCAAACCGAGGGCATAGTCTTCGCCATAACTCGTATTGGGAACCTTCACTTGACGGAGCAGTGGCGTGTAGAAGGCTCTGGGTGCGCCTAATCCGTTAATGCGGAGCGCGTTGTTCCTTCCGTTCTCGGGTGTCCACTCTTTGTGGTCGATGATACCCGGAGCAATCATGTTCATATTGAAATCGGTCATCATGTAAGTTCCTACGACCATACCGCAGTTTTGGGCATAGAATGCATCGATCATGGTTTGCAGGGTATTTTCGTTGTTATATACATCGTCGCTGTCTAACTGCACGGCAAATTTCCCGCATTTGGAATGATGTACGCCCATGTTCCAGCAACCGCCTATACCTAAGTCTTTTCGTTCGGGAATAAGGTGGATTACTCTTTCGTCGCCGGCAAAGTTGTCGATAGCCTCCGAGGTTCCATCGGTCGAGTGGTTGTCGATAATAATCAGATTGAATTTGAAGTTCGTTTTTTGTTTCAAGACCGAGTCGATGGCATCGGCAATGGTGCGTACACGGTTCCGTACGGGAATGATTACCGACGCTTCGTATTCGAAATTATCGGCGTTGAATTCGATCTTTTCGAATACCGGTTCGAGATAACCGCCTATTTCTTTTAAATGTTCAGTACATGCGGCTTCCATTTCTATTTGTACACCCCGGTTTTTGGGATTTACATAATCGAATATTTTCTCTCCGCTTTTTCGGGTATCGTTTTCGACTTCGGAGTAGAGATATTCGTTAATGTGTACTAACGATGTTTTTTGAGATAATTTCAGACGGAGGTCGTATAATCCGGCAAATTGGAAATCGGTTTTCATGCGGGCAACTGCATCTTTGAGTGCTTCGGCGTTGAATAACAGCAGGGAACCGAAATTAAAATCGTCTCGCAAACTGCCGA
>ENA-UEYF01002834-UEYF01002834.1-human-gut-metagenome-genome-assembly--contig:-NODE-2834-length-10307-cov-3.321603_pt1 | contig 10307 bp, 6 predicted proteins | sample MGYA00242902_ERZ507920 | MGnify/ENA primary metagenome ERZ507920 (study PRJEB26167, sample SAMN06115402) | human gut metagenome | host: Homo sapiens | place: China:Jiangxi | collected 2016-07-05...
AGACTACTTCCTTAAACACACATTATTTATAGAGGAAATTAGCCAATCAGAATGAAAATCTTAACTTTGCAGAACAAAAATGAAATCATATATGGAAAAGCTAAAAATGGAATCTGTGAGCATCGCAGAGGACAGCCTGAATAAAATAGCCGAACTCTTCCCAAACGTAGTCACTGAATCGATGGGTAAGGACGGACAACTACATAAAGCTATCGACTTTGATAAACTGAAATTCCTGCTTACAGCCAACCAAGCAGAAATGGGAGTGGTATATGATGACAACGAACGTTACGAATTAACATGGGTGGGCAAGAAGCAGGCGATAAGAGAGGTGGCGCATCCTATCCGAAAAACATTGCGTCCCTGCCCGGAAGAGAGCAGGAATTGGGAACAGACCCAAAACCTATACATCGAGGGAGACAATCTGGACGCAATGAAACTCCTGAAAAAGAGTTACGCAGGAAAGGTAGACGTTATCTATATCGATCCGCCTTACAACACGGGTAAAGACTTTATCTTCAATGATACATTCGCTCTTTCACAGGAAGAGTCCGACGAGAAACAGGGAAGATATAATGAAGAAGGGCAACGATTGTTTCAGAATACGGAGGCTAACGGAAAGTTTCACTCCGATTGGTGTAGCATGATGTATGCCCGACTGATGCTTGCCCGCACTCTGTTAAATGATAATGGCATCATTTTCATTTCCATTGATGATCACGAATTGGCAAATCTGATCAAAATAGGAAATGAAGTATTCAATGCTTCTAATTTCATCGATGTATTTAATTGGGCCAAGACGGAAACTCCGGAAAATCTCTCAAAAAAAAGTAAGCAAATCATCGAATACATCGTCTGCTATCAGAAGAAGAAAAACGACATGAAATTCCAGGGTCTGAAGAAGGAATCGGTCAGTTCGAACGGTTTGTTGAATCAACCGAATTCCGTCGGTATCCTGACCTTCCCCGCCAACAAAGTAGTCACTTCCATCCCCGACGGAGTGATCAAAGCAGGCATGTACGGAACAGATGCTTATGATGTGGAATTACTGGAAGACACCACCGTACGTGGCGGACTGTTTACAGCCCCCGTCAAACTGAAAGCCAAATTCAAATGGAGCCAGGCGAATCTGGACAAAGAGATACAAAAAGGAACAACAATCAAAATACCGACTCTCAAGTTAAGTCCTTCATACGAAAAGCTGGAATATGATCCGGAAGTTCCGCCCAACCTGATCAATTACAAAGTAGGAGTCGAAACCAATGAACAGGCCGGTAACCATCAACTACAGTTCTTTGATAAGAAAGTGTTCAACTTTCCGAAACCTGTCAGCCTGATCCAATATTTATGTGAGTTTATCGACACCAAAAACAAAGATTGCATCGTGATGGATTTTTTCTCAGGAAGCGGTACGACCGCCGAAGCAGTTATGCGGATGAACATGAAACCACGTAAAAACAAGGTGAAATACATCCTCGTGCAACTGCCGGAAGATGTGACTGAAACAATAAAAAAGGCCAAAACTCCCAGTGAAAAAGAGATTATGCAGAATGCAATCGACTTCCTTACGGAAAACCATAAAGCATTGAACATCTGCGAACTGTCCAAAGAACGTATTCGACGTGCCGGAGACACAATTGAGGCGGAATGCAACCAGCGTAAATCAAAGGACCTCCCGGACATCGGTTTCCGTGTTTTTCGGATTGCCGACAGCAATATGAAGGACGTGTACTACAGTGCAAAGGAATATTCACAGAGTGATTTATTCTATTTCACTGATAATATCAAAGAAGACCGTACCGGACTCGATCTGCTTTATGGTTGCCTGACCAACCTGGGACTATCCCTGTCTCTACCACATGATGAAGAGGATATACATGGATATACGGTTTATTCTGTCGACAAGACCGAATTAATGGCATGTTTCGCAGAACAGATTCCCGAAAAAGTCTTCCGTGAAATAGCCGGCAGGCAACCACGCCGGGTTGTCTTCCGGGACGCCTCATTCCGTGACAGTTCCGATCGTATCAATATAGACGAGATATTCAAAACATTATCTCCCGGTACTACGATCGAGATTCTTTAAACAGAGAAGGAAGATACAGAAATGAAATTAAAATTCAAACATCAGAAGTTTCAGGAAGACGCAGCAAAAGCGGTATGTGATGTCTTTGGCGGGCAGCCATACAAGATATTCGACTATCAAGTAGAGACCCGGAAGAAAGACGGACAGACCAGCTTTGAAAAGTTTACAGGATTCCGTAACCACCCTATCGTACCTCAACTCACAGATGAGATCGTTCTGAAACACATCCGGGATATCCAGCGTGCCCAACAAATCAAACCGTCGGAAGCGCTGGAAGGGAAATACAATCTCACCATCGAAATGGAGACGGGTGTAGGTAAAACGTATACCTACATCAAAACCATCTTTGAACTGAACAAACGCTACGGTTGGTGCAAGTTCATCATTGTCGTACCCAGTGTTGCCATCCGCGAAGGAGTCCACAAAAGCCTGGAGATTATGAAGGAACACTTTGCCTCGGATTACAGCACCCCTCTGTCTTATTTCATCTACGACTCCAAACAGTTGGGTGAATTGAACGCATTTGTCACAGACAGCAAAATCCATGTAATGATCATCAATTCACAGAAGTTCAATGCAACGAACAAAGATGCCCGCCGCATCTACATGAAGCTGGATGATTTTGGCGGAAACTGTCCCATCGATGTGATTGCGCAGATGAATCCGATACTGATTATCGACGAACCTCAGTCAGTAGAAGGAGCCAAAACAAAAGAGGGATTGAAACGATTCAATCCCCTGTTCACACTGCGTTATTCGGCTACACACCGCGAACTCTATAATCTGGTCTATCGCCTGGACGCAATGGAAGCTTACAACCTGCAACTGGTTAAGAAGATCGCTGTCAAGGGTATCTCTATCAGTGGGACAACAGCTACTGAAGGATTCGTTTATCTGGAAGGTTTGAACCTGTATCCGGACAAAAACCCGACTGCCAATATCGGATTCGAAGTAAAAAGAACCAAAGCAGTGAATCAGGTAGTACGAGCTCTGAAGATAAATGATGACTTGTATGCTAAATCAAACCATCTGGAAGAATACCGGAACGACTATGTAATTACAGATATCAACGGCGTTGAAGACTCCGTCACCTTCCGGAACGGCATCAAACTTTATGCAGGTGACGTAGCGGGTAGCGTCAACGAAACCCAACTACGACGTATCCAGATACGGGAAACCATCTTGTCACACATAGAAAAAGAACAGGAACTGTTTGAGAAAGACATCAAAGTTCTCTCCCTTTTCTTCATCGATGAAGTAGCCAAATACCGCCGGTATAACCCGGACGGAAAGGGAGAATATGCCGAGATTTTCGAACAGGAATATACCGATATCATAAAACACCTGGATCCTTCGTTATTCAATCAGCCGGAATATATCGATTACCTGAAATCGACTGTGGCATCGAAAGCTCACAAAGGATACTTCTCCAAAGATAAAAAAGGAAAACTGATTGACAGTAAAACCGAGCGGGGAACCAAAGAATCGGCAGATGAAGATGCTTACGATTTGATTATGAAGAATAAAGAACGTCTGCTTGACCGGAAAGAGCCGATCCGCTTTATTTTCTCACATTCCGCTCTGCGGGAAGGATGGGACAACCCGAATGTCTTTCAGATCTGTACCCTGAAACAAAGTTCGGCAGAGGTACGCAAGCGTCAGGAAGTGGGACGAGGGCTGCGCCTCTGTGTAAACGGACAGGGAGATCGCATGGACGCCAACGTTTTAGGCGTAGAAGTGCATCGTGTCAACCTACTGACCGTGATAGCCAGTGAATCGTACGAATCGTTTGCCAAAGGCTTACAGACAGAAATGGCGGAAGCCATAGCCGACCGTCCACAGAAAGTAACCATCCAATTATTCAAGGACCAGTCGCTCCGATTACCTAACGGTGAAACCATCATAGCCACCGAAGATATAGCACAAAGTATCTACGACTCTTTACTTGAAAACAAGTACATCAAGAAAGGAGAACTGACAGACAAATTCTATGAAGACCGTAAACAGGGAGAAGTGATTTTCGACGACGAGCTCACCGATTATAAGGCGTCTATCATGACCATCCTGGCCTCTATCTATAATCCAAGAGAGATGCAGCCGAACGATGCAAGGAAAAGTAAGATAAATCTTCGGTTGTCAAAAGATAAACTTGAAAACAGCAAACTTCAGGAACTGTTAAAGCTGTTATGCAGTAAGTCAACCTACACCGTAAAGTTTGACGAAAAAGAATTGGTAGAGAGAGCGATCGAAAGTTTAAATGAAAAGTTAAGAGTATCCCAGCTCTATCTTTCTGTCATTACGGGCCAAATGGAAAAAATCAAGTCCAAAGCAGCTTTAATTTCGGGAGAGGCATTTAAGGTAGATGCCAATCAGGCGCACTATGAAAAGATAGATGCCATGGCAAACGATCAAGTAAAATATGACTTGCTCGGTAAACTCACAGACGCCACCAATCTGACCCGACAGGCAGTTGCTCAGATTCTCTCCCGGATAAAACCGAATGTATTCGGCCAATTCAAAAACAATCCCGAGGATTTTATTATCAAGGCTTCGGAACTGATTAACGAAGAAAAAGCATGTCTGATAGTAAAACATATCGAATATACCCCAATCGACCAGTACTATGATGTATCGGTCTTTACCCGGGCAACAATAAAAGCAGATAAACATCTGTACGATCATGTGAGATTCGACTCCCAAAATGAAAAAACATTCATGGAAAGACTGGAAGAAAATGACGAAATAGAAGCTTATGTAAAACTACCCGCCAATTTCTATATCCCTACTCCGATGGGAAAATACCATCCGGACTGGGCCATCGTCTTCAAACAAAAGTTATCGAAGTATCCTTATTTTATTGCCGAAACCAAAGCCAGCGATTCCTCCCTACAAGATCGGAGAATAGAAGAGGCAAAGATCGAATGTGCCAAAAAACATTTTGCGAAGACAAACGGTGGGAAGCTTAAATATAATAAAGTAAGCTCCTTCGAAGAACTCTTGAAAATCGTCACACAAGAATCCGTTTAAATCCAATAAAGTAGCATGTTTCATTCCTTCCAGACCTCCATTGCCGGCATCGAATTGCCCCGCTTGTTTACTTATCCCTTCCATTACACTCCTCATCCGTTATGTGTAATGGCAGCAGGAGAAGTACAGGCTTACATAAATAAGCAGACAAGATGGAAAGAAGAATTGGACAAAGGAAAAATGTTCGGCGTATTGATAGTCCGTACTTCTAACGGACAAACGGGATATTTGGCTGCTTTTTCGGGTAATTTGTGCGGAAGCAATTCACACTCTTTCTTTGTACCGCCGGTATACGATCTGTTGAAACCGGATGGTTTCTTCAAGATAGAAGAAGAACAAATCTCGGCTATCAATCACCAAATCGGACAGTTACAAAACTGTGACCGATATCTGGAACTCCAACAAAAGATGGAGAGAGAAACAGCTTCCTCACAGCAGGCATTGTCAGAGGCCAGAAAAGTTCTGAAAGCAGCAAAAGAAAAACGGGAACAGCGCAGACTTCACCGACCGAACGAAAATGAACAAGCTGCCATGATTCGCGAAAGCCAATACCAGAAAGCAGAATTCAAGCGTTTGGAAAGATACTGGAAAGAACAAATTTCCGAAATAAAGACAGAACTGGAAAGTTTCTCGTCACAGATAGAGGCTCTCAAAGCCGAACGCAGAAATCGTTCGGCAGCATTGCAACAAAAGCTATTCCAACAGTTCAACTTCCTGAATGCCAAGGGGGAAACTAAAAATTTGTGTGCTATCTTCGAAGAAACCGTTCAAAAAACACCACCAGCCGGAGCAGGTGAATGTGCTGCCCCGAAACTATTGCAATATGCTTATCTAAGCGGATTAAGCCCCATTGCCATGGCCGAATTCTGGTGGGGGGCTTCGCCGGAAGCGGAAATACGCAAGCACGGCTACTACTATCCGGCATGCAAAAGCAAATGTGAGCCGATACTCGGCCACATGTTACAGGGTCTGGATGTGGAACCCAACGCACATGAAAACAGCAAGCATCTCGACCACGAGCCGGAACTCGTCTACGAAGACGAATGGATGGCTGCTGTCAATAAACCGGCCGGCATGCTTTCCGTACCCGGCAAGGGCGACGCCCCTTCCGTATGGAGCTGGGCGCGTGCGCATTTTCCCGAGGCCACGGGACCGCTCTTGGTGCACCGTCTGGACATGGACACCTCGGGAGTGCTCCTCATCGCCAAAGACCCGGAAACGCACCGAAAGTTGCAACAACTGTTTGAAACGCGGCACATCAAAAAAAGATACATAGCTTTGCTCGACGGCACGGTAACGGACGATGAAGGCATCGTCCGTCTTCCCCTCTGCCCCAACCCGGACGACCGTCCACGGCAAATGGTGAGCACGGCATACGGCAAAGCCGCCGTCACGCGTTTTGAGGTCTTGTCGCGCAGCCACGGCCAAACCCGCGTGGCCTTCTATCCCTTCACGGGGCGTACCCACCAGTTGCGGGTGCATGCCGCCCATCCGGAAGGATTGGACACCCCCATCGTAGGCGACAACCTGTATGGCCGTCGAGCCTCCCGCCTCTTCCTGCATGCCGAGACCGTGACCTTCCGCCATTTCAAGACCGGACGTTGGGTCAGCATTACAGCACCTGCCCCGTTCTGACGGAAGGAAACGCGCCAACCGGTGCTCACTGTCCGCCGTCCGGCGTATGGCAAATGGCCTCTATCCGATCCAACTCCTCTCTAGAGAAATCCACTTTCCGCAAGGCCTTCAGGTTGTCTTCGAGTTGTGCCACGAAACTTGCCCCGATAATGACAGACGTTACCAGTTCGTCTTTCAAAACCCAAGCCAAGGACATTTCAGCCAACGTCTGCCCCCGCTCTGCGGCCACCCGGTCCAAGGCTTTGATTTTCTCCAAGACCGCCTCTGTCAATGCCTCGCGTTTCAGGAATCGCCCTTGTGCCATACGCGAATCTTCGGGCACGCCTTGCAGATAGCGGGACGTGAGCAAACCTTGCGCCAACGGTGAAAAAGCGATAAACCCAACCCCGTACGCCCGGGCCTGTCCCAAAATGCCCTCCTCTTCCGGAGCGCGGTCGAACAGGTTGTAACGCCCCTGATACAACAGGCAATGCACGTCGTGCGCTTCCAAATAACGGTAAGCCTCTTCGACCTTGTCGGCCGGGTATCTGGAAAGCCCCACGTAAAGCGCCTTGCCTTGGCGCACGATGTCCACCAAAGCCTGCATCGTTTCTTCCAACGGTGTCTCCGGGTCGTAACGATGGGAATAGAACACGTCCACGTAATCCAAGCCCATACGTGCAAGGCTCTGGTCGAGACTGGCCATGAGCGACTTGCGGCTTCCCCAGTTCCCGTAGGGACCGGGCCACATGTCGTAACCGGCCTTGGTCGACACAAACAGTTCGTCGCGATAAGGCTTGAAGGATTTCTTCATGATGAATCCGAAAGTCTCTTCGGCACTGCCATACGAAGGACCGTAATTGTTCGCCAAATCGAAATGCGTGATGCCATGGTCGAAAGCATAATGCGCCATCGCCAGCGAATGAGACAAAGGATTGACGTCACCGAAATTATGCCACAGCCCTAAAGAAATTTCAGGAAGGAGCACGCCGCTACGCCCGCTGCGACGGTAGCGCATACCGTTTTCATACCGGTCGGATGCCGGAGAATAAATGGGATTCAACATAAATACTATAACTGTTTTAGAAGTGTCTGACGCAAAAATAATGAAAAAACCATAAATCCGCCTGCCTCTCCCGGTAAAACTTCCTATCTTTGTTCATTATTATCACATAACAGATTTATTTCACATGAAACACACCTTCAGCGCATGTTGTTGCGCCATCCTGATTTCAATTTCCGCACAAGCGCAAAAAGGCGCTTCCCATTTCGAAATAGACACCCGCGCCCCCTTGCAGACGATAGACGGTTTCGGGGCATCGGACGCCTGGAGCATGCAACACATCGGACTGTGGCCCGACAGTGTGCGGTTGCAAACGGCCGATTGGTTGTTCAGTACCGAGAATGACAGCAAGGGGCAACCCCTCGGCATCGGGCTTTCGATATGGCGTTTCAACATCGGGGCAGGCAGCCACGACCAGGGACGCGAAAGCGGCATCGGCTCACATTGGATGCGCACGGGATGCTTCCTCCGGCCGGACGGTACGTACGACTGGACGCAACAACCCGGACAACGCAACTTCCTGCGCATGGCCCAGGAACGGGGCGTAAGGACCTTCATCGGCTTTTTCAATTCGCCTCCCGTGTACTTTACCCAAAACGGACTGGCTACCAACACCGGACGGGGCGGGACGCTGAACCTGAAAACGGAACATTACGGCGATTTTGCCCTATTCGCTGCCAACGTGGTGGAAGGGTTGGAACAGCATGACGGCATCAAGCTCTCCTACGTCTGCCCCGTCAATGAGCCGGACGGACATTGGAATTGGGTGGGTCCGAAACAGGAAGGCACACCGGCCACCAACCGTGAAATCGCCGGACTGGCACGGGCATTCAGCCAGGCGTTCACCCAAAAAGGACTGGACACGAAAATCCTCATCAACGAATCGTCGGACTACCGCTGCATGTTTGCCACTCACATGACCGACTGGCAGAGAGGGTATGCCATCCAGTCGTTTTTCTGTCCGGACAGCACGGACACTTATCTGGGCGACACCCCGAACGTGCCGCGCCTCATGGCCGGACACAGCTACTGGACCAACACTCCCTTGGAAGCCCTGCGCGGCATCCGCATGCAACTGAAAGACACGCTGGACAAGTACGACGTACAGTTCTGGCAAACGGAAACCTGTATTATGAGCAATGATGAAGAAATAGGCGGCGGAGGCGGTTACGACCGTACGATGAAGACAGCCTTATACGTGGCACGTATCATCCATCACGACATCGTCTATGCCGGAGCGCGAAGCTGGCAGTGGTGGCGTGCCGTGGGCGGGGACTACAAGGACGGACTCTTACGTGAGTTCAGCAACCGCGAAGGGACGGACGGGCGCGTGGTGGACTCCAAACTGCTTTGGGCTTTAGGCAACTACAGCCGTTTTGTCCGTCCGGGCGCCATCCGTATGGGCATTACCGCCACCGACAAGGCGGGACGCGCCGTGACGGAAGGCGACACGGACCGCACGGGACTGATGTGCACCGCCTACCGGAACGCCGACGGCTCGTGGGTCATGGTCGTAGTGAACTATGCCACCGAGGCGAAAAACATGACCTTCCACGTGGACGACCGGAAAGTGAAAAGCTGGCAACCTTACCTGACAGCCGAAGGAACGGGAAAGAACTTACAGCCTATCGACAAGGTGGGCAACGGAAAACAAACCGTCATCCCGGCACGCTCGATTGTGACGTTTGTAAGCCGGTAAGACGAACATTTTGTCAGTTTTTCAAGAATCGCCATCAGTCAAAATCCGACCTTATAGACCTGAAAAGAACGGCGTGATTGAATAAAAATACATCCAAACCGCATATATGCAGTAATGAATTGCATATATGCGGTTTTTTCTGCTGAAAGCGATTTTTCGTTTACAGCCAAATGAAAAAAAGTTCTCCGCAGATTGAAACGCCTGTGGCTTCTGCCTGAGCCAAAAACAAGAAGAAAACGGAGATAAAACATGCCGAAAACGCATCTTTTTCGTCTGGTTGAAACCTTTTTGCCGACAAAAAAGAAAAGCAAAAAGACAATAAAACACACGTTTCGCTTACTACCAACCGCAAACACAGGCGGCAAACATGCCGTTTCGCCCCGCCTTGTAAAGCCCCAAACAGATTTTCCTGTCCATTTGCCCGAAAGCCGATGCACGAGAATCGCGTATTCCGGCGCGACGTCCCTCCCGGCTGTATATAACGGATTCTCGCACGGACAGGTTTGTCATTTTGACAGCCGCCGCCTTTTCCCGAACCGTCCGCCGATTCTTCTTTTCAATTCGGAAAACAAAGTAATCTCCTTACGAATCGCCGAAGCCGAAAGCCACACGCTGGCACCTAATACGCATCCGCCTGCTGCAACCTTGAGCCATACTTCGGACTGCATGCCCAAAAACAAAGCTGCCGCCACGCAAAGGAACTGTGCCGCCATGAACGGACGTGCCGCCTTGTCGGGCTTGAAGCCGTAACGTCGCCCGTACACAGCATAAATCATCCACCAATCGAACACTCCGGCCAAAGCCAAGGCGATTCCCGT
>ENA-UEYF01002835-UEYF01002835.1-human-gut-metagenome-genome-assembly--contig:-NODE-2835-length-10306-cov-4.569557_pt1 | contig 10306 bp, 6 predicted proteins | sample MGYA00242902_ERZ507920 | MGnify/ENA primary metagenome ERZ507920 (study PRJEB26167, sample SAMN06115402) | human gut metagenome | host: Homo sapiens | place: China:Jiangxi | collected 2016-07-05...
TTGGGATAGTGCGAGTTCTTGCCCTTGTAGACAGCGGCGTGCATGTTGCCCGAGGCCTTGTCGTAGGCGAGGTTCTGGATGCCCCACGAGGTGTTGCCCGTGTAGAGGAAATATTTGTGGAGCGGTTTCTCGGGACCGCTCTTGTGCAGGTTCTCCTGCGTGAGCGGCTGCTCGTACCGCTTCCAGTCCCGGGTGTCGTAGGCCAGAATCACCTGATAGTCGTTGTCGGTGCGCAGCGTGTCGCCGTAGATGCCGTAAGCGACGTAGAGATACTTCTTGCCGTCGCGGCTCTGGCCGAATGCGGGTGCGAATGTCACGCCGTCGATGCCCGAGCAGCCGAAACGGTGTTCCAGCTCCTGTCCGTTGTTGGAGACTTTGGCGTAGTAGTCGTCGACGGCCTCCTTGATGTAGACGGTCTTCATCACGTCGTCCTTCTCGGCATTCATTCCGATGCGGTCGATGCGGTCGACGTCGAAGACTGCGACGTAGAAACCCGTCTGCTCGTCGTTCCGGACGCCTTCCAGTTTGTTGAGAATGCCCTTTCCGATCGCGTCGTGCTTGTACTCGATCGAAGCGTAGAGCCGTCCGTCGTCGGGATTGAGCGTCATGCAGCCCAAGTGCCCGGTCATGCCTTCGACGCTGCCGAGCAGGTTACCCTGCATGTCGGTTTTCAGGAGCGTGGTGGTGAACGAGAAGTACATGTAGCCGCGGTCGAGATCGACGGCGATGCCCTGTACGTGGAACGGGCCCTGTTCGCCCGAATAGATCTGGCGGGGCAGTTTGGAAACATCGACCGGCATCTTGCCGTTCGGATTTCCCGACGGGCAGGCCGCGAGCAGAGGCACGACCAGCAGAATGGGAATCAGTCTTTTGAGAATCATGTGGTTAACGGGTTAATAGTTATGAATTTGAATTGTGTTTCCTTTGTTTTTCGGATTTTCTTTCTTTTGTTTTCGTGACCGATCGAACAAAAATACGAAATTGCAGGTGATAATCCAACGGTCGGTGTGAAAATCGGAAAATTTTGTCGTTCCCGCCGATGCAGGATACGAAAAAACCGGAAAACCCTGTTCGGATTTTCCGGTCGTAAATATCGGTCGGAGGAAAAACGCTACTGCGCCGCTTCCATTTCGCGTCCGCCGCCGAGGGCGTGGTAGAGCGTGACCACGCTCTGCAATTCGGTGAAACGGTTGGCGACCTGCTGCAACTGCGCCGAGAGGAGCGACTGCCGTGCGGTCAGCACTTCGAGGTAGGTCGTCGAGCCGTGCTGCATCAGCAGCTCGGTGCTCTCGACGGCACGACGGAGCGATGCGACCTGCTGGTCGTAGAGCGCTGCCGACTCGCGTGCCGTCTGGCAGGCGGTCAGCGCATCGTTGACCTCTTGTCCGGCATTGAGAATCGTCTGCTCGTAGGCGAGCATCGCCTCCTGCTGCTGCGCTTTGGCGATCTTCACGCGCGCACGGTTGGCGCCGGCCTGGAAGATCGGCTGCAACAATTGTCCTGCGGCCGACAGAAGCAGCTTGCCGGGGTTGACGATCTGCGACCCTGCGCTGTTCGTCCAACCGGCCGTACCGCTGAGCGTAATCTGCGGATAGAGCGCCGAACGTGCTTCGGCCGTAGCATAATAGGCCGACATGAGCGAGTACTCGGCGCGGCGTACGTCGGGACGGCGCGAGAGCAGTTGCACGGGGACGCCGATGAGCAGGTCGGCGGGCATCTGCTGGCTTTCGAGCGAGCCGCGCTCGATCTTGTGCGGAGTCTGCGCCAACAGCGAACATAGGCTGTTTTCGGTCTCGCTGATCGACTGCGCGAGCTGCTTGACCGACGTCTCGACACTGTAATAGGCCGCTTCGTTCTGTGCGACGGCTGCTTCGGTCGCCATGCCCGCGTCCTTCATCGCACGGATGGCATCGACCGCTTCACGCCATGCCGAGGCGGTCTCGTTGGCGATGGCGTATTGTTCGTCGAGCATACAGAGCGTGAAGTAGAGGTTGGCCGTCGTGGCGATCAACTGCGTGCGAACGGCCTGGCGATACTCGATGCTCTGGTAGTAGAGCGCCTTGTTGCGGAGTTTGCCGTTGCGCAGCCGCGAGAAAATATCGATCTCCCAGCTGGCCGTCACGGGAAGGTTGTAAGTCCAAGTCCCCTTCGAATTGTCGAAACTGCTTACGCCGCCCTGGGGTGCGAGCGTGAAGGAGGGGAGCAGCGAGAGCCGTGCAGTGCGGAGCGTCGCTTCGGCCTCCTCGACCTGCAACTGTGCCGTGCGCAGATCGGTGTTGCGTACCAGCACCGTATCGATGAGCTGCTGCAACCGCTCGTCGGGGAAGAGCGCCCGCCAGTCGAGGTCGGCCAGCGAGGCCGTGTCGGTCGGAGTTACGGGCTCGCGGTAGATGCCGTCGGTCGTAACTTCGGGACGCGTGTAGGGTTTGTAGATGCCGCAGCCCGTCATAAGCAGGGCGACGGCTGCGAATAAACTATTTCGTATCATCATCGGTTTTTGCTTCTTCGTCAATAGGTTCTTTTTGATTCTCTTCGATCTCGGCCTGGATGCACCAATCGGGAGAGGTGAACTCCACCGGCTTGATCTTCTCCTGCAAGGTCTGGAAGACGATGAAGAGCGTAGGTACCAGGAACAGCAGCGCCAGCGTACCGACGATCATGCCGCCCACGACGCCCGAACCGAGCGTGGAGTTGCCGTTGGCGCCGACACCGTGCGAGAGCATCAGCGGGATCATACCGAACACGCACGTAAGGACGGTCATCAGAATCGGGCGCAGACGGGCTTTGGCGGCCGATACGGCGGCTTGCGTGAGGCTCATGCCTCCGGCGCGGCGGTCGGCGGCGTACTCGGTGATCAGAATGGCCGTTTTCGACAGCAGACCGATCAGCATGATGATACCCGTTTGGAGATAGATGTTGTTTTCGAGTCCCATCGCCTTGGCCATGAGGAACGAGCCTGTCAGACCGCACGGTACGGCGAGGATGACGGCGAACGGAACGAAGAAACTCTCGTAGAGCGCACTCAGGATGAGGTAGATCAGCAGAATACAGATACCGAAGATAATGGCCGTGTTGCTGCCGGTCTGCGCCTCCTCGCGCGTGATGCCGTCGAACTCGAATCCGTAGCCCTTCGGCAGCACCTCGGCGGCGACTTCGCGGATCGCCTGGATGGCGTCGCCCGACGAATAACCGCTGGCGGCCGTACCGTTCACGGCGATCGAGTTGTAGAGGTTGAAGCGGTTGAGCACTTCGGAACTGTATACGCGCGTCAGGTTCACGAACTGGCTCAGCGGCGCCATTTCGCCGCTGTCCGTGCGGACGTAGACGTTGTTGAGCGACTCCGTGTCGAGACGGTACTTCGGATCAGCCTGCAACGTCACGTAGTACATCTTCGAGAAGCGGTTGATGTTCGAAACGTACTGCCCGCCGTAGTAACCCGCCAGCGTCGAGAGTACTGTGCTCGGCGACACGCCGGCGCGTTTGGCTTTCGCGGCGTCGATGTCGACCAGATACTGCGGGAAGTTGATGTTGAACGTCGAGTAGGCGCGTTCGATTTCGGGACGCTGGTTCAGCGCGCCGATGAATTTCAGGTAGATGTTGTAGAAATCGGTCAGCTCTCCGCCCGCCTTGTCCTGCAAGTTCAGCGAGAAGCCGGTCGAGGTTCCGTAACCCGAAATCATCGGCGGTGCGACGGCGAAGATCTGCGCATCCTTGATATCGGCCGTCCGGGCGTAGATCTGTCCGATGACAGCCTGTACGGCATCCGACTTTTCTGGACGCTCGGCCCAGTCTTTGAGCTTGATGATACACATACCGTAGGACGATCCCTGTCCGGCGATCATGCCGTAACCGGCGACCTGCATGAAGTCGCGGATCTGGGGGATGTCCTCGATGCGGTCCGCAACCTGCTCCATGATCAGGTGCGTCTCGGCGAGTCCGGAACCCGGAGCGGCCGTCACGTTGACCATGATCGTACCCTGGTCTTCATCGGGTACCAGACCCGTCTTGGTGGTATCCATCAGTACGACGAGCGCCACGAGGGCGAGTCCAAGCGTCGACCACATCAGCCACTTGTGCTTGATGAAGAGCAGCACGCCGTGCTTGTACTTGTTGACCATCGTACCGAACGTGGTGTTGAACGCCTTGCGGAAGCGGGCGGCGAAGTTGTCGCGCATCTGTCCGTTCTCGTCCATGTAGGGTTTCAGCAGCAGGGCGCAGAGCGCCGGCGAGAGCGTAAGGGCATTGACGGCCGAGATACCGACGGCCACGGCCATCGTGATACCGAATTGAGTGTAGAAGATACCCGACGTTCCGCCCATCATGGCCACGGGAATGAAGACGGCCATGAAGACCAGCGTCGAGGTGACGATGGCCGACGTGATGCCCGACATGGCGTCGATGGTGGCATGGTAGGAAGACTTGTATCCCACGTCGAATCGCGCCTGCACCGCCTCGACGACGATGATGGCATCGTCGACGACTGTACCGATCGCAAGCACCAGTGCGAAGAGCGTCAGCAGGTTGATCGAGAACCCGGCCACCGACAGGAATGCGAAGGTTCCGACGAGTGCTACGAGAATCGAGATCGTGGGGACGAGCGTCGAGCGGATGTCCTGCAAGAAGACGTAGACCACCAGCACCACGAGGATGATGGCTTCGATCAGCGTTTTGAGCACCTCGTTCATCGAGGCGTAAAGGAAGTCGTTCACACTTTGCAGGTGAGCGATTTCGATGCCTTTCGGCAGTTCGGCACGTACCTCTTCGAGCAGCGCTTCGACATCCTCGACGACCTGCGTGGCATTCGAACCGGCGGTCTGAAAGATCATCGTGCTGACGCCCGGGTGGCCGTTGGTATAGCCCTTGTAGGCATAGGATTCGCTGCCTAGCTCGATGTCGGCGACATCTTTCAGACGCAGCACCTCACCGTTGGGGAGCGAGCGGATGACGATCTGGCCGAACTCTTCGGGCGTTTCGTAACGTCCGCGGTATTTCATCGTATACTGGAACGTGTTCTCCGAGTTTTCGCCCAGCGTACCCGTGGCCGACTCGATGTTCTGTTCGGACAGTGCGGCCGTCACGTCCGACGGGATGAGCTTGTACTGCGCCATCACGTCGGGTTTCAGCCAGACGCGCATCGAATAGTCGGCGCCGAGCGTGAAGGCTTCGCCGACGCCCGGAATACGCAGGATACGCGGTTCGATGTTGATTTTCGAATAGTTGGAGAGGAACGTCTCGTCGTAGGAGTCGTCGGGACTGTACAGCGAGAAGATCTTTACCATGGAGGTCTGGCGCTTCATGGTCGAAACGCCGATCTGGGTTACCGCGGAGGGCAATTGTCCGGTGGCGCGGGAAACTTTGTTCTGTACGTTCACGGCCGCCATGTCGGGATCGGTGCCCTGACGGAAATAGACGGTGACCGAGGCGCTGCCGACGGCTGCGCTGGAGGTGATGTAGGTCATGTTCTCCACGCCGTTGATGGCCTGTTCGAGCGGTACGATGACCGACTTCTGGATCGTTTCGGCACTGGCGCCGGGGTAGCTGGCGCGGACCATGACCGTCGGAGGCGCGATATCGGGATACTGCTCGATGGGCAGCGTCGCAAGTCCGATGATACCGGCGATGACGATGACAATGGAGATGACCGACGCCAATACGGGTCGTTCGATAAAATGCTTGAGTGTCATGGCCTATTCCTCCTTTGCGGTTTCGGGTTGAGCGGCTGCCTGGTCGGCGGAGGGCGCGGCGGCCTTCTGTGCCTTGGGCTGCACGGGCGTGCCTTCGCGCATCAGACCCACGCCCTCGGCGACGATCACGTCGCCCGGCACCAGACCCGAGTTGACGATGTACTCCCTGCCGTTCGAAATCCGGTCGACGGCGATCGCGGCCGACGTGGCTTTGCCGTCGACGACCTTATATACATATACCTTGTCCTGCAATTCGAAGGTCGCGGCCTGAGGGATTACGACGCACTGCTTGCGGACGTACGGCAGGATGATGTTGCCGGCTCCGCCGCTGTGGAGCAGCCCGTTCGGGTTGGGGAACGCCGCGCGGAGCTGCACGCTGCCCGTCGAGGTGTCGATGACGCCGCTGATGGCCTCGATGCGGCCCGCCTCGTCGTAAACCGACCCGTCGTTGAGACGCAACTGCACGTCGGGCATGTTTTTCAGCGTGTTGTCGATCGAACCGTACTCGCGCGTGAGGTTCAGCAGTTGGTTCTCGGTCATCGAGAAATAGACGTACATCTCCGAATTGTCCGATACGGTAGTCAGCGGCTGCGGCGTCGAAGGACCGACCAGCGCGCCCACCTTGTAGGGCAGTGTACCCACGATTCCGTCCGAGGGACTGGTCACGACCGTATAGGAGAGGTTGTTGGCGGCGTTCACGCGCTGTGCTTCGGCCTGTGCGAACTGCGCCTTGGCCGTCAACAGGTTGTTCTCGGCCGTCGAAAGGTCGAACTGCGAAACTACCTTGCGTGCGAAAAGTTCCTTCTTGCTGTCGTAGGTCAGCTGAGCGGTCGCAACACTCGCCTTGGCGGCGGCGACGTTGGCTTCGGCCGTCTGCAAAGCTGCCTTATAGGGAACCTGGTCGATGATGAAAAGCGTCTGCCCGTTGCGGACGCGCTGCCCCTCGTTTATGCAGACCTGGGCGATCTTGCCCGATACCTGCGCATAGATTGCGATATCCTGACGACCGCGGATCGTCGCCGAGTAATCCACCGGAATGGTACGGTCGGTCGTAGCCACTGTCAGGACGTCGTACTCCGAACTCTGGGATTGCATCGGCGCCTGACGACAGCCGAGCATGAAAAAGCAGCAGGCGAGTGCTGCTGCACGGATCGAATTTTTCTTCATGTTTCGTTTTTCCTTTTTAATCGCGACAAAGATAGGCAAAAGCCGTAGAACATCCGGTTTCAAAAAATGGGCGGAATTTTTCAAAACGTGAACTATCATGGGCTTTTTTGCCGAATTTTATCTATTTTTGTGACGTATTTATGTCAAAAACGAGGATATGATCGAATTATTGTTATCCGACGAACAATCTTTTTCAGTGGAGGATACGAATTTGTCCGCTTTTCTGAAACGTCCCGTTCGGGTGAACGGCGGCGCCGTGTTCCTGTGCACGGCCGGCCGTGCGGTCGTATCGGTCAATGTCGAGGAACATGCGATCGAGTGCGATACGGAGGTGGTGCTGCTGCCCGACATGGTCTTCATGCTCGTCGAGGCGAGCGCCGACTTCCGCGTGATCTTTTACGCTTCGAGCATCCAGGTATTCGACGGAGCGATGCAGCGGCTCGATACCGAATGTTTCCACTATCTGGAAACCCATCCGGCGATCCGGCACCGCGGGGAGACGGCCCGCGGGGTGAAAAACCTTTATTCCGTGGTATTGGCCGCCAGCGCGGAGACGGAGAACATCTACCGTTCGCAGATCATGTACCTGCTGATGCGTCATATCCTGCTGAACGTTTGCGACAAGGTCCGGCGGAACTACATCCGTTATCAGGAGGAGGGCGCCCATCGCAAGCGGGAACTTTACGATCGCTTCGTGAAGTTGATCGCCGAGCATTTCATCGAGCGGCGCGACGTGGCCTTCTATGCCGGAAAACTCTGTATTTCGATGAGTTACCTGGCCTCCGTGACGCGCACGCTGACCGGCGAGACCCCCAAGGAGATGATCGACAAGTGGATCGTACACGAAATCAAACTGATGCTCATGTTTTCCGATCTTTCGCTGCAACAGATCGCCGATCGGATGCACTTCCCCGACCAGTCCTATCTGGGGCGTTTCTTCAAACGCCATACGGGAAGTTCGCCTCTTTCCTACCGCAATGCGAAGTAGGCCGAATCGGTAAAAGTGGTAACGAAATCCGTAATCCGTGTAGGTCGTGCAGTGCGGAATCTCCGTAATTTTGCATCGTGAACCTAAAAACGAAGAGACGATGAGAAGAATCGCATGTCGGCAGGCAGTCGTTTTTGCACTGCTGATCGGTTCGGTAGGAACAATTCATGCACAGGAAAACACGATGAGAGAGAATCCTATCTTTGGGCAGATCTTCCCGCAGGGCGAGAAGCTGCCGGAGGAATTTTCGGCCTATTTTATCGGTCAGGCCTACCGTGCGCCGCTGGTGCGCGACGAGGCGTTGAACTGTCCGGTGTCGAACGTGACTTTCAGTCCCGGATGCCGCAACAACTGGCATAGCCATACCGGAGGGCAGCTGCTGCTTGTCACGGCCGGCCGGGGCTATTATCAGGAACGGGGTGAACCGGCGCGGCTGTTGTTGCCGGGAGATGTGGTGGAGATCGCTCCCGACGTGGAGCACTGGCACGGAGCGGCACCCGACAGCTGGTTTGCGCATCTGGCCGTCGAGACCAATCCGCAGACCAACAAGAATAGGTGGCTCGAACCGGTGGACGACGCGCAGTATGCAGCGGCGACCGCCGGGACGGAGGAATTCCGCAGCCGGATGTCCCGGACGGCGCTCCGCAATTTCGATGCGTTGTTGCCGGCATGCAAGTCGGAGTTGGAACAGAGCGATCCCGAACTGGCGGAGATCGTCGGCAATTTCGCCTTCGACGAGGTGTTGCGTTACGGAGAACTCGACGAGCGGACGCGCAGAATGACCCTTCTCGCTTCGGCGATCGCCTTGCAGGCGGAGGGGGTCTACCGCTCGCTGCTCGACGCGGCGCTCGACGGCGGCGTGACGCCCGTCGAGGTGAAGGAGATTTTGTATCAGGCCGTGCCTTACGTCGGTTTGGCCAGGACCTTCGATTTCATCGGCATAGCCAACGATGTGCTGCGGCGACGGGGCGTGACGTTGCCGTTGGAGGGGCAGTCGACCGTTTCGCCCGATGACCGCTTCGAAAAGGGACTGGCCGTACAGCGATCGATCTTCGGCGAACGGATCGATCGGATGCACGAGGAAGCACCGGAGAATCAGGTGCATATCCAGCGCTATCTGTCTGCCGATTGTTTCGGCGACTATTACACGCGCGGCGGGTTGGATGTGAAGACTCGTGAACTGCTTACTTTTTCGATGCTCGTGTCGCTGGGCGGTTGCGAATCGCAGGTGAAAGGGCATATTCAGGGCAATGCGAACGTCGGTAACGGCAAGGCGACACTGCTGGCCGTCGTTACGCAGCTGCTTCCCTACATTGGTTACCCGCGCACGCTCAATGCGATCGCCTGTCTGAACGAGGTGATTCCCGAATAGATGAGAAAAACGATTCGCCGTATGTCCGCAATCCTCTTGTCGATCGTCGTGTTGCTCGCTGCGGCGGGGATCGCATTCGTCAATCAGCGGAGTTTCGGCCGCTTGCCACGCGGCGAGCGGTTGGAACGTATCCGCCGTTCGCCCAATTACCGCGACGGGCAGTTCCGCAACCTGCATCCTACGCCGCAGATGACTTCCGACAAAGGGTTTGCGGGCAGCATGTGGGGTATTCTCTTCGGGAGCAAAGAGCGCCGCGAACCGGCGTCGGCGCTTCCGGTGCTGAAACCCGATCTGCACCGTTTGGAGCGGGCGGAGGATGCGTTGGTGTGGTTCGGCCATTCGTCCTATCTGCTGCAATTGGACGGGGTGCGTCTTCTGGTCGATCCTGTGCTGACCGACAAGTGGCCGATGTCGCTGTTCTTTTCTCCCTTCAAGGGTACGGACGTCTTTTCTCCGGAGGACATGCCCGATATCGACTGCCTGATCGTCACGCACGACCATTGGGATCATCTGGATTACCGTACCGTAATGCAGTTGAAAGAGCGTATCGGCAGGGTAGACCACACTGCTGCGCGAAGAGGGATACAAACGTCTGGAGGAGGAAATCCTCTATCTCTTTTTTCTGGGTGTCTGGCAGAACGACTTGCGGCACGGCCGTGCCGTCGCCCGCGCTATCGAGCAGGAGCGGATGGATGTGTACGAACTTTGGGAGCGATGCCATCGGGACGAAGCCATCCGACGGCGGTTTATCCGGCATCTGGCCACCTATCTCGAACCGTTGGCGGTCGAATTGCCATATCCGTCGGAGTCGAACTTATAACTTTCATACGATGAAAATCATGTGTCAGAAGCACTACGACGAAGTGGTGCGTTATGCCGAACGAATCGGCGACGAAACATTAGAAGAGCGGTTGAATCACCTGACACGGTGGGAGCGGAATCCGAACCGTCCCTGTGAAATCGAGCTGTATAAGGACTTCGCGCCTTATTCCTTCCTTTTCAAGCAGCGCTATGCCGACGGCAGCATCGGCGTCATCGGAGGACTGGTCTATCACGGCACACCCGATCGTTCGGGATGTTACTGCGAACCGAGAG
>ENA-UEYF01002836-UEYF01002836.1-human-gut-metagenome-genome-assembly--contig:-NODE-2836-length-10304-cov-3.977413_pt1 | contig 10304 bp, 10 predicted proteins | sample MGYA00242902_ERZ507920 | MGnify/ENA primary metagenome ERZ507920 (study PRJEB26167, sample SAMN06115402) | human gut metagenome | host: Homo sapiens | place: China:Jiangxi | collected 2016-07-05...
CGTCGGATCGGAAATTAAAATTTTTTAGTTGGATTATTTGTTAAATATATACAAAGTATGTACTTTTGTGACGCGAATAACAGTAAAGTTTTTTCCTAACAATAAAAATTACGACTATGTCAAAGATTAAGATTGGTATCAACGGTTTCGGCCGTATCGGCCGTCTGGTGTTCCGTGCCGCATGCACCAACGATCAGATCGAAGTAGTGGGCATCAACGACCTCGTACCGGTGGATTACATGGCTTACATGCTGAAGTACGATACGATGCACGGCCAGTTCAACGGCACGATCGACTACAATGTCGAGAAGGGCCAGCTGATCGTCAACGGTCAGACTATCCGCGTAACGGCCGAGAAGGATCCCGCGAACCTGAAATGGAACGAGGTGGGCGCCGAGTACGTCGTTGAATCGACCGGTCTGTTCCTGACCAAGGAGAAGGCTGAGGCTCACTTGAAGGCAGGTGCCAAGTACGTCGTCATGTCGGCTCCTTCGAAGGACGATACGCCGATGTTCGTTTGCGGCGTCAACACCGACACCTATGCCGGCCAGACGATCGTTTCGAACGCATCGTGCACCACCAACTGCCTGGCTCCGATCGCCAAGGTGCTCAACGACAAGTTCGGCATCACCGACGGTCTGATGACCACCGTACACTCGACCACCGCGACGCAGAAGACCGTCGACGGTCCCTCGATGAAGGACTGGCGCGGCGGCCGTGCCGCTTCGGGCAACATCATCCCCTCGTCGACGGGTGCCGCTAAGGCCGTAGGCAAGGTGATTCCCGAGTTGAACGGCAAACTGACGGGTATGTCGATGCGCGTTCCTACGCTCGACGTATCGGTCGTCGACCTGACCGTCAATCTGGCGAAGCCCGCCAAGTACGACGAGATCTGCGCTGCCATGAAGGAGGCTTCGGAAGGCGAATTGAAGGGTATTCTGGGTTATACCGAGGATGCAGTCGTTTCGTCCGACTTCCTGGGCGACGCCCGTACTTCGATCTTCGACAAGGCTGCCGGTATCGCGCTGACGGACACCTTCGTGAAGGTCGTTTCGTGGTATGACAACGAGTGGGGCTACTCGAACAAGGTGCTCATGCTCATCGAGAAGATGGCTGCCTACAACAACAAATAATAGCAGCGCATACGCCTCAGCGGCGCTTCGGTGCCGTTTCGATCGACCTCCCGCACGAAACCCGTGCGGGAGGTTTTTTGATTTCCCCCCCCCTGTCGGGGCGGCGGCCGCGGTGCCGCGACCGTCCGTGGGCGGACGGCGGAGACTCCCGTACCGGAGGGATGGATCGTGTCGGCAGGGGCGTCAGTAGCAGCCTGCGGGAGTTGCCGAATCCGATTTGGTGAGGATGTACTGGTCGGCGAACGGTCCCGTAATGGGCTGCTGGTGGCTGTCGAGCCGCCAGAGCCGGTTTTCGCCCACCCGGTAGTAGGCGGGGATGTCTTTCGGCGAATCGGGGCGCAGGGTGAGTATGTTCCCGCGGACGGTGTAGCGTCCGTAGTCGGTGAACTGGCCGGGGCGTTCGCAGTAGCGGTTCACCTCGGTGTAGCGTCCGTCGGAGCCGAGCGTCAGCGTGACGGCGATGCCCGGTACATCGGCGGCCGGAAAGACGCCGGTATAGGTGCCCTGGTAGTCGAGGGCGTTTTCGGCGTCGTGCATGTCGGGTACAGCGGTTTGCGCGGCGGCCGGCGCGGTTTGTCGGGATGCGTTGCGTTGGCCGCAGGCCGCGAGCAACAACAGGGCGGCGGTAACGGGAATAAGAGATTTCATGTACATCGTTTTTTGCAAAGATACGTGTTTTTCAGCTGTCTGCCGTTACCGCTTTGCGGTCTGTGCCGCCCAGCGCAGGATCGTTTCGCTGCGGATCTCGATGCCGAACTCCGCCGCTTGGCGCAGGATGCGCCGTGCGAGGGCGGGTTTGTCGGCTTCGGGAGCGTAGCGGAAATAGCTCTCGGCGGCGCGGACATGGGCGGCGTCGACGAGCGGAAATTCGCGGCGTGAGGGGATGCCGAACGCATTGTCGTCGAGTTCGCGGCGCTCTTCGGCCGTGAGGCGGTCGGGGTGGGCGGCGGGTGTTCTCATGGTCGCGGGGTTTAGAGAATGTAGCGTCCGCCCGTGACGCCGATGATCTGGGCGGTAATGTAGCTCGACTCGTCGGAGGCGAGAAAGACGTAACTCGGCGCTACTTCGACGGGTTGCCCTGCACGCCCCAGCGGTGTCCGGCTTCCGAAACCGGGGATATTCTCGGGCTGCTGCGCGCCGCTCACCTGCAACGGTGTCCAGACGGGGCCGGGAGCGACCGAGTTGACGCGGATTCCCTTCGGTGCGAGCTGTTTGGCCAGCGAGCGGGTGAACCCCACGACGGCGCTTTTCGATGCGGCGTAGTCGGTCAGGAACGACGACGGCTGGAAAGCCTGGATCGAAGAAGTGGTGATGATACTGGCGCCGGCTTCCATGTGGGGAAGCGCCTCCTGTACGCTCCAGAAGAGCGAGAAGACGTTGGTGGCGAAGGTATATTCCAGTTGTTCGGTCGAGAGGTGCGCGATCTCCTTGACGGCGTGCTGCGTGCCGGCGTTGAGCACCAGAGTGTCGAGCCCGTCGAGTGCGCGGACGGCGTCGCGGACGATGCGGCGGCAGCTCTGCTCGTCGCTCAGATCGCCCGGCAGCAGCGTCAGGCGGCTTCCTTCGCTGTCGAGCAGCGTGCGGAGCGAAGCGGCATCGGGCTGTTCGGCCGGCAGATAGTTGACGGCGATGTCGGCCCCTTCGCGGGCGAAAGCGATGGCGACGGCGCGGCCGATTCCCGAGTCGCCGCCCGTGATGAGCGCCTTGCGCCCCAGCAGCCGCCCGTGTCCGCGATAGCTCTCTTCGCCGGTGTCGGGACGGGGTTGCATCCGGCTTTCGAGTCCCGGCGGCTCCTGTTGCTGGGCGGGGTAGGCGTCGTGGTAGTACTCCCCGCGCGGGTCGACGAGGATATTGTTGCGATTGTTCGGCATGACGTGAAACGTTGTGGCGGACGACGTTGTCCGGCATTTTGGGTCATGCAATTTGCAGGCCGCAGTTGCGTTCCGGCGAGAGTTCCGAAACGACCGGCGGCCTCAGCGCCACTCCTTCTTGCGGAAAATGAGGTAGACGACCGCGCCGATGAACAGCATCGCCGCCCAAGCCGCCGGATAGCCGTATTCCCATTCCAGTTCGGGCATCCGGCGGAAGTTCATGCCCCATACGCCCACGAGGAAGGTGAGCGGGATGAAGATCGTCGAGACGATCGTCAGCCGTTTCATGATGGCGTTCATGCGCAGGTCGTTGTTCGAGATGTAGAGGTCGACGAGCGACGAGAGCGTTTCGCGGCAGAGGTCGATCTGCTGCACGACGTATTGCAGGTGGTCGTTCACGTCGTTGAAGAAGGGGCGCACGTTCTTGTGAAGCAGCGCCGAGTCGGAGTGGAGCAGTTTCGCGTACTGGTCGCGCAGGGGCAGGGCGGCCTGTTTGAGTTGGAGGTAGCGGTGGCGCAGCTCCTGAATCTGGCCGCCCGTGTCGCGGCAGTCGGTCGTCGAGAGCAGTCCGGTTTCCAGGTCGTCGAGGTCGCCGTCCAGTTTGGAGATGAGCGTGGCGTAGTTGGCCGTGATGCTGTTGAGCAGTACGCTGAGCAGGTAGTCCGACGGCCGCGACCGGAATTTCAGCACGTTGTTGCGGATCGCCTGCGGGATGTCGTCGAAAAGCGGACTTTCGCTCTCGATGAAGCTCAGCACGAAGTCGGCGCCTTGCACCAGGCAGACCTGCATCTCCTCCCCGCCGCGAAAGAATTTCGCCACGACGAGCATGTAGCGTTCGTGCTCCTCGACCTTGGTCGGGTGGTCGGCGTTGAGGATATCCTGCATCACCAGAAAGTCGATACCGAACCGGTCGCAGACCTGCCGCACGGTTTCGGTCTCTTTCAGCCCGTGCACCTGAAGCCAGATCATCCCCTTTTCGGAGAATTGCGGTTCGATCGGCGGGAGGCTGTCGGCCGTGTATTCGTGCACCTCGTCCGGCGTATAACGCACCAGATGGAGGTGGGTCGGGGTGCGGGTGTCGCCCGTGTAGACCAGTTTCTCGCTAAGCAGGTTGTTTTTCATGGTTGCGGGATTAAAATTCGACGGTCACGCCGAGCGTCGGGATCAGCGTCCCGCTCGACTGGCCGATGTATTTCATGAGGTAGCGCTGTTCGTCGGCGGGGGCCGCGGGGTTGGCTATGACGCCCGTCGACATCAGTACGTCGGGGCGTTCGAGCCGGCTTGCCGTGACGTTTTGCAGGTCGACGTAGAGGCCCAGCATGCAGCGGCGGAAATAGAAGGTCTTGTCGATGCGCAGGTCGAGCTGCCCGAAGGCCGCGAGCCGCTCCGTATTGTAACGTGCGTAGTCGTAGTAGGGGCGCCCCTGCGCATCCCAGGCCGAGACGAGCGACGACTTTGCCTCGTCGTAAGGGGTATAGGGCGCTCCGCCGATCCAGCTCAGGCGCGCTCCGACGCTCCACGAGCGGGGCAGATCGTAGGTGCCGCTCAGGTTGACCACGTAGCGGTTGTCCCAGGCCGAGGGGACGTAGCGGCCCTGGCCGTTGCGGTACTCGCTGCGGAAGAGCGTCGCCGAGCCGACGAGGTTGATTTTGCCGGGGATTTGCCAGCGAGCCGTCAGTTCGGCGCCGTAGGCGCGGCCTTCGGCCGTCGAAACGAGCGGTTCGGCGCCCACCGTGCCGTAGTCGTCGCCCTTGCAGACGAGCGGAATGCCGTCGGCCAGCGACAGCGGGATGCGGTCGTAGCCTTTGCGGAATCCTTCGATCGAGACGATCAGCCGGTCGCGCAGCCGCCAGTCGATCCCCGCGCTCAGGGCCTTCACCCGCATGTAGCGCAGGCTGCGGTTGACCCACGCGCCGTCGTTGTCGCGCAGTCCGAACGCCGTCAGGGGCGGCAGCTGGTGGTAGATGCCGGCGCTGCCCTTGACCGACCATGCGTCGCCGAGCGCATAGGCCAGCGACAGGCGCGGCGAAAGCTGCCGCCAGAACTGCCGCATCCGCGCCGAGTAGTCGCAGCCGTCGGCACGCAGCCCCGCCGAGGCGGTGAACCGTTTGTCGGACGACTCGTAGGCGGCGGTGAAGAAGAGCCCCCAGCCCGCGATACCGAGGCGGGTGTCGTAGTCGGAGAAGTCCGTTTCACGGCCGTAGAGGCGTTGCAGCGTGCGGTTGGTGTAACGGCGGTAGTTCAGTTCGGCGCCTTCGGTCAGCGTCCATCGTCCGAGCCACGAACGGTTTTCACCCCGCAGCGTCGTCTTCTGTTCGACGCTGCGCAGCCGCAGCATCAGGTTCTCGTCGCTCGATGCGTCGTTGTCGCGGTATTTCAGGTTGCGGTTGTTCAGATAGTTGTGGCTCAGTGAGACGCTCTGCGTATGCTGTCCGGCGTAGTGGCGGTAGACGGCGCCTACGGTGAAGGTCTCCTGCCGGATGCGGGGCAGGTAGCTGAGCAGGTATTCAGCCTCCTCGCCCTTTTCGTCGGTGTTCAGACGCATGTTGTCGATGCCGGTAAGTCCCAGCACGGTCAGCTCGTCGCGGGCCGACAGTTTGCTCTTGATCTTGATCTGCGCATCGATGTAGTTGGGCAGGAAAGGAAGTCCCAGCATCTTGAACAGCAGTTGCAGGTAAGACTGGCGTACGGAAAAGAGGTAGGTCGTCCGCTCCGAGAGGGGGCCGTTGCCGCTAAGCGACACTTCCGATGCGCCGAGCGTCGCCTTGAAGGAGTGTTTTTCGGGGTCGCCGTCGCGCAGGCGGAAATCCAGCACCGAACTGAGCGCTCCGGCCCGGTCGGCGGGGAAGGCGCCGGTGTAGAAACTGATCTCGCGCACCAGATCGGCGTTGACGATGCTCACGGGGCCGCCCGAAGCGCCCTGCGTGGCGAAGTGGTTGATGTTGGGAATCTCGATGCCGTCCATGTAGAAGACGTTCTCCGACGGGCCGCCGCCGCGTACGATCAGGTCGTTGCGGTAACCGACGGGCGAGAACGATACGCCGGGATAGGAGCGCACGATGCGAGAAACGTCGCGGTTGGCGCCCGGGCTCTTTTCGATCTCGCGCAGGCCGATCACCTGCAACCCGACGGGGCTCTCGGCCGTGCGGCGGAACGGCGTGGGGGTGACGGTCACGGCGTCGAGCTGCGCGGCGTCCTCCACAAGCTCGATCTCGATGAAGGGCGTGGCGGCCGAGACGACGTATTCGGGCGTGAGCGTGTTGCGATAGCCGATGCAGGAGGCCGCCAGCCGGTAGATGCCCGGGCGGACGCGTTCGATGGCGAAGCGTCCCGTCGAGTCGGTCGAAGCGCCCTTGTCGCCCTGTCCGTCGAGTACGACGGCCGCATAGGCGACGGGGCGGCGCGTGAGCCGGTCGATGACACGGCCGCGCAGCGTGTAGCTCTCGGCGGCGAATCCCGCCAGGCAGCATCCTATCGATAAGAGGAGTAGCAGTAACCGTTTTCCCATGTGTGACGTGCAGTGCATTTCCGGTGCCTTTCGTTGACAAATGTACGAAAAAAACGGAAAACGGCCGTCGCTGCCGGCTTTCCGTCCGTCGGTGTGTGCCGGCGGCATGAACGGCGCGTTTGCACTGCATCGGATGCCGTACCGGCGGTACGAACGGCGCAGATCGGCGACCGTTTTCGGCATTCGGCCCGAAACAGCACTTTTTTCTTCCGAAGAGCGTAACAATCTGTCCGCATTTTTCTTAACTTGGGCGTGCGTTCCGCCTGAAATTTGCACGGTCGTTCGGTTGCAACGCAACGTTTGCCCTATGAAAAAGATTGCTTATTACGTCGTCCCCGTCCTGCTGTGTCTGATCGCGGGTCTCGTGGCGGGGCGTCTTCAAGCGGAGTCCGTCGCCGTATGGTATCCCCTGCTGGCGAAACCCGCGCTGACGCCGCCCGACATCGCCTTTCCGATCGCATGGGGAATCATCTACCTCTGCATGGGCCTTTCGCTGGGGCGCGTGCTCCGATACGGCGACAAACGCTACGTCACGCTGTGGTTCCTGCAACTGGCCGTCAATTTTCTGTGGAGCGTCTTCTTCTTTTACCTGCGCAGCCCGCTGGCGGGATTCGTCGACATCCTCCTGCTCGATGCGCTGGTGATCGTCTACATCTGCCGGGTGCGGCACCGGACTCCTTCGGCGGCGTGGCTTTTTGCACCCTACGTGCTGTGGATCCTCTTCGCGACCTACCTCAACGGATATATCCTCGTGAAGAATCCGGATAATAAAATCGTGACGCAAAACGTTTTAACAACAAATATCGACACATTGTCAAACAGTAAAAACCGACAGACTATGAAACACACGTTGCCTCAGCTTCCCTATAAAACGGAAGCGCTCGCGCCGAAGATGAGCGCGGAGACCTTCGAGTACCACTATGGCAAACATCTCCAAACCTACATCGACAATCTCAACAAGTTGATCGAGGGGACGCCCTATGCCGAGATGCCGCTCGACGAAATCGTCCGCAAGGCCGACGGAGGCGTCTTCAACAACGCCGCGCAGATGTGGAACCACGAATTCTTCTTCGACGAACTTTCGCCCAAGGCGCAGACCCGTCCCACGGGCGCGCTGCAGAAGGCCATCGACGAAAATTTCGGATCGTTCGACCAGCTGAAGGCCCAGATGGAGAAAGCCGCCGCAGGGTTGTTCGGTTCGGGCTGGACATGGCTCGCACAGCAGCCCGACGGCAAGCTGGTGATCGTGGCGGAATCCAACGCCGGCAACCCGATGACGCGGGGACTGAAACCGTTGCTGACGGTCGACGTTTGGGAACACGCCTATTATATCGATTACCGTAACCGGCGCGCCGAGTTCGTGAAGAACTGGTGGGATCTGGTCGACTGGCAGAAGGTGGCCGACAGGCTGTAACGGTTCAGACGACGAAGCCATGAAAAAGTATAAATGCAGCGCTTGCGGGTGGATTTACGATCCGGCCGCAGGCGATCCGAAGCACGGAATCGTCCCGGGTACGCCCTTCGAGGAGCTGCCTGCCGACTGGCACTGTCCCCGTTGCGGGGCGCCGAAAGAGAAGTTCCGTCCGATGGAGGAGTAGATTCGACACGGCGGCCGGCATCCTTTCTCGGATGCCGGCCGCCGTGTTTTTCGGACGGACTCAGGCCCTCTTTGCCGCTTCGACGGCGCGGTCGTAGTCGGGTTCCTGCGTGATTTCGGGAACGAGTTCCGTATAGACGACCTTGCCTTCCCGGTCGATGACCACGACCGAGCGGGCGAGCAATCCTTGCAGCGGGCCGTCGGCCATCAGCACGCCGTAGTTTTCATCGAAATCCGAATGGCGGAAATCCGAGAGCGGAACGAGGTTTTCGATCCCCTCTACGGTGCAGAAACGCGCGTGGGCGAAAGGAAGATCCTTCGATATGGCCAGCACCACCGTGTCGGGCAGCGATGCTGCCAGCTGGTTGAATTTGCGCACCGACATGGCGCAGACCCCCGTGTCGAGACTGGGGAAGATGTTCAGAATGACGCGCTTGCCCTTCAAGCTGCTCAGGGAGAGCGTTCCGAGGTCGGTTTTGACCAGCTCGAAGTCGGGGGCCGCAGCGCCCGTTGCGATGAAGTCACCGGAGAGATGTACCGGCATGTCCTTGAATTTTGTCGTTGCCATAGTCTTTCTGTTTTGATTCGTATCGGATAAACGGTCGACGGAGCCGAATTCGTATGCTTTTCGATTCGATATGCAAAATCGATGCCTCGGTGCGGCGTTCGGATGCCGGCGGCGGTTCGGGCGGGCGAAATAGGGACCGAACGGCGATGCCTGCCGAGAGAAGCACGCAGCGGGGCACTATCTTTGCCGTAGCGGGACAAAAACGATTGACCGCTATGAAAACGACGGAGACCGACCGCGTCGGCATTTTTCCCGTAGCCTCGTTCCGAGGAGTGCAACCCACCGGAATTGCGATCTGCGAGAGAGGCAGGATGTGCGTCTGGTTTCCGCGTCGGCACGACGGTGTCTCCTGTTCCGTCACGGAAATTTTCGGGGGCGGTTTCTCTGAGCGGGCTCTGTGTGCCGGCTACGAAAAATCCTTCGAGGCGGGAACTGCCGGTCGGACTCCTTTGCCGTTTACGACGGCTGCCTCTGTTTTACCGACTCCCGCATTCCCGAGGCGGAGGGGCCGGATGGCGTTTCCCGTGGATAGCATAAAGTTACCGTTATGAAAGCGATGATTCTCGAACGTTTCGGCGGAACGGAGCGTTTCGCCGTGGCGACGGTTCCCGCCCCCGTTCCGAAGAGGGGCGAGGTACTCGTCACGATAAAGGCCGCCGGTGTGAATCCGATCGACGTCAAGACGCGTCGGGGCGGCGGGATCGCCGATTCCCTGCGTCGGCAGAGGCCGATGATCCTCGGATGGGATCTTTCGGGTGTCGTGTCGAAAACGGGGGAGGGCGTCGAGGAGTTCCGCATCGGCGATCCTGTCTTCGGAACGGTCAATTTCCCCGGGCCGGGCTGCGCCTATGCCGAGTTCGCTGCGGTACCGGCGGAACACCTCGCCCTCAAACCGCTGAACGTTTCGCACGAAGAGGCCGCGGCGGCTGCGCAGTCGCCGCTGACGGCCTGGCAGGCATTGGTCGAGACGGGACGCATCGGGTCGGGGGCCCGCGTGCTGATTCACGGCGGAGCCGGCGGCGTGGGACATCATGCCGTGCAGATCGCAAAGACGTTAGGCTGTTACGTGATCTCGACGGCGGCTGGCAGGGATGCCGGTTTCGTGCGGAATCTCGGTGCCGACGAGGTGATCGACTTTAACACGGAGCGGTTCGAGGAGCGGGCGAAGGAGATCGATTTCGTGCTCGATACGGTCGGCGGCGAGAATTTCGTCCGGTCGCTGCACGTGCTTCGTCCCGACGGCATGATCGTGCTGCTGCCTTCGGATCGGAAGGCGGAGGCCGATGAAGCGGCCGTAGCGTACGGCGTCGGGAATTACAGGCACATCCTGATGCATTCCAGCGGCGAGGGGATGCGCCGTATCGCCGACCTGCTTGCCGGCGGCAGGCTGCGGGTACATGTGGACAGCGTCTTCCCGTTCGGCGAAATCGCCCGCGCTCACGAACGGCTGGAAGGCGGCGGGGTTCGCGGAAAGGTCGTCGTGGCGATGGAGTGACGCCGGTCGGTGCTGCGGGTTCCTGCGGACGCTTACCCGACGACCGTGGCGACGATGCGCGCCGCAGCCGCCGCGCTCATCCCCGCCGCGCTGAAAGAGGCCCTCGCCGCCGCGAAAGCGAACATCGAGACC
>ENA-UEYF01002837-UEYF01002837.1-human-gut-metagenome-genome-assembly--contig:-NODE-2837-length-10301-cov-4.674002_pt1 | contig 10301 bp, 11 predicted proteins | sample MGYA00242902_ERZ507920 | MGnify/ENA primary metagenome ERZ507920 (study PRJEB26167, sample SAMN06115402) | human gut metagenome | host: Homo sapiens | place: China:Jiangxi | collected 2016-07-05...
AATCCAATCCATCGCAGAACATATAATGCTCCATTGGTTTTTCCCATTATTATTGCAATATCTATGTAGGATCAAATCAGCCCCATTATTGTTTACTTTTTCTCTAAAGAGATCAATTAATTTGCTATCCACATTCCGTCCCCCTATGATGGCTCTGATATTTCTCCGTACTTCTCTTCCGAAAGTTTTCCAACAAGGTAGTTATTCATTCTGTTTCCTGTCCTGATGCATCTCTGAATATTCTCGTTATCCGTCCCAGCAAGGAAGATAGTCAAATAGCTGTCTGAGCCTCTCGCAGGTCATGCCAATCTAATGGAGCCGCGCCCGTTTTCAGCATACACGAACTACATACTTCACGCGATTCCCATACCGCGTCGATTTGAGCAGTCCCAGCTTCTCAAATTTCAGGACAAAACTGCGGATCGTCGCATAGGCGGCGTTTCCAAAATCCTTTTCCAACTGCTTGGTGGAAAATTCCGTGTCGCCGTAAGCCGACAGGACAAACTCCCACAGCGATTTTTCTTTCTCTGTGACTTGTCCGTGGGACAGGGCTTCTTGGAATGCCGCGGTCGTCTGAGTAGTCGGAAGCGCCCCGTTCAGCTTATGATATACATTTTCAATGAAGTAAACCAAAAACGGTGTTGCGTCCACCATGCCGCTGATGGCCGCGTTCTCCTCCACCAGCGTATAGGCGTTATAATACCCCTTGCGGCTTTTGTTGATATACTCGGAGAGCGGCACAAACAGCGCTGAGGAATACCCTTGCTGCACCAAATACCACAAATGCATCAGCCGCGCCATTCTGCCATTGCCGTCAAAGTACGGATGCAAAAACGCCATATAGAAGTGGATCAGCGCCGCCTTTAGCAAATCGTCGATCTCAGGATCTTCGTAGATAAACGCGACCAGTTCCCCCATACGCTCCGGCAGTGCTTGCCAAGGAAGACCCGTGTACTCCACCTTTGCGCCGATCACATACACACTATCGTGCCGGTAGAAATGACCGGGCAGCAGCCGGTCCTCCTCGGGAAGATAGGCTCCAATCGCCATTTCGTAGAGATGATAGATTGACTCCTCGGTGATTTGGTTCGCCGGGTCGCTGATAAACTCCAGCCCCTTTTTCATGCCAAAAATGCGGCTTTCGCTTTCATCTGTGGGAGCTAAACCGGAGAGGATCTTACGGACACTGTCACGTGTGAAGTCCACCTGTTCGATTGTGAATGTGGAAATAATCTCCTCTGCCATAGCCTTGACACCGTAAAGCTGTGTGCTGTTCTGCGGTGTCAGAAGCACCTTGGCTGCAGAAAGATGCACCTGCGTAATATTGCTCAGATAGACAAGGTCCTGTCCAGAGAAATCTTTAAGCGGCAGCGAGTGATAGAAGCCGTTTTTCAGCAGCTCTGTAAACTCTTTGATGTCGGCCTTCGGAAATTTATAACCGAGCTTTCTCAAATCCAGAACACTTTTATCGGACAGCATCTTGGTAAACAACGCAGCATCCATAAAGGCACCTCCACGCCTGATTGCAATTAGTATCAATATGTATCAGTATAATGGAGTGTGTCCAAAATCACAAGAGAGAAAACAGGTTTTTGATCATTTTCAATGTGTCGCCTTAAACCGATCTGCCAACTCCTGCTCTTCCCACCATGTTCTCTGCGGTGTTGTGTAGTACCCCGCGTCCTGCTCCGCCTCCGCTTTGGCGGTGCGGATTGTCTTCTGAGCGGAGAGCCACCGACCGTAAGCCCCGCCATACAAGTCCCTTTTCAGCTTCCGCAGCGCGGCCTTGTACGCTTTCTCCGCTCCGCTGGGGCCGTTGTAGTTGAGCCGAATCGCCAGCTCCTGAAAGGTCATTTCCCTGTCATCCGGCTGACCGATGCCAAGGTAGCTTCGCACCAGATTCAGCTCTCTGGGCGTCAACACCTCCTCCATCCGCTGCATCAGCAGCGTCCGGCGCATGAGGCGGTCATAGGCCACGGCAGGATCGCCGCCGCAGCTGACGGAGAACACATCGTCACCTAACTGCCGGACGCAAAACAGCGTCCGGTATTCTTTCATCAACGCCCCAGCTACCTTGGCAGATACATTCAGTTCTCCGCACACCACCTTGACCAACTCAGCATCAGATGCGTCCCACCCCTCGGCACAGAGGTATGCCGCCCTGCGCAGTTGATTGTACCGGCTGATGGGAATGGACAGAGAGGAAGAATACTGCGCGGCGTAGTCGGACAGTGTTGCTTCTATCGCGGGCATCGCATAGGTCAGCAGCTTCGTTCCGTAAGCGGGATCAAAGTGCCCCGCCGCGTCCAGCAGCGACAGCGCCGCCTCCTGCTTCAAGTCTTCCGTCTCACACCACGGTATGTACGCCCGCGCCAGTTCGGTGAGGTAGCCCTCGTTCTGTGCGATGAGCCGCTCCGCGGCGTTTTTGACTCCGGCTTGTATTCGCAAAGCCAGCTCTTCATTGCAAGGGCCGTCCCCAGCAACGGTGTACATATTCCTCGCCACGGGAACGCCCCCCTTCCTCATTTCAGCCGCTTTTCTGCCTCCGCGTAAATGTGTTCCAATTCCATATCCCGCGCATATCCGTCAGCGGCGTAGTCGTTGTCCATCAGCGCCTTGTCCCGATAACTCTCCGCCAGATAGAGCGCCTCCCGCCGTAGGTCATCGGAGATCTTTCCCCGCTGGTGATGCTTGCGGATCGTCCCGGTTCGGGTATTGAACAGGCGGTAGACCGGGTGCTGTTTGTTCTGCTCCTTCTGGTGCATCATCGCGCCGTACTGCCGGCAGGTATAGCGGTTGTCCTGCGGTGCGACACCGTCGCAGTATTTTGGAATGTGACCGTTGGTGGTCAGAAAATATGTCCCGCAGCCTTGGCACTGGCTGGGCGCGTGGCCGTGGTGCAATCCGTTCATCAGGTCGAACACATAAAAGTCAATGGCACGCTTGCAAATCACGCGCTGAGCGGTTTTCCATTTTTTCTCATCGTTCTCATCCTGAAAATATTTGAATCCTGTGACCACTCTTGGATAGGAGAAAAATTCTTCCACCTCGCCAAACGGCATTTGCTCCAACAGGATCAGAAAGTTGTCATCCTCATCAAAGCACTCATGCGCCGCCTTTGCGAAGGCGTCTGCATTACGCCGCTTCGCTCTGCGCAGATATTTCATTTCGAATGTGCGGATGAGCAGGCAAAAATTATAGATCGCCACAAGGATTCTCAGGATCGGCTCGCAAAAGGAAAGCACCAAGTACGGAAGATGCGCCTCCTCTTCCTCATAGTCCCCCCGATCGAGCCGCTCCTCGCTCAAAGCATGTTCAAGATCCTCATACGCACCTTTGCTTTCGCAATAGCAAAACGGAGGGCAAGTATACAGCCAGGAAACCGTGTCATGCAGCAGCGGTCTTAGTTGTGCTGCAATATCATGGCGCTTGCTCTTTTCGGCTGTGCTCAAATCGTCCACAAGCGCCGTCAGCACAGTAATACGCTCCAGAAGAGGATCGTGGATCTCTCCGGCAAAGTTCAAAATCTCCGCCGCAAAATGTCCTGCCGGAAACTCCTTTCCCTCGTAGTACACACGGTCATTCCAGCAGTCCATTGTCATGGTGTCAAACGTGTTATACTGATCCGTCCCGATCTTCAAAAGCCCGCCTCCTGTCCCATATCCGTTTTGCATCTGTCCCGCGATATTCTCATTCTATCAAAAAATACAGAATAATCAAGTGAAAGGGTTAGAGCCTCGGCCGCAGTGAGGTCTCTGCCCTTATCTTTTTATCCGGAGGAATTCAAATTGAAAAAGGAAAACCGATTACAAACCATCGATGGTGAAACGCTGATGAGCCAGCCACTCACACCGCTGAACTTCGTGGTGGACACGTTGCTCTCTCAGGGTCTGCACATCCTCGCAGGCTCACCCAAGGTGGGAAAGTCATGGCTGACGCTATGGCTGGCGGTCACGGTGGCGAAGGGTGAAGCCGTCTGGGGCATGGGCGTAAAGCAAGGCACCACGCTCTATCTCTGCCTGGAGGACTCCACTCTCCGCATCCAGAACCGTCTGTTCGAGATCACGGAGGACGCTCCCGCCAATGTCCACTTCTCCACCAACAGCGACACCCTTGGCAAGGGCCTGGAGGAACAGCTCTGTGCGTTCCTCTCAGAGCATCCCGACACGGTGCTGGTCATCATCGACACATTGCAAATGATCCGCGGTGCCGGTTATGACAACACCTACGCAAATGACTACCGTGACCTCTCCGCACTGAAGCGTATTGCGGACGCCCACGGCATCGCCATTCTGCTGATCCACCATCTGCGAAAGGAGCTTGCCGACGATGTGTTCAGCCGCATCTCCGGTACGACGGCTATCAGCGGCGCGGTGGATTCCAGCTTCACGCTCATCGAGGACAAGCGCGGCAGCGGCAAAGCGACGTTCTCCTGCATCGGGCGTGACATTGAATATCGTGAGCTGACGCTGGAGCGCAACGCGGAAAATGTGTGGGAGCTGGTGTCGGACAGCCGGACGCAGCCGGAGTTGCTGGGCGGCCGGATCGTCATTCTTCTCTCTGAGTTGATGCGTGACCGCGCGGAATTTATCGGCACTCCCACGGAGCTGTCCGCGCAGATTGACCCTGTGGGCAGCGAGGGCATCACGCCGAAAAAGGTATCTCGTCTGATCCTGCAAAGTGTTGCCGCACTAAGCAAAATCGGTATTTCCGCCGTGGTACGCCGCAGCAACGGCAAGCGGCTCATCGAACTGCGCCGTGCCGAAAGTGACGATACACAGGATGCCCGAACCGTTGACCCTATCGACCCTGTCGCTGTCTCAGGCGGTGAAAACGCCCCGTGTTTCGCCCTGTAAGCCGCTGTGTGCGCGGTTTGGGGGACGGGTGGCATGTGTACCCGCTGAAGCCCTTTCAAACCAGCGTTGCGGCGTTTGTCGGCGATGTGTGAAAGTACCGCTTAAGCACTACTCCGATTTCGGAGAAATGCGCTTTTTCAAGAGAGTTTCCCCTCCCAATCCTGTCCCGTTGCGGAGGCTTTCGCCCCCTATTTACCCGTTCGATAAAAGCACAAGATAAAGGGCCGCAGTCGCAAGCGCCCGCAGCCCGCCCACAAAGCCCCGCAGTGCGGGGCTTTTCAGGGAATCACCAACCGCCGTCGGTTTGGCGGTTTTACAAAACAATCGCAGTCGGTCATTCGGCAAAGTCCCGTGTTTGCAGGGCTTTGCGGCGATTTTGACCGATGACACAGAAAGGAAAGAAAAAATATGGATGATAACAAGAAAAGCACCACGATCTGGCTGCGCCCCAGCGTGATCAGCCGCATGGACGGCTGGTTGGAAGCAGATAACTGTCAAAGCCGCAGCGAATTCGTAGATAAGGCCCTGCGCTTTTACATGGGTTATCTCGGCACCGAGGACAACACGACCTACATCTCTCGGGCCATCCTGACAGCCATTCAGGGTACGCTGGACGACAACAACAATCGGCTCTGCCGCATTTTCAAGTGCGCGGTGGAGCTGAATATGCTGTGTCACACCATCGCAGCCCACTTCCGCGCCGACCCGATCCACACGCGGGAGCTGCGGGCCTATGCCGTGGATGAGGTGAAACGCACCAACGGTCGGGTGAGTTTTGAAAGCGCGGTTCGGCAGCAGCGGCGCATAGAGCCGGAGGAAGAATGGCCCGGATCGTACTGATCTCCCCCTACCTCAAGGGCGGACAGAACGCCGCCAAGCTGGCCCAGCGCACCCGCTACGTTGCCACCCGTCCCGGCGTGGAGCTGCTGGCGGATGAGTGCAGTACACTCCCCGCTACATGCTCGATGCGGATGCATATGTGAACAGGTTTGAAAACGTATTTTTTGCGCCGCAATAGTCAAAGAAACATTTGCAAAAACAGTAGCTTTGTGCACCGGGTTGTGGTATGTGTTGTGGTTGCCAAAAAGGAGGTGCCACAATGTACGACTACATGAAAGCCCTGCAAAAGCACTTCGACCGTCAGGAACACAGCGAATTGGACGCACAGGTCGAATACGCCCAAGAGGAACTGCGGCGGGACATAGATGCCACGGAGCGTAAGAAACTACTGCGGCTGCTGGACGCGCAAAACACACTGCTGGCTGAGTCCACGTTGATGAGCTTCACGGCGGGTTTCAAGCTGGCGTGGGGCATGGCAAAAGAGCTGGAGACAGATGGGCTCTATTCCTTCGAGCGGGAGGAAGAAGAACACATCTGCCATCCGGCGGAACAGGAGGACTAAATGGCGAAACGAAGACCGGCCGGTGACGGCATGGTGCGCAAGCGGGAGGATGGTCGCTGGGAGGGCCGTATCGTGGTGGGACACAAAAGCAACGGTGACTCCATCTTCCGGTACATCTCCGCGCCCACGCAAAAGGAACTGTCCGCCAAACTGCGGCAGCTCACCGAAGCCTATAAAGGCGTAGACCTGACTGAAGAAAGCAATATGGCCCTCTCCGTCTGGCTGGACAAATGGCTGGACGAGTACATGGCCGCTACGCTTCGTCCCACCACCCTGAACGGCTATCGCCGCTCTCTGGAACTCCATGTCAAACCCTATCTCGGAAACAAAACTCTCTCAAAAATCACTGCCGCCGACCTGCGGTCGCTCTACCGCACCTTACAGGAAACCGGGCGGGTACATCCCAGAGATGGACAATCCCCCGGCCTTTCCGCCAGAACGGTCCACGGCATCCACACCACCCTGCACCACGCCCTGAAAACGGCTATGGAGCAGAACCTGATCCCCAACAATCCCGCGGCAGAAGTTGACCCGCCCAAGTTTGACGGCGCGCCCATGAAGATCCTCACCGAAGCACAACTGGACGCGTTTATGAAAGTCATTGAAAAGGATGCGTTCTGGCATGATTTCTTCTATACCGCAGTTACCACAGGTCTGCGGCGGGGCGAGATCTGCGGGCTGATGTGGCAGGACTTTGACGCAAAACAGGGAACGCTCCATGTGCGGCGCACCCTCCACAAAGAAAAAGGCAAACCGCTTACCACAGGCGATACCAAGACTTATGCAGGAACACGGAAGATCGTCCTGCCGCCCAGCACGGCACAACTCCTGCGGGAGCGAAAGAAAACAGCGCCGACCGAATGGATATTCCCTAATCCCTTTGATCCAGAGCAGCCTATCGCCCCCGGCACAGCATACAACCGCCTGAAAGTACTACTGAAAGAAGCTGGACTGCCGGACATCCGCTTCCACGATCTGCGCCACACCTTCGCCACTCATGCCCTGTCCTCCGGTGTGGATGCCAAAACACTGGCTGGCATCCTGGGTCACACGAAGGCCAGCTTCACACTGGATACCTATACGCACACCACCGGCGATATGCAGAAGCGTGCCGCTGAGATCGTGGGCGGTTTCCTGACCGATTACCTTGGAGAGGAGATGAAACCTTGGCAAAGCAGAGAAAACACGGCAGCGGCACCATCCGTCTGAGAAGCGATGGCCGCTGGGAGGGACGAGTGGTCATCGGTTATGATGACAAAGGACTGCCCAAAACTAAAAATGTGCTGGCAAAAACAAAGGCCGAATGTGAGAAAAAACTCAAAAGTTTGATTGCCGCACAAAAAGGATCTGAGCCGCAACCACCCCGGCAGACCATGACAGCCGCCCAATGGCTGGACTTCTGGTACCAGACCTACAAAAAGCCAAATCTTCGCCCCAACACCCAGATGTCCTATGAACGGCGGATCTATCAGCACATCATCCCAAACTTGGGCCCCATTCCACTGAACAAACTTACCACCGGAGATATCCAGCAGTTCTACACCGGGCTCAAACAAAATGGCCGTCTGCTCCGGCAGGAACAGTACGGCGAGGGACTTTCCGGCCAAACTGTCCGCGGCATCCACACCACCTTCCACGCGGCGCTGGACAAGGCAGTCTCTGAGAAGATCATCCCCAAAAATCCCTCCGACTTCTGCCGTCTCCCCTCTGCCAAGGCCAGAGAGATGCAGGTTCTCTCCCCAGAGGATATCCAACGGCTGCTCATTCAGGCCAAAGAGGACGGCTGCTTCGAACTGCTCCTGCTGGAACTGTCCACCGGATTACGCCGTGGTGAGATCTGCGCCCTCCAATGGGACGATCTAAACTTCAACACCGGAGAACTTCAGGTAAAGCGGCAGGTACACCGGGTCAAGGGAGAATTGGTAGTGTCCGAGCCGAAAACAAAGGCGTCCGACCGGGGCGTCATCCTCCCGCCCCCTGTTCTGATGGTGCTGAGTGACTACAAAACCGAAATAAACTCTGTATGGCTGTTCCCCTCCCCGCTGAACAATGACTCGCCCAGAGATCCCGCTGCTGTCCGCAAGCGGCTGACCACCATACTGGAGCGGGCAGACTGTAAGCGTGTCAGATTTCATGATCTGCGACACACTTTCGCCACCGCATCTCTGGAACACGGCATGGACATCAAGACTCTCTCCACCATTATCGGTCATGTCTCTACCGCAACAACTCTGAATGTTTACGCTCATGTCACAGACGAGATGAGGAAAATCGCTGCGGCGAAAATCGACCGAGGGATTGCCAAATCAGAATCCCTCCAAGATATAGACACAGCGCCAAGAAAACCGGCTCCATCTACCTTCCTGCCCCACAAAGGGCAGCGCCGCAAACCCGGCACCGGCTGCGTCAGCCAGATCAATGAAAACCTGTGGGAAGGACGGTATTCTCCCAAACTTCCCAACGGCGACCGCCTTGCGCGAAATGTCTACGCCCACAGCGAGAAAGAATGCGAACAGAAACTGGCAGAACTGATCGTCCAAATGAAAGCAGAAATTGCCGCCCAGCGGCAGCAGCCCCAAGCCCCGGCATGAATCACGCGAAGAAGAAACGCGGAGTTCCCGATGCCATGTCGGGAACTCCGCTTCGTTCTGTCTGTGGTATTTTATGTGGTCAACAAAAATCCGCAAAACCGTATTTGTTCAAAAAGTTGCCGAAATTAAAAGAAAACACCCGAAATCCGAAGATTTCAGGTGTTGTTCTGGAGCTGCTGACCAGATTCGAACTGGTGACCTCATCCTTACCAACCGCCGTAGAGCCTTCCAGCCCTTGCTGTATAAGGCTTTGCGGCGGTTTTTTGTCCAAAAAGGATAAGGTCGCAGCCTGTTTGTTCCATTGTTTCCGTCCGCTCATTTCCCCATGTGGGTCACGGTGTGGGTCAAACAACTTTCAGGACGCGAACGAGGGGCGCACCTCCGACAGCGGCAAACCAAGCCGCTGCGCCCTGTCCCGCTCATAGGTGACGCGGGTCACTTCTTCAATAAAGCTTTTCTCCTTCGGTGTGGCGCTTGCCCAACGCACACTGTATTTGCGGCACAGTTGAAAGAATATCTCATAAAAACGTTCTTCCTCTGCATCTTTGCGGCAATACCACGCCGCATCAGACGCCGGTCTGATTTTATTCATATCCATGCAAAGCACCTCCTCGCAGAAAATCAATCCAGATAGGTGAAAAAAATTCGTTTAGCAGCTTCGTCCGCAATCAAATACCTTGGCGCAGAAGATTGAAAGGTTGGAAGTAAAACGGCCCCAAAGTCTTCCTCATAATGTTTCGCCAAGCTCGTCGTCTTCGCTTCAAGCACCACATCGCCGGTCAAACCGCTGTCAATGGACAGCTTGATGCCATAGGCGATCAGCAGCCTCCCTATCCCTCTGTACTTCGGGGTTCCTCCGTCGAGCGTAGGATTTGACTCAGGCTGTGCCTCCATATACACAATGTGTACGACCAGCGCAGTCGGAAGGACCTCATATGCTGCCAGAGCAATCAGCTCATCTCCAACTCTGGCCGCGTATTTTTCATAGTCTTCGTTAGCTAAGTATTCACTGGCCCAGGAGGTCTGCCACAAGGGTTCTCGGTCTGTCAATGCGGCATCCTGCGGCGTCATCGGCTCAATAGCCACCGGCACTTGTCGATTCATTGCATCGTAAACAAACGGTCGAAACTGCACAGCCCTCACCTCATAAACAGTATACCACGGTTTTTGTAAAAAATGAAGTGGGAAATTAAAGCTATCGCAGTCACGCTTTTTGTTCTAAAAACGCACCGCTGTAAACCTGCTAAAAAGTCAAGCCCTAATTCAAAGAAAAGTTATCGGCAGAAAAAGAGTATAGCAAAGCAGAGGCGGCAAAACGGAACACTTGGCCGCCTCAAATAAAGTATTGGGGATCTCAGCTCATTCTATTGCCGGTAAGCTGCGGTAGAGCTCTGTGACCTTGCCATAATAGACTCGGAGGAACTTATTCAGGCCCGCCACCATAGCGAGTTT
>ENA-UEYF01002848-UEYF01002848.1-human-gut-metagenome-genome-assembly--contig:-NODE-2848-length-10257-cov-2.792534_pt1 | contig 10257 bp, 8 predicted proteins | sample MGYA00242902_ERZ507920 | MGnify/ENA primary metagenome ERZ507920 (study PRJEB26167, sample SAMN06115402) | human gut metagenome | host: Homo sapiens | place: China:Jiangxi | collected 2016-07-05...
ACGCCGAAGAGGAGCCCTACGACCGTTATATTGCCCGCATAAAGGGCAATCCGCTGGCCGTGGCGGTCAAGCTGCGCGAAGAGAAACGGACGGACGGCCCGACGAGACGCATTCGGAAGAGAAAAGTTGCGCATTAGCCGTTTTTGCCGGATATTTGCCTTATGACAGAACAGGAACTCGACATTCTGGCGCAAGACTCTTCCCGGGAGCTCATCGAACGGCACATCGGCGAAGACCCGGCCCGGGCGGCCCTCCGCCTCGGGCCGCATGCCGCTCTGCTGTCGACGCAGATCAAATACCTCCAACGGGCCAAAACGAAACTGCCTTCCTATCACCGGGCCCGCTGCATCATTCCGCCGCTGGCGTTCGAGCAGGCCAGCAGCGAAGCGGCAGCCGAAGCGAAGACTTACGAAGGCGGACTGTGCATCGATCTGACCTGCGGCCTGGGCGTCGACTCGCTGATGCTGTCCCGACGATTCCGGCGCGTCGTCTCTCTGGAGCGCGATCCGGTACTGGCGCTCGTCGCCCGGTACAATTTCGAGCGGCTCGAAGCGCGCAATATCGAGGTAATCTGCACGTCGGCGGAAACGTTCGTCGCGGAATTCGCCGGAACGGCCGACCTGATTTACGCCGATCCGGCCCGACGGGACGGGGCGAACCGCCGGCTGGTCCGGCTGGAGGAGTGCTCGCCCGACGTCCGTTCGCTGATGCCCCGCCTGCGGCAAATAGCCCGACGGATAGTCGTCAAGGCATCCCCGCTGTTCGATACGGACGAGGCTTTCGCCCTGTTCGGAGGCGAGGTGTCGGTCGAGGCCGTGTCGTTGCACGGCGAGTGCAAGGAGCTGCTGATCGATCTGCCCGGCACGGACCGGCCGGAAGCACCCGGTCTATTGCGAGCCACGGCAATCGGCCGGGGCACCCGGACCTTTCACCCGGAGCAGCTGCGAGACGGAAAGCCGGACGCCGGATTCGACCCTCCTTACGGATTCCTGCTCGTCCCCGACGTCTCGCTCTACAAAATCCGGGCGGCCCGCTGCTACCTGCAATCGGCAGGCGCATTCGCCGCCTCGGAAACCGGCTACGGGTTTGCACGACATTTGCCCGACGATTTCCTCGGACACGCGTATCCGATCGAAGAGATCGTGCCGTATCGTCCCAAGGCCTTGAAAACTCTGTTCAGAACGCGCGGCATCGAACGGCTGAACCTGCTGAAAAGGGATTTTCCGCTCGATGCCGAGCAAATCGCCCGGGCGACCGGCATCCGGCAGGGCGGCAACGGCATGGCGGCTTTCACGACGGTGAACGGGCAACGGATCGCCGTCATACTATCGGAAGAAGGACGCGAAAGGGGCAGGCGACTTTGAGAACAATTCATTACATTTGTAGAACGATAGACACGCAATGAGCGAATGGATTAAGAAAATCGTCCAGTACATCACCAAGGACATCTGGGTGAAGAAAGAGCACGAGTACAAGTCGCGCCGCACGCGGTGGGCCGTCCGACAGTTCAAAGTCTTCATCTTCACGGCTCAGGGCATCGGGCAGCACAGCATTCTGGTCCGCTCGGCCGCGCTGACTTTCTACACGCTGATGTCGCTCGTACCGATCGCGGCCCTGGTCTTCAGCGTAATGAAAGGGTTCGGATTCGAGGCCCGACTGAACGAGTACCTGCACGAGCAGTTCCCGCAGTACAGGGTCCTGATAGATCAGGTGCTGACATTCGCCAACGCGATGATCCAGCGGACCAAAGGCGGCGTGATCGCGTCGGTCGGCGTGGTCGTGCTGTTCTGGTCGGTCATCAAGGTATTCAACTACGTCGAAAGCTCGTTCAACAGCATCTGGGAAGTGCGACGCTCGCGCTCGCTGACGCGCAAGTTCAGCGACTATACGACGGTCATCGTCATCGCGCCGATTCTGTGGGTCATCTCGAGCAGCATCGGCATCCAGATACAGCAGCACCTGCTCCATTACACCTCGACCCCGATCGTCAACGTCCTGCTCGGTACGCTGTCGACGCTCGTCATTTGGACGATGTTCACGTTCGTCTACCTGGTCATGCCCAATACGAAAGTGAAACTGCGCAGCGCGTTGACGGCAGGAATCATGGCGGGCACGATCTTCGTCCTGTTCCAACTGGCCTACGTTTTCATCCAGTCGCGACTGACGAACTACAACGCTATTTACGGCAGCTTCGCGGCCGTACCCCTGTTCCTGATCTGGCTTCAGACGAGCTGGCAGATCGTGCTGTTCGGAGCCGAGCTCTCGTTCGCCTATCAGAATATCCGGAAATTCGAGTTCGAGAAAACCGCCGAAGAGATGAGCCTCGAATACAGGAAAAAGGCACTGCTGGTCATCATGCACCAGATCGTCAAGCATTTCATGGCCGGAGGAAGCGCCATGTCGTCCGAAGAGATAGCCCGGAACCTGAACCTGCCCGTACGCGTCGTGCGCGACACGGTTTTCGCGCTGGAGAAAGCGGGCCTGATCGTCCCGGTCGTCAGCCCGGACGAAAAGACGGGGCGGTACGTGCCGGCACGCGACATCCATACGATCCACGTGTACGACGTCATTCACCGGGTCGAAACCTCCGGCCATGCCGCGTTCGAGCCCGAGCAGAGCCCCGAGTTCGAGACCATGGACGCCATCGTGCAGGCACTGAATCGGGCGGAAAGCGACAGTCCGGCCAACCGTCTGATCATGGATATAGAAATCGACACCCCAAAGGAGGAGCGTACATGAAAACGGTCGTCGTCATCGGAAGCGGGAACGTGGCCGAAGCACTGGCCGGAGCAATCGCCGCCAGTCCGTACGGACTGGCGCAGCTTTACGCCCGCAACCGCGACCGGGGCGAACGGATCGCCCGCTCGTACGGCTGTCCGTTCGCCAGCGATCCGCAAGAGCTGGCTCCGGCCGACATCTATCTGATCGCCGTAAGCGACCGGGCGGTCGGAGAAGTGGCCGAAGCGCTCGATTTCGGCCGAGCCGTCGTGGCCCATACGGCCGGCAGCGTACCGCTCGACGGACTGCCGGGAAAAATCAGGAACCGGGGCGTGTTCTATCCTTTGCAAACTTTCACGGCCGGAAGGCATATCTCTCTCGGCGACGTGCCGCTGCTCGTCGAAGGCTCCGATCCGCAGACGACCCGTACCCTGCTTCGCATGGCTCGCGCGCTCAGCTCGCGCGCGAGGCAAGCCTCGTCGGAGGAACGGGCGAGACTACATCTGGCGGCCGTCTTCGCAAGCAATTTCTCGAACCACATGTACGCGATCGCCCAGCAGTTGCTCGACCGGTACGGACTTCCGGCCGATCTGCTGAAGCCCCTGATGCGCGAGACGGCCGCCAAGGCGCTCGAAAGCGTTTCGGCAGCGGACGCGCAGACCGGTCCGGCCCGCCGAGGCGACATGCCGACGCAGAAACGCCATCTCGACATGCTGGACGGTTATCCCGAACTGCAAAACATATACGAAAACATAAGCCGACACATATGGGAAACTTCAAGGAAGACATAGCCCGCATACGGGCCTTCGTATTCGACGTAGACGGCGTGATGACCGACGGCGGCATCACCGTCACGCCCGAAGGCGAGTTTTTGCGTACCTTCTATGCCAAGGACGGTTACGCGCTGTCGCTGGCCCTGAAAAAGGGATACCGCATCGCCATCATCACCGGGGGACGGGGCAAAGCGCTCCAGGTGCGCTTCGACATGATCGGGATCGAACATGTCTACACGAACTGCCACCACAAGCTCAAGGCGTTGCACGAGCTGCGCGACATCTGGGGCATGGAGCCCGACGAGATCATGTATATGGGCGACGATGTGCCCGATCTGGAGCCCATGACGCACGTGGGCATGCCGGTTTGCCCGGCCGATGCCGCCATGGAAGTGATCGGCATATCGCGCTACGTCTCCCAGTTCAACGGAGGAGCGGGCTGCGTGCGCGATGTCGTGGAGCAGGTGATGCGCGCGCGAGGCGACTGGTACAAGCTCGGCGACGAGCCGATACCGGTCGCGTCGAGATAACCGCTCCGCCGGCAGGAGAAAGCCATCCCCGCACGAATCCGCGCAAGACCCTGCCCCGGACGGAGCAAGCCGGGCAGGAAGGTCGTACCCAAAGACGACTGAACGAAGAAACGGCGGCAACCTCACGAGCGGCCGGATGCAAGGCCAGCGGGCCCCCGGTTCAATGGGGACACGAACGGTCCGAATCCGATGATCCGAAAGCCCCGGCCGAAACACTACCGGTCCGACAGCGGATGATGCAGATCGACGTTCCTGCCGAGGCTTTCGCCATCGAGGTGGGTGTAAATCTCGGTCGTGACGATCGACTCGTGCCCGAGCATCTGCTGCACCTGACGGATGCTCGCGCCGCCCTCGAGCAGATGCGTGGCGAACGAATGGCGCAGCGTATGCGGGCTGATATGTTTCGTGATGCCGGCCGTGCGAGCCGCCTCGCGAATGATATGGTAAATCATCACACGGGTCAGTCCGCGTCCCTTGTTGTTCAGGAACAGCGTCTCGGCATGACGCGGATCGACGCGCATCGTTGGTCGCTGCTCCAGATAGGACGTAACGAACCGGATCGCCTCGTCGCCGACCGGCACCAAGCGCTGCTTGTCGCCCTTGCCGACGACACGGACATAGCCCTCTTCGAAAAACAGGTCTCCGATGCGGAGCGTCACAAGCTCCGTGACACGCAGTCCGCAACCGTAGAGCATCTCCATGATCGCACGGTTGCGATGGCCGAACGGCAGGCTCAGATCGATCCCGTCGAGCATAGCGTCAACCTCGGCGGCCGACAGTACATCGGGCAGCTTACGGCCGATTTTGGGCGTGTCGATGAACTCGGTCGGAAGGCTGTCGATCCGGTCATTGATCAGCAGATAGGTGAAAAAACTCTTGATTCCGCTCAGAACGCGCGCCTGCGTCGTCTTCTCGACCCCCTTGTCGTACAGATACGCCAGAAACGACTCGACATGCTGCTCGCGCACCTGCTCGGGATCGGAAATCGAAAACTCGCTCTCCATGTAGGCGGCCATCTGCCTCAGATCGCGGAGATAGGCCTCGACCGTATTGTCGGACAGTTTTTTCTCGAGCTTGATGTAATAGGTGTATCCCTCGATTTCGTTTTCCCAAGCAACCATGAAGCAAGCGGGTTTTGTTCTCAAAATTACTATTTTTGTTCCGCAATGCAAACCATTCGACAGCGATGAACCATATCGAAGTGACCGTAGAGTGCGCCGACGAGCGGCGACGTGAAATCCTGCTCGCCGAACTGGCGGACTTTCCGTTCGAATCCTTCTGCGAGGAAGCGGACTGCCTGAAAGCCTATATCCGCGAAGCGGACTATCGCCGAACAGTCGCCCGGATCGACGGATATCTGAAGAAAACGGGCTACCGTTACCGATCGGAAACGATCGAGGACCGGAACTGGAACGAGTTGTGGGAATCGAACTTCGAACCGATCGACATCGAGGGCAAGTGCCGCATTCGCGCGCCGTTCCATCCGAAAAACCCGGCTGCCGAATACGAGCTGGTCATCATGCCGAAAATGGCTTTCGGTACCGGTCACCATGCAACGACCTACCTGATGGGGGCCGAAATCATCGACTGCCGGTTCGACGGACAGCGGGGTCTGGACATGGGAAGCGGAACCGGCGTGCTGGCCATGCTGGCCGTACTTCGCGGCGCAGAGCGGATGGATGCGGTCGACATAGACGACTGGGCCTACCACAATGCGAGCGAAAACATAGCCGACAACGGCATGGCCGACCGTATCCGGCCGCTGCTCGGAGACCGGAGGGCGATCGAAGGCAAGCGCTACGACTTCATACTGGCCAACATCAACCGGAACGTCCTGCTCGCCGACATGGATGCCTATGCGGCTGCGCTGCACTCAGGCGGTATGCTGTTCTTGAGCGGTATCCTCGAGACGGACGTCGACGCCGTGACCGACCGGGCGCAGCAGTTCGGCTTCGAGCGATTGCAGACCCGGACGCGCTCGGGCTGGGCCGTCGTCCGCTTCAAGAAGAAGTAATGTGCGCGGTCGGAAACGGCCCGAGACCGGATCGCCCCGCAAGAGAAACGAATGCGTGAACGGCTGTCTTTCCGCAATCCCCAAGGCCGCCGTCGAAATACCTCGGCAGAGAGCGATCGGCAGTCGGCGTATCCGATCAGCGGATCAGGTTGCCGTACCCGTCCGGCAAAGCTTCGGAAGCGCTGTATCGCAAGCATTCCGAACGATGCCACATCGATAGCGGAAACCGGAAGCCTACCGGTAGCCGCTCTGTCCTCGCTCTTCCGAACCGGATATCGACGACAGGCTGCCGCCGGCAGATAGCGGCGCCCCCCGACAGAACGGTCCGCCGCCTCGAAAGGATAGAAAACCCGAAGCCGCGTCCCGGCTCACCGGAACCGGTATTCCGGGGCGGAGTACGCCTGCGGACTCGTCTCGGGCGCGATCATGGCGATAGATTCGCCCGAATCCTGCCCGAAACTCCGATGTCGGAAAAAGCTGTGTCTCAATTTTCCGAAAAGATCGGCAAGTAAAAAATTCGACATCGTGGCCTACACCCGGGCAATATTGCATCATATTTGCTTCCGGTCAGATCACAAAACAAAAATTTATCTGACTATGAAGAAAATTGCCTTTACCGTTATCGCCCTGCTCGGATTGGGCACGGCATCGTTTGCTCAGAATTCGTATGACGGCGTTCGTCCCACGACGAACCGGAGTCAGGACCTTCCCCGAAACAGAGTGCTCGCCGACAACGGCGTAGACTCTCCTTTCTTGCGCCGCTTCGGCTTCGGCGTCAAAGTCGGCCTGAACGTGTCGAGCATGAGCGATCTGGACGATTCGAACTCGAAACCGGGATTCACGGCCGGCGTATTCGCGGATTATCGGTTCAACGACTGGTTCGCCCTGTCGGCCGACCTGCTCTACTCGCGCGAGGGAACGACGATCAAGAGCGACGGCTACAAACAGACGATGAAGTCGAATTATCTGAATATCCCTATTTTGGCCAACTTCTACGTGCTGGACAAGCTGGCGTTCAAAGTCGGGGTGCAGCCCGGCATTTTCCTGTCGGCCAAAATCAAGGACAACTCGAGCGGTAACGACGAAACCGTGTCCGTCAGCGACCTGTACAAAGGGATGGACTTCTCGTTCCCGATCGGCGTAAGCTACGAATTTTTCAACCGGCTGATCGTCGAAGCGCGCTACACGATCGGCGCGGCCAAAGTGCTCGACTCGGGAAAATTCAACGAAGCATACGATATCGCCCCCAAGTCGCGGAACAACTATTTCACGATTTCGGCCGGCTACCGTTTCTAAACGAATCGGAATAAAAGGCCGGAGCTCCTCATCTGCTGGAGCTCCGGTTTTTTGCACCCGATACGCGCAGAGAAACGCTCTTGAAAACAGCAGTACCCTTCCGGAACATTTCCGGCTCGAGCCGGAATGCCGTCCGGCCGTCTGCAAAACAGAGGAGGCGGCTACACGCACTTCCTGTTTTGCTCGCGGATCAGCCACCGCAAATCGTCGACGGTAAATCCGTCGAGCGAACCCGTGACGACCGTCGCCTCGCGTAACGGGCAGGGATCGCCTACGCCTACGCTTCGCATTCCGGCCTTCAGCGCCGCCTCGATACCGGCCGCTTCGCAGTCGAACAGGGAACGGATACCCGTTCGTTCGAGAATCGCCGGCGCATCGCGACCGGCCGAGCCGAGTCCGACGGAAATTCCCTCGCGCCGGAGCCCTTCGAGCAGGGAAACCGCACCGGGCAGCACATCGGCCTCGGTCATCCGCTCGACGTATTCCCTGTACCAAGCAGCTTGGCAAGAGGCCATTCTTACTTTTTGTCCGACATCGAAGCGGCCTGTCAGACCGCCCGCCCGCAGCAGGATTCCGAGCGCCTCGAAACGGCTGACGCCGCAAAGCGACTCGTTCTGCAACTCCGTAAACTCGAATCCGAGTTCGGCGGCCAGCCTTTTCCATGCGAGGAAACGACAGCGGGCCGTATCGACGATCACGCCGTCCAGACTGAACAAACAGGCTTTTATCATAACTTTACGAAATCAATCGGTTATTCGATTCAAAGCAAGACGGCTTATCGGCGCGAGCGGAGCGACAAGGTCCGCGACCGATCGATACCTTTTTCAAAGCATCGGCCGAAAGAGGGAAAAATCTACGAGGCAAGCGCAGCCCGATTCGTCCGGCCTACCGAACGGACCTTACCGGGAAACCCGATACCGTCCGGGGCGGACTCTCCGAAAACAGGCCCTTCCGCCTCAAGATCAGGGAAGGTAAGCTATCAGGGCCGAAGAAGCCGGCACAGGGACGCTGTCCCCCGAAAAAACAGCCAGCGCCTCGGAGGCGATCCGGCCGTCCAGACATACCGCATGCCAGTCGCACGGCGGAATCCGCACTCGTTTCTCGGCCCGCGCACCGTTGTACACGACCAGAATCTCCCGCCACGGATCGTCCCCCGCATGATCGACGAGCATGTAAGCCACCACGTGCGTATCGCCCGTGTCGAGAAACCTCAGATGACGCTCGATCTCCGCCGCGGTAGCCAACCGGAAAGCAGGATGAGTCCTGCGCAGGGCGATCAGACCCCGGTAATAATCGAACACATCCTTATGGTCCGCCTTGAAGGACCAGTCGATCCGGTTGACCCGGTCGGGAGAGTCGTGGCTGTTGGACACGCCGCCCTTGGTCCGCAGCATTTCCTCGCCCGCGAAAATCGAGGGGATGCCCTGTGCGGTCAGAACGACGGTCTGAGCCAGCTTGTCGAAGCGGACGAGCTCCTCCTCGGTCATGCCTTCGGGTGCCGACGCACGGAGCTTGTCGACGAGCGAGAGGTCGTCGTGACACGAAACGTAGTTGATCGTTTCCGCCGAATGCCCTCCATAGGCGACGGGCGGATCGCCCGAGGAATCGAAACCGACCTGAAAATGGGCCGCGGCTCCGACGACTCCGAAGCGGACATTCCGGTCCAGACCGGATTTCCCCGACACGAAGCCCGGCTCCGTCGAATCCCCCCACCCTCCTCTGAGCGCATCGCGCAGATCGTCGCCGAACACGGCGATCCGGGGCAGCCGTGGCCCGGCGCGCTTGACAGCCCTCAACGACTCGTCCAAAGGCGAGCGGGCCGCCGTCCACCCCTCCCCGTAGAGCAGAATCGACGGATCGATCCGGTCGAGCGCGCGCCTCACCTCGTTCATCGTCCCGATGTCGTGCACACCCATCAGATCGAAGTGGAACCCGTCGACATGATACTCCTCGGCCCAATAGCACACGGCATCGACGATCAGCCGGCGCATCATAGCCCGTTCGGAAGCCGTCTCGTTCCCGCAGCCCGTCGCGTCGGAAAAAGACCCGTCGGCCTCGTGCCGATAGTAGTATCCCGGTACGGTCAGCGAGAAATTCGATTCCTCGGTCCGGTGAGTGTGGTTGTAGACCGCGTCCATCACCACGCGAATCCCGTTGCGGTGCAGACTCCGGACCATTTGCTTGAACTCGCGGATCCGCACGGCGGGGTCGTACGGGTCGGTCGCGTAGGAACCCTCCGGGACGAAATAGTTTTTCGGATCGTAGCCCCAGTCGTATACGCCGTCCTGCAACCGGCTCTCGTCGATCGACCCGAAGTCGAAAGAGGGCAACAGATGGACATGCGTGACGCCCAGCTCCTTCAAATGGTCCAGCCCCGTAGCGAGGCCTTCGGCCGAGCGCGTGCCTTCCTCTGTCAGCGCCAGATACTTTCCCTTGTGTTTCACGCCCGAATCGGGAGCGATCGACAGGTCGCGGTGGTGCATCTCGTAAATCACGATATCGGTCGGAGAGCTCATCGGCGGACGCAAGTCTTTCTCCCACCCTTCGGGATCGGTCTCGCGCAAATCGACGATCGCGGCACGGTCGCCGTTCACTCCGACGGCCTTTGCCCGGACGCCCGGCGTCTCGGACAGCCACCGCCCGTCATAAAATATACCGAACGTATAGAACAGCCCCTTGCGGTCTCCCGGCAGTTCGGCCGTCCACGTGCCGTCGGACGAAGCATCCATCGATTGAGTCAGCAACGGACCGCCGCCCTCGCCCGCGCCGTACAGCCTCAGGCGAACCCGCTCGGCCGAAGGCGCCCACAGCCGGAACGAGGAGCCCTCGGGCGAATAGGTCAGCTCGAGGTCGTCGCCCCGGTAGACGGGATAGCGGTCGTATGTCGTTTCGTCTTTCATCGAAAGAGCGTTTTTCATATTATCAT
>ENA-UEYF01002864-UEYF01002864.1-human-gut-metagenome-genome-assembly--contig:-NODE-2864-length-10205-cov-4.205470_pt1 | contig 10205 bp, 10 predicted proteins | sample MGYA00242902_ERZ507920 | MGnify/ENA primary metagenome ERZ507920 (study PRJEB26167, sample SAMN06115402) | human gut metagenome | host: Homo sapiens | place: China:Jiangxi | collected 2016-07-05...
CTGTTATCTGGCCGATCATGCAGATTTTGCACTTGGCATTGTTACCGGAAACAACAAAAAGTTTCTCTCCACAGAGAAAACGGAACATTCGGAGATGGTACTGAAAGGTACAGATATTTGCAAATACCACATAAATCCGGCAAAACAGTATCTGCGGTTTGAACCGGAACAGTTTCAGCAGGTTGCACCTCTGGAGATATACCGGGCACCGGAAAAACTGTTGTACCGTTTTATCAGCAATCAGCTGGTGGTGGCTTATGATGACCGGCAGATGCTTTCTTTGAATAGCTGCAACATTGTGATCCCAAAGATCGAGGGAATGCAGATCAAATATATTCTGGCAATTTTAAATTCCAGTGTTTCTCAGTTTGTTTATCAGAAGGAATTCCATTCCATAAAAGTATTGCGGGCGCATATGGAGCATATTCCGATTCCGCGTGTTGGGAAAGCGATACAGAATGAAATTATAGCGATGACCGAGCCGCTGATTCATGGAATGGGAAAAGAGGCAGCAGAGACTTGCCAGAAACGGCTGGATTGCAGAATCATGGATTTGTTCCGGTTATCCGCGGAGGAACAGTGGATCATCCGGCATGCTTTACATTAACCTATAAAGGACAGAAATGTACAAAAAGACAAAAATAAAGGCGCTAAACAGAAATAAAGACAAATTAAAGGCGTTAAACTATAAAATTGACGCATAAACGACATTACAAAATTACTGCTGATTTATCAGACGATTTAATAATGAAAGCAGCTGTTTTTTGTCTTCGGTGTAAATTAACAGACCATTACCGGTGCGAACGATGGTAAGAATCTGCCCGGCAAAGAGATCACTCTGTTCGAATGTATGCAGCAGAAGTTCCTGCATATGGGAGGGTACGGACAGGAAAACGGTCTCTACCTGTTCCATTGGATGGAGAGAGACATTTGCATCTGCAAATAATTTCCCAAGGCATTGTTCCTGTTCCACCTGTGCAGCTGTCTTGTCCACAATAAAAAATCCATCGGCATCCTTCGGCATATGCAAAGACTGGACGGCGCGCTGCACCTGTTTGGTCAGGGCATCCGATGCCGGATACAGAGATTCAAAATAACTCATAAAATCGGCAGCTTTTCGAAAGTGCCGGTTTTTTCCGTTTTGGGTAAGTTCGGTCATGAGAATCCGGCGAATGATGCTTTCGCATGTCTCGCGGGAAGGATTTTTGCGCAGCTGGTTTTTCTGATTCAAAATGGGATCTCCTTTGTTACAGTTTCAGATTATCTTTACTATATACTATTTTCTTGACGAATTCCACAGGAAAAGGTAGAATACGAAGTGAAATACCACGTTAATTTTTATGGAGCGGAAAATGTCGACAAATACAAAAAAGAGTAAATCATCAGAAGAAACATTGGAAAAACTGCGCGCTTTCATTAATGAAAAAGGCGGCATCGTAAAAAAGGAAGAATTTGCGGCACTTGATGTGGATTACCGCAAGATTCTGGAATTTGTGGAAGCCGGGACACTGGTGCGGATAAAAAACGGTTATTATACCGACCGGATCGACCGCTTTTCCGAGGAAGAACTGATCGCACGGCTGTTTCCGGATGCGCGTCTGTGCATGGAAAGTGCGCTCTATGCGTATGGATATATCCGGGAAAAGCCTTACGGATGGCACTTAGCGGTGGATAAAAATACGTCCAAGTCGCGATTTAAGATGGATTATCCGAAAGTAATTCCCTACTATACAGAGCCGGAAGCTTTGGAACTTGGTTCCACAACGATTGAGCAGAATGGACTGACGTTTCAGATTTATGATAAGGAACGGATGATCTGTGACTGCCTGAAATATGAGGCAAAGCTTGACCGGGCGATTTTCCGGGAGGCGGTCCAGTCCTATATCCGGGACAATGATAAAGACATTTCCATGCTGATGGAATATGCCGGAGCGCGAAAAGTAACAGGAAAGGTACAGAGTCTGATCGGAGTGTGGCTGTAATGAAAGTCGGTGTATGTGAGGCAACAGAACTGAAAAAGAGAAGCGAAATGCTCTCCATTCCATTTGCGGATCTCCTGTGGGGATATGCGGTGGAAGATCTGATGCTGCGTGTCAGTACGTCTGCATACCGTGAATTTTTATGGCTGATGAGCCTGCCGCTTCTGGGAGAAGAAGCATATCGGCAGCGCGCCAAGAAGCGCATCCGCTTTTTTTATAAGGGAAGTGAGGAAGAACTCACGCCGGACAAACTGCAGCCCGGTCAGCGATTATCCATCGCAATGGGCGAACATATCAAAACAACACTTTTTGCAAAAGAAAATGCACAGAAAATCCATTGGGAAGGTACGGTGACGGCATTGAGCGGCGGAATCCGGCTTAGCATGACCGCCGGGTATTTTGATATGAAAGTTCCGCTAAATATTGAGATCTACAGTTTTGGTGCGATCAGCCAGATTCCGGGAACCAGGGAAGAAGAACTGATTGCAGTGGGCGGAGGCAGAACAATTTCCTATCTGGTGTATTCGCCGGAGAGTGAACTGAGCTATGATCTGTTTGCGATCATGGACAAGCTGGAACTGATCGGCAGCATGGGAAGTTATTATGACGCATACCGGCTGCTCCGGACACAGCCGCTCAGCGGGCGTTATGTGCTGGAGGAACTGACGGTGCTTACCGCTGCATCTCCGAAGATGCGCAAAGAACAGAGATTAAAACAGCTGGATGGGTACCGGACCTACACGTATATGCGCAAGCGCTGGGAAAAGTATCTGCGTAACCATGGGCTGGCAGAGGTTCCCTGGGAAGACGCAATCGATCTGATTCTGGTGTTTGTGTCCCCGATCTGGGAGAGTCTTTGCCGCAATGAGATCTTTTTTGATGACTGGATGCCGGAACTTGGCCGGTTCTTAGGATAGTGGAGGAAATATGCTGGAACAAAAACTAAATGAACTGGAACAATCGGACATCTATCCGTTTCATATGCCAGGGCATAAACGGGCATTCCTGCCTTTTGCCAATCCCTATGCCATTGACATTACGGAAATTGAGGGATTTGACAATCTTCACCATGCAACCGGAATCCTGCAGGAGGCGCAGCAGAAAGCGGCAGATCTGTATGGTGCAAAAAAAACGTATTATCTGGTAAACGGAAGTACCTGCGGACTTCTTGCGGCGATCAGTGCAGCAGTCCCACGGGGCGAAAAAATCCTTATGGCGAGAAACTGTCACAAAGCAGTATATCACGCGATGTATCTGCGGCAGCTGGTTCCTGTTTATCTGTATCCGGAAGATACCGCCTACGGCATCCAGGGGCAGGTAACACCACAGATGGTGCAAAAGCAGCTAAAACAGACACCGGATATCCGGGCCGTTGTCATTACTTCCCCGACATACGACGGGGTCGTATCGGATATCAAAAACATTGCGGATACCGTGCATGCATATGGGATTCCGCTGATCGTGGATGAAGCGCATGGAGCGCATTTCGGGTTTTCCCCGGAGTTTCCGGAAAATGCCACAAGGCTTGGTGCGGATGCCGTGATTATGAGTGTACACAAAACACTTCCCGCATTTACACAGACCGCATTGCTGCATCTGTGTTCCGACCGGATTGCGGAGAAAAAGGTCGCACAATTTCTGGGGATTTATGAGACAAGTTCTCCGTCGTACCTTCTGATGGCGGGGATTGAAAAAAGTCTGCAGATCATAGAAAAAGACCGGGAAATGCTGTTTGCTGCATACAGCAGAAGGCTTGCAGAGTTTCGGGATAAGACCAAAAATCTGAAAACACTGCAGGTATTGCAGCCCTCCGATTTTTCAAAACAGGAAGCGTTCTCGTTTGATCCGGGAAAACTTCTGATCCTGACCGGAAACAGCATGAGCGGACAGGCTCTTCAGGAGATATTGCTGCAGGAATATGGTCTGCAGATGGAGATGGCAAGCGGAAACTATGTGGTTGCCATGACTTCCATTATGGATACGGACGAAGGGTTTGCGCGGCTTTCGGATGCACTGGAATGTATTGACGGAACGGTTCATAAGAAGGAAGAAACCAGCGAGATTTCACCGCGGGAGATCTATCGGGAACAAAAAACCGTCATGACGATTGATCAGGCGCTGGACGCAGAACAAAAAACGGTCCGGCTGGAGGAAGCCGCGGGAGCGGTGAGCGGGGATTATGTGTATCTGTATCCACCCGGAATTCCGATTCTTGTGCCTGGCGAAGCGATTGACGTGCAGACCGCAGAAACGATCCGGCATTGTATCCGGCTGGGCCTGGAGGTAGAGGGACTGCCGGATTTGACGTGTATAAACGTTGTGAAATGACGGCAAATATATTATACTAGAGGAAAGAGATCAATGGGCAAAATTTATTGTGTCATGGGAAAGAGTTCTTCCGGAAAAGACAGTATCTACAGCCGGATTATGCAGCAGGGGAATCCTGCACTTTTACGCATTGTACCGTATACCACCCGGCCTCGCCGAGAGGGAGAGACGGATGGCAGGGAATATGTATTTACAGATGAGACACATGTACAGCAGCTGGAAAGCGCAGGCAAGGTGATCGAGCTTCGGGCATATCATACGGTCTATGGGATCTGGAAATATTTTACGGTGGATGATGGGAAGATTGATCTGTCAAAGCACAGTTATCTGTATATCGTGACACTGGAAGGGTATCAGAAAATACAAAGATACTTCGGAAAGTCCTGTGTGGTGCCGATTTATATAGAAGTGGAGGATGGAGAGCGGCTGCTTCGGGCGATTGCCAGGGAGCGGCAGCAGAAAACTCCGCAGTATGAGGAAATGTGCCGCAGATTTCTTGCGGATGCCGCAGATTTTTCCGAAGAAAAATTGACAGAGGCAGGTATCACACGGCGATTTATAAATAAGGATATGGAAGGAACCATCCGGGAGATCACGGAATATATCCGGCAGGATATGTCCGGGACAAAAAAGCAGGGGTAAGAGGATTTCTATATGGCGATAAAAGTAAACGATATATCCACAGTCAATCAGGTGCCGGAGGCGGCAAAAACAGTAGAAGGTGACGGTTCGTTTAAATTTACACTTGCGAGCGCGATCACGGATGCGGATTTACAGGCAAAGGTCGATGAACTGCTCAGTGATATTACGGCGCAGGGAAACCGTCTTGCGGAGCACATGGACATCCGGGATATGAAAAAGTACCGTGGACTGATCAAAGACTTTCTGAATGAAGTAGTTTACCGTTCCCACCGGTTTTCAAGGGAAAATTTTCTTGACCGCAGGGGACGCCACCGGGTATATGGCATTATCCGCCTGATCGATAAGAATCTGGATGAACTGGCAGGCGAACTGGTGGCAGACGAAAAGGATCATATTTCGATTCTGGACCGTATTGGGGAAATTAAAGGACTTTTGCTTGATATTTTGACCTAGACAAAGGAGGGGATGGCTATGGCAGGATTTTCAGACATCATTGGACATGAACAGATCATCGGGCATTTGAAGAATGCAATTGCCCTCGACAAAGTCAGCCATGCATATATTTTTAACGGACCAAAGCTTTCCGGAAAAATGATGCTTGCAGAGGCTTTTGCCATGGCACTGCAATGTGAGGGAGAAGGGACAAGACCATGCCTTTTATGCCGCTCCTGCAAACAGGCGGTGGATCATAATCAGCCCGATATCATCTATGTATCCCACGAAAAGCCGAATACCATCGGGGTGGACGATATCCGTACCCAGATCAATAACGATATTGTGATAAAACCATACAGCAGCCGCTACAAAGTGTATATTGTGGATGAGGCGGAAAAAATGAACCAGCAGGCACAGAATGCATTGCTGAAAACAATCGAGGAACCGCCGGCATATGCTGTCATCCTGCTTCTGACCACAAATGCGGACAGTTTTCTGCCAACGATTTTATCGCGGTGCATTACACTGAATCTCAAAGTGGTAAAAGAAGATGTGATCAAATCTTACCTGATGAAAACGTATCACATTCCGGATTACCAGGCAGATGTCTGTGCCGCATTTTCCCAGGGAAATGTAGGGAAAGCCATTCAGCTGGCATCTTCCGAAGAATTTGGGGAACTGAAAGCATCGGTGCTGCAGCTGATGAAGCGTCTGGAAGATATTGATCTGTATGAAATGACAGCAGCAGTAAAGCAGATTGCAGAGTATAAGCTGACGGTCAATGATTATTTTGACCTCATGATGATCTGGTTCCGCGATGTACTTTACATGAAAGCAACCAATGATGTAAACGGACTCATTTTTAAGGATGAGGTTTATGACATAAAAAAACAGGCAGCAAAGCGGTCGTATCAGGGAATTGAGACGATCATCCGTGCACTTGAGACAGCGAAAGTCCGGATTTCGGCAAATGTAAATTTCGATCTTGTGATTGAGCTGCTGTTACTGACAATTAAGGAGAATTAATATGATAAAAGTGGTAGGAATCCGTTTTCAGCGTGCGGGAAAGATTTATTATTTTGACCCGCTGGACTATGATCTGGAGACGGCGATGCACGTCATCGTGGAAACGGCACGTGGCATAGAGATGGGAACAGTGCTGATCCCACCCAAAGAGGTGGATGACGATAAGGTTGTCCAGCCTTTGAAACCGGTGATCCGTATTGCGACAGACGATGACGAAAAAGTCATAGAAAAAAATAAAGAAAAAGAAGCGGAAGCCTATGTGATCTGCAAGGAAAAAATTGCAAAGCACGGGCTGGATATGAAACTGGTTGCAGCGGAATATACATTTGACAACAATAAGCTTTTGTTCTACTTTACGGCAGATGGACGAATTGATTTCCGTGAGCTGGTCAAGGATCTGGCTTCGGTGTTCCGCACCCGTATCGAATTGCGGCAGATTGGTGTGCGCGATGAGACAAAGATGCTTGGCGGTATCGGAATCTGTGGGAGGGAACTGTGCTGCAGATCCTATCTGACCGATTTTGTACCGGTATCCATCAAGATGGCAAAGGAACAGAATCTGTCCTTAAATCCGACAAAAATTTCGGGTGTATGCGGCAGACTCATGTGTTGTCTGAAGAACGAGCAGGAAACATACGAATACTTAAACAGCCGTCTGCCGTCGGTGGGAGATTCGGTAATCACACCGACCGGAATGCATGGAGAAGTGTCCGGTGTTAATGTACTGCGTCAGCTGGTTAAGGTTGTTGTGGATAACGGAGAAGAAAAAGAACTGCAGGAATATGCAGTAGATGATCTGAAGTTTACACCGCGGCGCCGCAGGGATGTCCGTGTAACGGATGAGGAAATGAAAGAGCTGGAAGGGCTTGAGGATAACGGAAGCACGGAGGAAGAAAACGAACGTCCGCAGCGGGAGAACCGCAGGGAAAACAACCGTGGCAAATACCGCAGAGATCGGAATGATACACGGGATAAAAATGAAGCGCCTGCCGGAGAATCGTCACAGGAACGTATGGCACCAGAGACAGATGCCGGAAGTGAAAACCGTGAAAAACGTGAGTACAAAGACCGTGGCAATTACCGTGGAAGAAACTACAGGGATCGCGGCGAAAAGCGCGAGTACCGCGAGCAGAATGAAAACGGTGAGAAACGAGAGTACCGGGAACGCAGCAATTACCGTGGCAGAAACTATAATCGTGACCGCGGAGAGAATGCCGACCGTGAAAACAGTGGCGGGGGCGGAGAAAAACGCGAATACCGCGGAGAGCGGAATTTCCGGCGGCATCGAAACTACGACAGAAAGAATTATCAGGGTGGAAACAACGAACGTGGAGAACAAAAACGGGGTGACAATCCACAGTCATGAACGACTGGATGAACTTCATAGAAACGGCTACTGGATCATTCAGGATCCGGGACGGTTCTGTTTTGGCATGGATGCAGTGCTGCTGTCCGGCTTTGCGAAAGTAAAGCCCGGGGAACGGGCACTGGATCTGGGTACCGGAACCGGGATCATACCAATTCTGCTGGAGGCAAAGACCAAAGGGGAACATTTTACCGGGCTGGAAATTCAGCCGGAGAGTGCAGATATGGCGGCGCGAAGCGTCGCCTACAATCATCTGGAAGAGAAAATTACGATTGTGACCGGAGATATCAAGGAGGCTTCTGTGCGTTTCGGAGCCGGATCGTTTGAAGTAATCACAACGAATCCGCCGTATATGATCGGGCAGCATGGAATCCAGAATGATGCCAATGCCAAGACGATTGCAAGGCATGAGGTTCTCTGCGATCTGGATGATATCCTGCGTGAGAGTGCAAAGATGTTAAAGCAGGGTGGACGTTTTTACATGGTACACCGGCCCTTCCGCCTTGCGGAAATTTTCAGTAAGATGGTAGCATATCATATCGAGCCGAAGCGCATGCGGCTGGTCTATCCGTTTGTGGATAAGGAGCCGAATATGGTGCTGATAGAGGGGCTGCGGGGCGGCAAATCCCGTCTGACGGTGGAAAAACCACTCATTGTATACAAAGAGCCGGGGGTATATATGCCGGAGATTTATGATATTTACGGATATTAGGAAGGAGTGCGTGGTATGGGAATTTATCTGAATCCATCTGCGGATGGATTTGCATCCATTATGAAAACCGGAGATTATGTGGATAAAACCGGATTGATTACCTATATGAATGCAGTATTAAACTCTTCCAGAAATATGCTGTGTTCAAGCAGACCACGAAGATTTGGAAAATCTTATGCTGCACAGATGCTTTCCGCTTTTTATTCTAAGGGAGCAGATGCGAGGGAACTGTTTGCACATTTGCGTGTAGCAAATCCACCGGAGGAGACAAAAGAGAAAGAGAAAGAGTGGTACAATAAATATCGTAATAATTGTGACGTCCTGTTTTGGGATATGGCGTGGTTTATTTCCAATGCACAGAATATAGAGGATACAATTTTGAATCTGCAGCGTGACATTGGAAAGGAATTACGGGAAGCCTTTCCGGATTGTGTGACAGAGGAAGTCGTTTCTTTGCCGGAAATATTACTTACAATCAGTGTAAAAACCGGGCATAAATTTTTGATTATTATTGACGAGTGGGATGCGTTGTTCCGTGAAGCACCGGAAAATACAGAGTTGCAAAAGATATATATTCAGTTGTTGCGCGCATTGTTCAAGGGAATTCAGGTTTCCCGTTTTTTGTGTGGAGCTTATATGACGGGAATTTTACCGATCAAAAAATATGGAACGCAGTCGGCCCTTACCGATTTTACCGAATTTACGATGCTTGAGCCGGGACCGCTGGCACCCTATGTGGGTTTTACAGAGGATGAGGTAAAAAAGCTGTGTACCGGTCATCATATGGATTATGAGGAAATGCGAAGATGGTACGATGGGTATTATTTTGATGAGATCGGGCATGTGTATAATCCAAATTCGGTGATAAAGGCAGTTTTTTGCGGAAAATACAGTAATTACTGGACACAGACAGAAACTTATGAATCACTGCGAATTTATATAGATTTAAATTTTGATGGTCTGAAGGAATGTCTGGTCGATATGCTTGGAGGAAAGCGTTGCCGGGTCGATATCGGGTCTTTTCAGAATGACATGACTTCCATGAAAAGCCGGGATGATGTACTTACTTTACTGGTGCATCTGGGATATCTGGGATATGATGCAGACAATAAAGAGGTGTATATTCCAAACGAAGAAATCAGGGAAGAGTTTATTCGTGCAATCAAAAACGGCAGACGTCAGGAACTGGTGAAAGCAATTCAGCTGTCAGATCATTTGTTGAAGGCAACAATTCAAAAGGATGGAGATACAGTGGCGAAGTTGCTGGCAGAAGCGCATATGGCAAACACTTCTCCGAAGTTTTATAACGATGAACAGGCGCTTCGGTCGGTTGTGATCATGGCATATTTGAGTTGTGTGGATGATTATGTGCGGTTTGAAGAGATCGCAAGTGGGCATGGGTATGTGGATATTCTTTTTCTTCCAAACAGATTTACGGATAAACCTGCATTACTGATCGAGTTGAAATGGGACAAATCTGCAGAAAAAGCGATTACACAGATCAAAGAAAAGAATTATACGCAGTTGGTGAAAAAATTGGGATATGATGGGGAGGTTCTTCTGGTTGGAATCAATTATAGCACCAAGACAAAGAAACATTCCTGTGTGATTAAAAATTTTAGATAATTATGTAGAGAAACCGTGGTACATATCAGGATGCATCACGGTTTTTGGCTGTCAGGAGAAAGTGATAAAACAATGTATAGAAAAATAAAAC
>ENA-UEYF01002894-UEYF01002894.1-human-gut-metagenome-genome-assembly--contig:-NODE-2894-length-10095-cov-10.264624_pt1 | contig 10095 bp, 11 predicted proteins | sample MGYA00242902_ERZ507920 | MGnify/ENA primary metagenome ERZ507920 (study PRJEB26167, sample SAMN06115402) | human gut metagenome | host: Homo sapiens | place: China:Jiangxi | collected 2016-07-05...
GGCTATTCCAAGAGGAGGGGAATATCAGTTGATTTTATCGGATGGAACAAGGATATGGATGAATGCTGAAAGTCTTTTGCGTTATCCAACTTCTTTCATTGGAGAAAAAAGAGAAGTTTTCCTAGAAGGGGAAGCTTTTTTTGAAGTGGCGAAAGATGCTAAGCACCCCTTTATAGTTCATACAAACAGACATTCGGTGGAGGTACTTGGTACAAGTTTTAATATATCTGCTTATCCTGATTATAAGGTATATACAACTCTTGCAGAAGGGCGTATTAAAGTAAGTACAGCTAAAGTTTCGGTTGTGTTAAATCCTGACCAACAAGCGGTTATTGAACTGGATAATGATGATATATTAAAACTTGATTTGAATATGACTAAAAAATTTATTTTAGCAGAAATTAGAAGCTTGATAAGTTCTAAAAATGGTAAATGCACTGCTAGTAATTTACACATTGCTAATTTATTAAAATTGAAAGAGAGAGCAATACAAACGGCATTATTCGAGCTTGAAAACGGTGGATTTATAAAACGTAGTTTTGTAAATTTAAAAGGGAAAACAGAACGCACTATAATTTTAAATCTTAACAATGTTAATAATGTTAATGCGACTGATGAACCAACAAAAGAAGTAAAAGAAGTAAAAGAAGTAAAAGAAGAAAAAGAAGAAGAAAAACAACAATATGATGATGAAGTTTTAGCCGTTTTTGAAAGTTTTCCAAAACGTCCGTTGATGTCTGATTTTAAAATTGAGGAACAGAAAAGCCTTTGCTTGCCAATTTTAAAATCTAAAACTAAAGAGGAGCTAGATTTTATTAAATTTGTAATCAGTTTTAATGTTAAAAATAATGAAAGCTGGAAGGCTGGCTTTATGCCTTACATGTATAAATTTTTGGAAATTGACAAGGAAAAATATTTTAATGAGGCTATTAAATCTGAGTTTGATAAATTTAGAAATAAACCTAAAGTTAATGCTAATTTACAGCTTTTAAATTTAAAATTAGAGCAAGATATGTTTGACTTTTTTTCAGAAATAAATAATGAGGTTTGGGAACTCTTGGATAATGAGATTTTAGAGGAATTTAAAATTAGATACAGTCAATATTATTCTAAATTTAATAATTCGGAATTTAATAAATTAGCGTTGGAGTTCATTAAAAAGTATAGACCTAGCAACTTAAATTTTTAAATTTTAAAGCTCTATAAGGCTTTAAAATTTAATTGCCTATACTTTTAGATTGGTTTATAATAAAAGTAGCTTAAAAAACACGAGAGGAGTTTTTAAAAATGGCTTATAAAATTACAGAAGCAGATTATAATAAATTAAGTGCAGATGAGCAGGAAAAGTATACAAAACGTGGTAAAATTAGAACCAAATTAAAAAAGTTTTTGACAAATGAAGAAAAAGAAGAATTTATAAAAGAAAAGCAAAAAAAGACAAATTCTGTTATAAAGAAAATGCGTGATGAAGTTAAAAAAGATGAAGAAAAAAGAATTTTAAAAGCTGTTTATAATTCTGCTAAAAAATTTGAAAAAGAAGGCTATAAATTTAACGTTCGAGATTTTGAAAAGTTTATGCGATTAAATGAAGAAAACTATAAAAATATTTGCTTAAAAAAATAAAAAGTAGTTATAAGATAGGTTATATTTATTGCAATCTATCTTATTTTTTTTGATGAAATATATATAAATAAGTAGTATAATATTTATATAAGGTTTTAACTTTATTGAGCTTGAAGAATTGCGAACGCTTGAGCAATTATTAAAGCTTAGTAGTTTTTTGGATTTTAAAGATTGAGCTTATTATTTTATTTATTCACACCACCGCAACCCTAACGGGTAGACAAACCCTTATTTTATAAGGGTTTAAATCGTAAAACATATGTAAAACAAATATTATATTGTGTAAAACATATATAATTAAATAATTATAAAATAAGGGTTTAAACGTAAAACAAGGAGTATAATTAAAATGCCTAATTTAAACGTAAGAATTAGTAAAGAACAAGAAGATTTTATAAAGAAAAAAGCAGAAATAAATAATATGAATATTAGTGAATATGTTAAATCTTGTTTGTTTAATAAAAATGAAAATAAACAAGTAAAAATTAACAATGAAGAAAATAAAAACAATTTAGATGATATTAACAATAAGATTTTAAAAGTTAATACTAATGTTATTAAATCCCATAACATTTTAGATAATAATTTATCTAAAATAGAAATGCAAATAAACACGCTATTATATTTTATTTTATTGCTAATAAATTTATTTAAGCCTGAAAGTTACGAAAAAGCTAAAACAATTTTAAATAAAGCAAAAAATAGTGCTAAAATGGAATGGGAAGCAAATAAAAAATGATGACAGTACAAACCGTATCCGCTGGAATGGCAACAACATACTACAATAAGGATAATTATTACACTAAAGATTTATCTAGTTTGGATAGTTGGCAAGGTGTTATTTCTAAAAAATTAGATTTAGAAAATACGAAAATAGAACCCCAAATTTTTGACAATTTTGTAAAAAAAATGACTGAACGAAACGGCGGAAATGATAATAAAAAACGTGTAGGAATAGATTTAACTTTTAGCTGTCTAAAATCTATATCTTTGGCACTGGCTAAAGATGATGAAACTAAAAAAGATATGATTGAAGCACAACAAAAAGCCGTAAAAGAAACGCTAGAAGAAATAGAAAAAAACGGCGGTTTTACTTATAGAGTTACAAATAATAAAGTAACAACTGACAAAAAAGCAGATAATTTATTAATTGGTAAATTTAACCATTTTGTAAATCGTAATGGAGAGTTAGACCTGCACACGCATTGCGTAGTTTTTAATTTAACAGAAAAAGACGGAAAAGAGTACAGTTTAAACGCTAAGGAAATTTTAAAAAAGCAAACAGAATGGGGCTTATTATTCAGGCGAAAAATGGCAAAAAACTTGCAGGCTAAAGGTTATAAATTGAATATAACAGACGATAAAAAAGGATTATTTGAACTAGCTGGATTTGATAGGGAAATAATAGAACAATATTCTTCTAGGCGTTTAGAAATATTAAAAAAAATGGAAGCAGACGGAACAGCGGGAAGCCATGAAGCAATGAAAGCCAATTTGCAAACTCGAAAAACAAAAAAACAAGTTGACCTAGATAAAACTTATGATAAAGTGAGGCAGGAAATTTTTGCAAATGAAAAAGTAAAAATTTTAAAAGGTAAACCAAGAAAAAACTATTATTTAGTTGAGCAAAAAAAAATTGCTGATAAAGTAGTTGATGAGTTGGAAAGAGAAACTTTTGCATTTACTAAAGAACAATTAAAAAAGCGTATAATGTCGGCTGGCGTTCTGCAAAATATCGACGAAAAACGAGCAGAAAAATTGATAAGTGAGAATGAAAAACTTGTTAATTTAGGCAATAAAGAGTTAGAAAACGGAACGATTAAACAATTTTTTACTACAGAAAAAAATATAAACATAGAAGATAATATAATTGCTAAAATGCGACAAGAAAAAGGCGTTATAAAAACTGCTTTAGCAGAAGAAAAAAGCGAAAAATTGCTTGATGAAATTTGTAAAAATGGAGGCTATACGCCTAATCGTGAACAAGTAAACGCGATACACCATATTTTGACAAATAAAGATAGAATTATAGGCGTGCAGGGACTAGCAGGGACAGGAAAGACTTACAGCTTTACGCTTGTAAAAAAAATGGCAGACCGTGAAAATATTGAGGTAAAAGGTATTTGTTTTACTGGTAAAGCGAGTGAGGGTTTACAAGCTGATAGCGGGATAGAAAGCACCACTATACACAGTTTTTTAAATAAACTAGAAAAAGATAGTGGGGTAAGGCAAAAAACTACAGAAGGAATAAAGCAAGATTGGGACTTATCCAAAGTTAAGCCAGCGGGCAAAAAGCAAATATGGGTAGTTGATGAAGCGGGACTGGTAGATAATAGAATGATGAATTATTTGATTGAGGCGAGTATAAAGGCAGATGCTAAACTTGTTTTAACTGGAGATTACCAACAGTTACCACCAGTCGGAGCGGGCGAGCCAATGAAAAATTTAATAGATAACGGCATGGCAACGGCATACATGGAAGATATACGCCGACAAAAGGATATTGAGCTTTTAAACGCCGTGAGGGAGAGCGTAAAGGGCAACACTTTAAACACTTATAAAATCCTTGAGCAAAAACAATCCTATCATGAAATATCCGACAGGGATAAATTGCAGGACGAAATAATAAAAAAAGTTACAAATATAAAACAGGACGAACTAAAAGAAAATTTGCTTTTAGTCCAAACTAATGCCGACCGCAAAAACTACAATAATAAAATACAAAAAGTATTTATTGAACAAGGACGCTTGACAACAGGAAATACTTTTAAAGTAGAAAATAGTGAGGGCAGACAAGAACGCCGTAAAATCTATGAAGGCGATAGAATAGTTTTATTAGCAAATGATAGTATGTGTTTTAGAGAAATAAAAGGCGGTTTAGGGTATACAAAAACTAAAGTTAATAATGGCACTATGGGAACTGTAAAACGGGTTGAAAATAATAAAATTGTTGTAACTTTGGATAATGGTAAAACAGTTTATTTTAATCCGCAAAAATATAAAAAGTTTGATTTAGCTTACGCCGTTACTAATTACAAGGCGCAGGGTATGACCGTTAAGAATTGCATTGTTGACATGACCACAAAAGGTAAAAGCAATAATAGAAACGCTTTATATGTAAATATTAGCCGTGCCAAATTTAAAGCGGAAGTTTATACTGACGACAAAAAAAAGCTAGAAAAACAGACGCTTACCTTTGCCAAAAAGATAAACAGTGCCGATTTTAAAGAACAAATTGCAAGTTATAAAAGGGCAAAATTGCAAAATACAAACTATGTCCCCGCCGATGAAAGGGCGATAAAAAAACTTGAAGCTGATTTTGAAGCAAAAGAAGTGCCAAAAAAAGAAGATTACCAAATCAGCTTAGAAAAAGAAAATATTGAGGAAAAGGCTCAATGTTTAGCCCAAAATTTAGCACCTAAACAAAAGCAACCAAAAGTGATTACAAGAAAAATGATACATGAGATGAATAAAAAAGCTCAAAATAAAGACCAAGAACGCAGTCGTTATTTAGGAAGGTGATTAAAAATGGATTTAAAATTTTTAGATGACACCAACAACAGCAACAATGATAATGAGTTAGAAAAAATAAAAAAAGAAAATATCCTTTTAAAACAGCAACTGGCAGACGCTAGAGCAGATAATTTTTTAAAATTGTATGAGGATTTAAAGCGAGAAAACGCCATTATTTTGCAAGAAATAAAAAACCTTAAGAATAATAAAACCACAACCACAAACGTAAAAATAAATGATGAGGCACTAACAAAAACAGTACAAAAAGCCATAACTGAAGCCATAGCTGAAGGAGCTAAAAAAGCTGAAGATGAAGTTCAAAAGTCTATAACTAATATAAACGGCTATTTAATAGGCATTATTAAGCGTTTTAATTCTTTACAAAACGGGCTAAATAATAGTAGGGCTATTGTAAATAATTTTTTATTTTGTCTAATTTTATTTATTTTGGTAAACATAGGTTTTTGCGGTTTTGTAATCTATAAATTAAATGTAATAGATAATAATTTAACATGGTATTTTAATGGCATAATAAAAGCCTTTAATATATGGAGCTTTTTTAAATAATCAAAAATCCTGCTGCTATTAAAATAGCTGCAGGATTAAAATAAAAAATAAAATGAAAGGTTGATGATTATGTTAAAAAGAGGTTTTGAAGGTAACCAAGCACCTATTATATTGAGTAAAGAGCAAGAAAGATTAGAAAGAGCAGGCAATGTTTATTTTAAAATTAGACATTATTTGCGTATTGTAACGGTTGTTTTATGTTTATTGGGTATAATTTTTAATCTAGGGCGTTATTTTTTAGGCTATCCATCTGGAAATGATAACGCTTTTACCATAATTTTAGGTTGCATAATTTCCGCATTAGTTTTTTTACGGCATAATAATGTTTATTATAAATGTTTTTGGCACTAGATTATTATTGCTTTATTTCAGAATTAAGCAATTTTTGGGCAAATAAATTTTATTCATGGGGCTATAACATAGCCCCAATTATTATAAAGAGGTGTAAAACATGGGATTTTTTAGCAGTTTAAAAAATATCTTAAATAAAAAACCACAGCAAGAGCCACAACAACAGCAACAAGAACATGATATAAGCCTAACTTTAGGCGTAAGCACAGGAACATTATTAAACTTACGCCACCCTGCTGGTATATGGGCAGACCAAATAATCGAGTTAGCAGACGATGACCTTTGCCAAAATATAGTAGTAATGGGCGGTATCGGTGCGGGCAAAACAACAAGAGTTATAAACCCGCTATTATATCAACTTCTTACAATGGGCGGTTACGGCGGTCTAATCTTTGATATAAAGAACACGACTTTAAAGAAACTGTTTTTTCTTTTTGCAGAGAAATGGGCAGACCTTCGGACAGCATAAAAGTTATAGGAATTGGAAATTTAAGAACAAATTTATTAAAAGGCTTAACACCTGCACAAGCAAGCAGTTTTCTACAATCTACATTTTATTTAACTGGTGGCACAACTTCGGACAGCTTCTGGATACAGTCCGCAACGGATTTAGTAAAAAACACGCTAGGAATTTTAAGCTTTTTAGGGGATAAATATTATACACTAGATTATTTGTACAGATACATTTTTATAGACAGCCAAAGGGAAACAATAAATGGAGAAATACAAAAAATTCTAACTGATGAAACACTTGAGGAAAGGGAAGAAATAAAACTACAAGGCTATTTAAGCTATTATAATAATGTGTTTTTGCAAATGGATAATAAAGTCCAAACTAGCATTACTGGTACACTCTCCACAATTTTAAACCCGTTCCAAGAATTAGAACTAATTGAAACTTTTTCCGACAATGAACAGCCGTACGATTTAACAAATATTTTATATGGTGATGTAGTGCTACTGGATTTACCGCTTGCAAAATGGGGAATAGCGGGCAAAGTAATATATACCTTAATAAAGCTTAGATTTTTTAATTTATTGCAGGAAAGACAATTTAATAAAGAGCTACCACAAAATTATGTTTATTTTATCTGTGATGAGTACCAAGAAATTATATCGGCATCTAAAATGGGACTTAGCGATTTAACTTTTTGGGATAAGTCCCGCAGTGCAAAATGTATAGGTATTATAAGCACGCAGTCGGTATCCGCCTTTAGAAGCGTTATAGGAAATACAGATATCGCAGATACAATTTTATCTAATTTTAGGCAAAAAATCTTTTTTAGGACAGAAGATATAAACACTATAAACCTTATAAACCAGCTAACAGGAAAAACGGAAGTTGTTAGATATAGCAGTAGCACCAACAGTGGAACTAGCAAAAAAAATACAGATTTTTTTACACACAATCAAAACGAAGGTTATAGTTTTAATGCAAATGTAATAGATAAACCGTTAATAGACGCAAATCTTATAACAACAATAGACGCAGACCATGCAATCGCCCTTCTAAACATAGAAGGTGGGCGTGCAGATGATATAATTGGTTTGTGTCCAAAATATCCAACTTGTTAGAGGTAAAAAAAAACATGAGTAAAAATAAAATTAGTGAACGCTTATTCTTTTTAAAATTTCCAAATGCAAGCTTAATAGAAACAAACGGCAGGCATTTTTATTTGCCTGTTACAGATGAAGCCAAAATAATTTATGAACGTGTTGGGGACAATTATTATAAATATAAATTAAGTGCTGATGACGAACTATTGCCAATTTTAACGGATAATATACCTGCTTTAGACAGACAAATAAGCCAGCAAATACAAAATGCAATAACTAAAGGCGAATTACATCAGGCTAAAAATAAAAGTAAAAGTTATAGTTACGAAAGATAATAAACAAATTGTAGCCATAAAAATTTATGGCCACAATTTGTTTTAATAAAAAAAACCTGCTACGGCTAAGAATCTAAAAATAGAATCTTAGCAGCAGCAGGTTTTTTTATTGCTGTTTTTCATAATAAAAGTTCATGGTAAGCGTTTTTTTAGCATAGTTTATATAAAACATTGGTGGCGTTGGCTTTGGCAATAAGCCTTTTTCTTCTAATTTTTTAGCTTCTTCTTGCAAAAATTTCTGTATTTCTTGCATTAAGTTTACAAAATTTGTTGTTTCTACAACTTTTTTACACTTAAAATCTATTAAATTTATTTCATGTTTAGCTGTATCACCATTATAGGAAGGTTCTTTTAAAATTTTTATCTCTACAGGATAATTTATCAAATTCTTTTTTAACTCACTTAATTCATCTTCAATTTTCTTCATTACTGCATTAAGTTTTTTTCTTTCTTGGCTTGTATCTATTAAATAGTTTTGTTGCTTTCTAATAAGCCTAACTTCTTTTCTACTTAATTTTAAATATTCTTTTTCTAGTTCTCTAATTCTTTGCTTTTTATCGTCCATTTTATATACCTGCAAATAACTTTCTTAATTGTTTTACTAAATCCGTGTTTGGATAAAAACTACTGGCAGAGCTATAGGCTTCATTTAGCAGGCAATCATAATAATTTATATCATCATTTTTATATAATTCTACATTTACAAAATCTTTTTTTACTGCTTTATCTAAATTTTGCCATTCTAATTCTACAGTTTTTAATTTCTGCTTAACTTCTTTAATAGCATTTTTATATTGTATCAGTGTTTTTTTAGGTAAACACATTTTAACATCATCTCACTTTTTTATGCTATAATCATCATGTTGCTTTACCAAATCTCGGCAACGGGAGGAGGTGTCTTCTTGTTTAACTTTTGTGAATTTCTTATTGCTATTATGGCAGGTTTTGTATCAGGATTAATGGTACATTATTTTTGCAAGTGGTTAGATAGTTATAAGACTAAAAATAAAAGCAACTAGCCCATAGCTGGCAAGCTCTAAAATGCAAAAAACCTCGAGTAAAGTTTGACGGCTTCTCGAGGTTTTTTTCTTCTGTTTAACTTTTGTGTTTGTATTTTAATTATAACATAGTTTTCATATAACATCTATATTTATCTTGTGCAAATTTGCAAGTATCTATTAAATAACCTTTTTCTTTATCATATTCTCTAAGACCTCTATAATAAAATAATTTATGCTCATTATCTATAATAAAAGGAACAATACCATTATTTAAACATTCTTTAAACATAATTAGTCTACCTACTCTACCATTACCATCTTGAAATGGGTGTATTTTTTCAAAAAAAACATGAAAATCAATTACATCTTCAATCGTTTTTTTAGTTTTTTTATTATATTTTGTAAAAAGTTCTCTAATATTTTCAGATACATTTTCTGGTTTAGATGTTATTTGTTCATCAATAAAATTTTCTAATCTCTTGTATTCACCTACATTAAACCAAGACTTAAAAGCGTCATCAGTGGCTTGCTTCAAGATATAATGCAAAGATTTTATATATTTTTCAGTTAAAGGTTCTTTTATAGTATCTAAAATATAATCAAAAGCATGAAAATGATTACTTGTTTCTATAATATCATTTTTATCAATAACTTCATTTCCATTTGTGGAAATAGTAGCAGTTTCAAACAAAGAACATATATGTTCTTTTGCTAATTTATTACCTTCAATTCTATTGCTATTATAAGCCAATTCAACTTGAGTTATATAATAAATACCTTTGCAATTAGAATTTCTTTCATTTTTCATTTGTATAATAAGTTTTTCCATTATTTCTTTACCTCTTTTAAAATTAAAGTGTTATTATTTTGCGTGTCGCTAAACCCTTATAAAATAAGGATTTTTACCATAATTCAAATTAAAAAGTGTTATTATTTTGCGTGTCGTTATTATTTTGCGTGTCGAGTGTTATTATTTTGCGTGTCGCTAAACCCTTATAAAATAAGGATTTTTACCATAATTCAAATTAAAAAGTGTTATTATTTTGCGTGTCGTTATTATTTTGCGTGTCGAGTGTTATTATTTTGCGTGTCGCTAAACCCTTATAAAATAAGGATTTTTACCATAATTCAAATTAAAAAGTGTTATT
>ENA-UEYF01002900-UEYF01002900.1-human-gut-metagenome-genome-assembly--contig:-NODE-2900-length-10075-cov-2.519504_pt1 | contig 10075 bp, 7 predicted proteins | sample MGYA00242902_ERZ507920 | MGnify/ENA primary metagenome ERZ507920 (study PRJEB26167, sample SAMN06115402) | human gut metagenome | host: Homo sapiens | place: China:Jiangxi | collected 2016-07-05...
TAATTATACCATGGCGCAGGATGTTTACAACGTAACAGCCGACCAGTATAAGGAGGGTGTGGCTTCGATGACAGCGGCGCGGCCGAAACGCAGGAGTTTTTCGCGTACGTCGGCGGGAATCGTATCATCGCCCATATCCTGTCCGTCGCGGCCATAGATGCCGAAGGCGGGCAATCCCTTCTGGTTGTGCCCGGCCAGTGCCGAAGCCAGATAAACGGCGCCCGGACGTTCCGTGCCGTTGAAACCCCAGATGGCTTTGGGGATGAGCGGGTCCATGTCGATGGTTTCGGCGCCGTAGCACCAGCAGGGGGTGACCGAAAGGACGGCGCCTACATTGCTGTCGCGGAATTTGTCGGTGCAGGCCGCGGCTTCGGCGACCCCGCCGATCGTGGTGTCGGCGATGACGCATTCGACGGGCGAGCCGTCCGAATAACGGAGTTCTTCGCTGTAGAGACGCGCTACGCGCTGTGCCATGCCCATGGTCATTGCTTCGAGCGATTCGCGGATTCCGCCGCGGCGGCCGTCGATGATCGGACGGATGCCGATTTTAGGGTGTGAAGTGGTCATATTCTGTGTTTTTCAGATTGTTTGTTCGTGTCGGCTATTCGGCTTCTCGGCGGCGGTTCAGGGTCGTGAGCAGGAAGCCGGTGAGGAAAATGACCGTCGTGCCGAAGACGATCGTCAGGTAGGTGTGCAGCGGACTGTGGAAACGGTAGAAGGGCGAACCTTCGTTGATCAGCGGCGAGAGACTCATCCACGCGATGGTCAGCAGTCCGAGGATCACGGCGACGACCGCATGGGCCCGGCGCACGGTCTTGCAGACGACGCCCAGCAGGAACAGTCCCAGCATGCCGCCGCTGAAGATCGACGCCAGCTTCCACCAGGCGTCCAGCACGCCGTCGATGCGCATCATCAGCAGTCCCATGACGATGCCCAGTGCCCCCACGACGAACGACGTGGCGTAGAGCACCCGCATGCTCTTCTTTTCGGAGAGCTCCTTTTTCGAGAGCCGCTTGGCGAAGTCCGTCAGCACGATCGTCGCCGAGGAGTTGATGCTCGTGGCGATGGTGGACATGCCGGCCGAGAAGAGCGAGGCGATCACGAGTCCGGTGAGTCCCGTGGGGAGTCCGTGGACGATGAACCACGGGAATACCTGGTCCGAGGGCGTGCCGGCGGGCAGCAGTTCGGGACGCGCCGTGTAGTAGGAGAAGAGCGCCGTGCCGATGTAGACGAAGACCAGCGACACGGGGATGTAGAGCAGTCCGCCGAAAAGGGTCGATTTCACGGCTTCGGCCGTCGAGCGGGTCGTCATGTAGCGCTGCACGTAGTTCTGGTCGATGCCGTAGTTCTGCATGTTGACGAACAGTCCGTAGATGAGCACCACCCAGAAGGTCGGTTCCGTAAGGCTCGCGCCGAAACTGCCGAGGCTGAACTTGCCGTGGGCCGAGGCGATTTCGAAGAGCTGTCCGGGGCCTTCGGGCATCGTGAAGGTGAGGATCGCGGCGCAGGCGATGGCCCCGACGATGAGGATGATGCCCTGGATGGCGTCGGTCCAGACCACGGCGGCGATGCCGCCCAGCAGGGTGTAGATCAGCGTGGCGATGCCCGTGCAGACGATGATGGTCTGGATGTCCCAGCCGAACATCGTGTTCAGCGGCAGGGCCAGCAGCAGCAGGATCGAGCCCACGCGGGCGAGCTGCGTCAGCAGGTAGCAGACCGCCACGTAACAGCGGGCCCAGTAGCCGAAGCGCATTTCGAGGTAGTGGTAGGCCGAGACGCTGTTGATCCCGCGGTAGAGCGGAATGAAGACCTTGGCCGCGAGCCACGTGGCGATGGGGATCGAGAGGCTGAATACGAACGGGTTCCAGTTACCCTTGTAGGCGTCGCCGGGGAGTCCGAGGAAGCTGATGCTGCTGACGAACGTGGCGAAGATCGACATGCCCACGACCCAGGTGGGCAGCGATCCTTCGGCGGCGGTGAATGCCGCGGCGCCCTTGCGGCTGCGGAAGTAGAACGAGCAGCCGAAGAGGGCGACGCCGCCCACGAAGATGAAGAAGACGAGGTAATCGAGTAAGGTTATCTCCATTTTTTGTCGGGTTAGGTAGTGCGGTCGTGTGTCATTCGCCGCAGGCGGTTCCCAGCGCTTCGAGGGCCTTGCGGATGCGGGCGCGCTCCTCGGTGCGGAAACGGCGGTAGGGGTAGGACATGTAGTCGTCGCAGATGCCCATCAGCGAGAGCGAGCACTTCACGCCTTTGAGGTAGCTGGAGCCGTATTTCCCGACGGTGTAGAGCGACGTGCTGATCTGCATGATCTTCCGTTGCAGCGCGCGCATCGTGTTCACGTCGCGGTTGCAGGCGGCGTAGTACATCTGCACGTAGAGTTCGGGGAAGATGTTGGCGCCGCCGTTCACGCCGCCGTCGGCCCCCATCACGACGCTTTCGCCCGTCAGCTCCTCGGGACCCACGTAGAGGGCGAAATCCTCGCGGTCGCCCAGGTGGTAGAGCAGCGTCTGGAAATAGGTCATGTTGGCCGAGCTGTCCTTCAGCCCGACGATGTTCGGGTGTTCGGCCAGCGTCTTGACGGTCGCGGGTTCGAGGAACACCTTCACGTGCGACGGCATGTTGTAGAGGAAGAGCGGCAGCGGCAGGGCGTCGGCCAGCGCCGTGTAGTATTCGATCAGCTCCTGCTGCGAGGGCGCGAAGTAGTAGGGAGCGGCGGCCACGACCGCCACGGCGCCGCATTTCGCGGCATGGGCGGCCAGTTTGACGCTCTCGTCGAGCGACGTGTCGGTGACGCCCACCAGCACGGGAACGCGCCCGGCGACCTGACGGCAGACCAGTTCGACGAAATCGTAGCGGCATTCGTACGAGAGGCTCTGGGCCTCGCCGGTGGTGCCGAGGAGGAAAAGGGCGTGGACGCCGCCGGCGAGGATGTGCTCCGTGAGCCGTACGGTGCCTTCGCGGTCGATTTGGTCGTCACCCTTCAAGGGGGTAATCATCGGGGGAATGATCCCTTTGATAGTCTTCATTTTTTTATGTTTTAGGTTTCAGTCAGTTGTTCGTTCTGTGCCGTTCGATCCACCGGATGACGGCCGGATAGGTTTCGTCGCCGTACTTGTAGCGTTCGCGCATCCAGAAACCGTGGCCTCCTTCGGGATAGATGTGCATTTCGGCCTTCACTCCGCGGCGGTTGAGGGCCCGGTAGAAGGCGATGGAGTTGTCCGGGACCACCGCTTTGTCGTCGCTGCACAGCAGAAGCATTACCTCGGGCATTCCTTTGTGCACCTGTTCGGAGGTCGAGTGACGTTTGCGCAATGCCTCCTCTTCGCTGCGGGCCCCGAGGAGGTTCTCCCGGGTCCGGACGCTGGAATAGTTCATCGAGACGACCGGGTAGACCAGGACGGCGAAATCGGGGCGCGTCTCTTCGCTCGTGTATTCCGTGATGAGCGTCGAGGCGAAATGGCCTCCCGCCGAGAAGCCGATAATTCCCACATTGTGAGGATCGACACCCCATTGTGCGGCGCTGCGGCGGATGACGCGCATCGCCTGCTCGCCGTCTTCGAGCGGAATCCCGGGATGGCCGTTCGGCATCCGGTATTTGAGGATAATTGCGGCGATGCCGTGTTCGTTGAGCCACTCGGCGGTCTTGTAGCCTTCATACGTGACGCAGACCTTTTCGTAGCTTCCTCCCGGCACGACCAGCATGGCCTGCCCCGTGGCGCGCGCCGGATCGGGAAGATAGACCAACAATTCGGGGTCGCTGACGCCGACGTAATATCCCTTGTCGTTCACGCCTTCGGGCTGCTCTTCCAGACCGCTCTTCGTCGGGGTTCCCTCCGGGAAGAGTTTGACGTGCAGCGGTTCGGCCGCCTGCGACGCGGCGACGGCCAGCAATAGGGCGCAGAGTGTCGTGAGGCAGGTTTTCATCGCGTCTGTTTCTGTTGGTTCGCCATCCGGTAGAAGTGGCCGTCCTCGGCCCCCAGCAGGAGTTCCGGCGTGCCGTCGCCCCGCCAGTCGATGGGGGTCGGACAGGTCGTGTGGCCGGCCAGTATGCGTTCGCCGACGTTACCCATGTATTCGTACCACACCTCGCCCTGCTCCTCACGGACGTTGCGGAACCAGCAGGCGTTCTGGCTGTCCACGATCAGGTCCAACCGTCCGTCGCCGTCCCAGTCCGTGAAGCAGATCTTGCGGCGTCCGGATTGTCCGCCGATGCCGTCGTTCAGCCGCAGAAGCCCTTCCGACGCATTCGCTACCCCGCTTCTGGAGTTGTAGAGCGAGCAGTTCGTGCCGTGGAAGATGCGGCGTCCGGGACGGAGCAGCAGTTCGCCGTCGGGCGTGCGGAAACGTTCGTAATAGGCGAGGTAACCCTCCTGGTCGAGGACGATGAGGTCCGTCAGCCCGTCGCCGTTCCAGTCCGTCGCCACGGGCGTCGTGCGCCATTGCGTGACGAGCGTGCCGGGTTCGGGCGTCCACCAGTTCCAGGCGGGTTTGGGGGCCTCGCCCTCCCAGGCCACGCGCACGGGCTGCGCCGGAGCGAGTTTCAGCCCGTCCTTACTGCCGAGGTTGCGGAACCATTCGATCTTGCCCCAGATCGAGTTGACGATGATGTCGGGAAGTCCGTCGCCGTCCCAGTCGGCCACGGAGAGCACCGTATAGCCCCATTTGCGTTCGGCGGGACCCTGTATCGAACCGTTCTCCCCGGCCTGGATGCGGATGGGCCTGCCGTTGACGGTGAAGAGGCGCGGAGCGTCCCACACGGGGTTTTCGCCGCCCGAAAGGTTGCGGATGAAAGCGATTTCGCCGGCCGAGTTCCCGGCAATGATGTCCTGTTTCCCGTCGCCGTCCCAGTCGAAGGCGCAGGGGGTCGAGAGGGCCCCGAATTTGACCGGATCGGCCTGCTGGGTGAAGTAGATGGGTGATTCGAACTGCGGCATGCCTTTTTTGACCTTCCCCGTGTGGCGCACCCAGGCCACGCGGCCGTCCTCGTCGCCGACGATGAGGTCGGGATGCCCGTCGCCGTCGAAATCCGACACCACCGGGACGATCATCTCCAGATGGAGGCGGATCTCCCCGTGTTTGTTCGCAAGCGGCCGTCCCGCGGCGAAGCGGGGCTCCGTGCGGGTGCCGACGTTCTCGAACCAGGTGAGTCCATCGACGAACTCGCCGCAGATCAGGTCCGGATCGCCGTCGCCGTCGAAATCGGCGATACACGGATTGGGCGCTCCGTAAACGTCGATCGGGGCGCCTGCGGCCTCCACCTTGCCGCGGTTGACATATCCCCTGCCGGTGTTTTCCAGCAGGTAGACGTAGCCGTGCAGCGGACCCCGGGTCCAGCGTCCGAGACTGTCGAAAGCGTTGTCCCAGCCGTAGTCGTCCCACGTGTCGATGCCCACGACGATGTCCTTGTCGCCGTCGCCGTCCCAGTCGGCGTAGCTCCACATATTGCTCCGCGACTTGTTGTAGGTGGCCCCGAGTTCCTCGCCTTCGTAGTGCAGGCGGCGTTTTTTGGCATAGGGGGCCTTGAAGAAGTCGGGGTATTCGAAATTCTTCGAAAGGACGTAGGGTTTGCCGTCCGCCTCCGAGAGACGGATGTTGTTCATCCCCTTCTCGCTGATGCGCTCGGCGGCGGCGAAACGGGGATGGCGCGGCGTACCGATGTTCTTGAAGAAATAGAGTCCTTTGTAGGGGCGGTCGGGGCACGACACCAGCAGGTCTTTCAGACCGTCGCCGTCGTAGTCCACGGGCAGCGGAATGCCCCACAGCCCGACTCCCAGATCGACCGTGAGACCCGGATTGTTATAGCGCAGGATGTCCGGGTCGGATTGGGCCGGGGTGTTTCCCCCCCCCTTGGGATTGGCTGTATGCGCCGTTCGGGCCGGTGCCGATGTCGTGACGAAGAGTGCGGCGGCCAGCGCTGCGGTGCGGATGGCGAGGACGCTCGTTTTGTAAAGATGGGTTACCGGGTTCATGGTTTTATGTCGGTTTCTTGTAAATCGTTTTAGTATCGGGGCAAATTTTTTAAGCTTCCGTGACCGCCTCCTCTGCGCTCCGCAGCGCCTCTTCGGGGGCGCTCTCGACGATTTCGGGCGTCAGCACGATGCGTGTGCAGCTTCCGGGTTTGTCGCGCTGTTCGATGCTCTTGATCAGCAGGTCGAGGGCCTCGGTCCCGAACCGTTCGATGGGCTGGCGGACGTAGGCGATGGCGGTTTTGTAGATGTCGAAGGCTTCGTTGGTGTCGAAGCAGGCGATGGCGAAATCCTGGGGCACGCGCCAGCCGTTGCGGAAGATGGCGCTCAGGCCCTGGCCTGCCAACGTGTTGGTGGCGAAGAGGAAAGCCTCGACGCGGCGCTGCCGGGCCTCGCGGATGATCTCCTCGATTTTGGCGAACTTGTCGTGGCGCAGGTGGTGTATGACGGCGTTTTCGCCCATTTCGTGTGCCTGCATGCAGCGGCGGTAGCCCTCTTCGCGCTCGCGGATGTTCGAGAGCCCCATCGAGTAGGAGATCATCTCGATGCGGGTGAATCCGCGCCGGATCAGCGCCTCGGTCGTTTCGTACCCGGCGCGGCGGTTGTTCAGCACGACGCTGTTGACTTCCAAATCGGGCACCTCGCGGTCAAGCAGCACGAGCGGGATGTTCTGGCGGGCGATGTCGCGGATGATCTCGTCCGCGCCTTCGCACGGAACCACGATCAGGCCGTCGATGCCCTTGTTGCGGAAGACCTCGACCAGATTCTCCAGCTTCTGCGGATTCTCGTCGGTGCTGCCGAACAGCACGGTGTACTTATGTTTATATGCGTGGTTCTCGATGCACCGGGCGATGTCGGCGAAGAACTTGTTCGAGATGTCCGAAACGATGACGCCGATGGTGTTCGTCTTGCCGCTGCGCAGGGTGCGGGCGGCGTTGTTGGGCTGGTAATTGAGTTTTTGCGCGACCTCCAGAATGCGCTGGGCCGTTTCCTTGTTCACGCGGTAGGTCTCCTTGCCGTCGGCTTTGTTGTTCATGACGAATGACACCAGTGCGATCGAAACGCCCGCTTCGGTGGCTATGTCCTTTATGGTTACTTTGCGTGTCCGCATATTTTTTGCGATTTTTTGTGATATCCCGGAAATTCTCTTACCTTTGCAAAGGTAATTAAAACGTTTTAACAAACAAATTTTTTGCGATTTTTTTATGCTGCGACGTGATATGCAAACTCAGACCAAGTATGTAATAGGAGTCGATTTCGGCAGCGATTCGGTGCGCTGCCTGATTGTCGGCACGGCCGACGGGGCGGAAATCGCATCGGCGGTGGCGGCGTATCCCCGCTGGAAAGAGCGGCTTTACTGCGATCCCTCCCTGAATCGCTACCGTCAGCATCCGCTGGACTATATCGAATCTTTGGAGCAGTGCGTGCGCAGTGCGTTGGAAAAGTGCGGCAAAGAGGTGGCGGACAATATCTGCGGCATCTCTTTCGACACGACCGCTTCGACGCCGGCGCTGACCGACGAGCGGGGCGTTCCGCTGGCCCTGCTGCCCGAATACGCCGAAAATCCCGATGCGATGTTCGTGCTTTGGAAAGACCATACGGCATTGGCCGAAGCGGATGAGATAAACGATCTGGCGAAACGCTGGGAGGTCGATTATACCCGTTACAGCGGCGGCGCTTACTCCTGCGAATGGGTGTGGGCGAAGATGCTGCACTGCCTGCGCAGCGATCCCGCATTGCGTGCGAAAACCTGTTCGTGGGTCGAGCACTGCGATTGGATATGTGCACTGCTGACGGGCGACACGAAGCCCGAAACCATCGCCCGAAGCCGTTGTGCGGCGGGGCACAAGGCGATGTGGCATGAGTCGTGGGGCGGTCTCCCGTCGCCCGAATTCCTCTCGGCGGTCGATCCGCTGCTGGATATTTTCCGCGGGCACCTCTATACCCGGACCGTTACCGGTGACGAATGTATCGGCGGGTTATGCCCCGAATGGGCCGCACGGCTGGGACTGAGGGCGGGGATTGCAGTCGGCGTGGGGGCCATTGACTGTCATGTGGGCGCTGTCGGGGCGGGAATCGTTCCCGGAACCTTGGTAAAGGTGATGGGGACTTCGACTTGCGACATCGTGGTCGGCGCCTACGGCGAAGTCGGGGACCGTGTCGTACGGGGCATTTGCGGTCAGGTCGACGGCTCGGTACTGCCCGGATATGTCGGATTCGAAGCCGGACAGGCAGCTTTCGGCGACATCTATGCTTGGTTTCGGCGGATCATGGCGTGGCCCTTGAGCCGGATCGCGCAGGGGGACGAAACTCTTGAGGAGCGGATACTCGGCGAGCTGACGGCCGAGGCCGAATCGCTGCCGCTGACGACCGGAGATCCGGTCGCGCTCGACTGGCACAACGGACGCCGGACACCGGATGCGGACCCCCGCGTGCACGGAGCGATCGACGGCCTGACGCTGGCGACCTCCGCTCCGGCTGTCTTCAAGGCGTTGGTCGAAGCGACGGCTTTCGGTTCCCGCGCCATCAACGAGCGGATGCTCGAAGAGGGGGTGCCGATCGACAACATCATCGCTATCGGAGGCATCGCGCGCAAATCTTCTTTCGTGATGCGCACGATGGCCGACGTGATGGGCATGCCGATCCGGGTGCTGGACAGCGATCAGGCCTGTGCGCTGGGGGTGGCGATGTTCGCGGCCGTTGCGGCGGGCATTCATGGGTCGGTTGCCGAAGCGCAGCAGGCTATGCGCCCCGGTTTTTCGGCCGAATATCGCCCCGATATGGAACGGCATGCAATTTATGATTATCTTTATGCGCGTTATCTGGAACTCGGAGCAGCGCGTTGAATGATAAAGAGGCTTTTCCTGCTGGCGGCCCTCACGGGCGTGTGGAGCGTGTCGGCGCAGAACGGCACGCTGCACCTGCGTCTGGTCGATCGCGTTACGCGGGAACCGGTCGTCGGGGCCGTGGCCGAACTGCGCTCGCAGGCCGATACCGCCCGGACTCCTTTTTATGCGGCTTCCGACATCGACGGGGTGGCGCTGTTGCAGCGTGTGCCGGCCGGGGCGTGGCGGCTGCGCGTGACTTCGCTCGGATACGAGGCTTTGGAGCGCGAGCTGCGGACTTCGGGCGGGAAAACCGATCTCGGAACGCTGGAGATGTCGCCCGGCGCCGAAGCGATCGAGAGCGTGGTACTGGAGGTGCCGGCACTGAGGTCGTCGATTCGCGGCGATACGCTGAGCTACCGGGCCTCGGCCTACAAAGTCACGTTCGGAGCCGACGCCGGGGCGCTGATCGGCAAGATGCCGGGGCTGGAGGTGGCCGACGGCGTTATCGAAGCGCAGGGCCGGACCGTGCAGCGGGTGTTCGTGGACGGCCGCGAGTTTTTCGGCAACGACGTGATGTCGGCAGTCCGCAACATTCCGGCCGATATGGTCGAAAGCATCGACGTCTACAATTCGCAGGGCGACCAGTCGGAATTTACGGGCGTGGACATCGGCGACGGCTATACGGCCATCAATATCGTGACGCAGCCCGACAAGCGGCGCGGCGCTTTCGGTCGCCTGTTCGCCGGGTACGGAATCCCCGACAAATATATCGGCGGCGGCAATGTCAATATCTTCGACCGGGCGCGGCGGCTGTCGGTCATCGCGCTGGTGAACAATGTCAATATGCAGAATTTCTCGTCCGAGGATATTCTGGGGACGACGGAGCAGGGGCAGGCCAACGCCCGCAGCGGCAGCGGCAACTTCATGGTGCGGCCGCTCGACGGCGTCTCGACGGTGCAGGCCGTGGGGGCGAACTACAGCGACGAGTGGGGCGAAAAGGCCAAGATTACGGCCAGCTATTTCTTCAACCGGGCCGGCAACCGCAACGAAAGCCTGACGGACCGGCAGACCTTCACCTCTTCGGAAAAGCTGGTGCTGTACGACGGCGCGACCGATGCGCGGATCGAAAATGTCAACCACCGCTTCAATTCGCGTTTCGACTACAAATTCAACAACCGCCATTCGCTGATGATGCGCACGGCGTTCAGCGTGCAGGATTACCTGCTCGACAACGAGACCTTCAGCCGTACCGACAACAAATTCGCGGACGACGACATC
>ENA-UEYF01002902-UEYF01002902.1-human-gut-metagenome-genome-assembly--contig:-NODE-2902-length-10069-cov-5.830464_pt1 | contig 10069 bp, 6 predicted proteins | sample MGYA00242902_ERZ507920 | MGnify/ENA primary metagenome ERZ507920 (study PRJEB26167, sample SAMN06115402) | human gut metagenome | host: Homo sapiens | place: China:Jiangxi | collected 2016-07-05...
GTTGGCGTTTTTCAGATAATACCAGCTGCGGTGATAAACAGCAATATGTACCAACGCCGGCAAACGCTTCCAGAAGGCGCCGAAAAACGGCTGTTCCTGCATTACGCCGCGCAAGCGCACGCTGGAATATACATTAAAGCCGCGGGCATCCATCTGCTGCATCATTTCGTTAATCAGCGCACTGCGTCGCGCACCGCGCCAGCCCTCAAACACGACGATAATCGGTCTTTTGGCATCGCGGGCCAGGCGCTGCGCCTTTCCCAGGCGTTCACCCAGCACTTCCATCTGCCTGTTGTATTCTTCCTTGGACACTTTTTTACTCAAATCCAGCTTTTCCAGCATTCTCCAACATCTCCTTACTGTTTGTGAGAATCTTTAAATCAGCGCTCCTCATAGGGGTTAAGAGCGCGCGGTTTCCCCAATACCTCTGCCATGATAATGCCGTTGACCAACGCCGCATGCTTCAGCTTCACACGCTTTTTCGGCGCAGACTGCGCCTGCTGTGCGTAGTGCGCATTAAACGCCGCTGCGGCAGCGTTCATCTTTGCTTCGTCGTATCTGTAATCACTGCGGGAATCATAATAAACCTTGCTCTTGTCATGCACAAGGGCTTCATTTTCACGGTGAATTCTGCCGGTATGATCATGCATTGCTTCGCCGTCACGGTGAACTCTGCTGCCATCATCACGTCGCACACGCGTTCCATCATGCACTACGCCTTGGCTGCTTTGACGCTTGCGCGCCTGCGCCTCCTCCGTCGTCTTTTTCAGACGGCGCTCAAACTCGGCGGCAAGGTCCTTAGGCTTAGCCTGCGTTTGCTGCTCTGCCTGCGTCGGCTGCTGCTCCTGCGGCTGCTCTTGCGGCAGCTCCCGCTGTCTGCGGCGGCGGTTGCGCCTGTCCAAAAATACGTTGGCCAGCATTACGAGGACAAAAAGCAGGGGGATTAAATCACTGTCAAATAAACCGCCCATAAGCTGCACCTCGCTTATTTACTGCCCTCAGGCTTTTCCTCGCCCTCCGGGCTTACCTCGGCAATCGTGCGGCGCATCTGCGTATCTGCCTGAATATTGTTCAGGCGGTAATAATCCATTACACCCAAGCGGCCGTTGGCCAGTGCCTCTGCCATAGCTGTCGGCACCTTAGCCTGTGCTTCCACAACCTTCGCCTGCATTTCCTGTGTATAGGCCTTCATTTCCTGCTCCTTGGCAACAGCCATCGCACGGCGTTCCTCAGCGCGCGCCTGAGCAATGCGCTTATCTGCCTCCGCCTGGTCGGTCATCAGCGCAGCGCCGATGTTACGGCCTACATCTACGTCCGCAATATCAATGGAAAGAATTTCAAAAGCAGTGCCTGCATCAAGGCCTTTATCCAAAACTGTTTTGGAAATATAGTCGGGGTTTTCCAGCACCTTGCTGTGGTCGGCGCTGGAGCCTACGTTTGTTACAATGCCTTCGCCGACACGCGCGATAATAGTTGCTTCGCCGGCACCGCCTACTAAGCGGTCAATATTGGCGCGCACAGTTACGCGCGCCTTTACCTTCAGCTCAATGCCATCCTTGGCAACAGCGCTTACTACCGGAGTTTCGATAACCTCGGGGTTAACGCTCATCTGCACAGCCTCCAGCACATTGCGTCCCGCAAGGTCAATGGCACAGCCACGCTCAAAGCTCAGCTCAATCTGCGCTCTGTGGGCAGCAATCAAAGCGTCGATAACGCGGTCAACGTTACCGCCTGCCAGATAATGTGCCTCCAGCTGGTTGACGTTTACGTCAAGACCTGCCTTGTTCGCCTTAATCAAAGGCAGCACAATCTGCGACGCGGGCACACGGCGCAAACGCATACCGATAAGGTTGAAAATGCCCACGTTAACACCGGCGGCGATTGCCGAAATCCACAGGCCCAACGGCACAAAGTTAAGAAAAATCGCGATACCGGCAATAGCAATGATTACTACAAAGCCACTGCCGAAAATCATACTGAATAATACATCCATAATATCACTCCTTCGTTTGTTCTACAAAAATTTTGCTGCCCTCCACCCGCACAATAATCACGTGAGCAGACTTTTCGATATAATCTCCCTGGCTGCTCACATCAAGACGCTTGCCGTTCACCAGAATCGTGCCTGCAGGACGCAGCGTGGTCAAGGCTCTGCCTCTTTTGCCCACCAGCATGCTCCAGTCATTGCCGCCGGTGTAGCCTTCGCTGTTTTTTTGGCGTGTCCACAGCACAAAGGGATTATACTTGCTTTCCTTGGGCAGATACACGCAGAGCAGGGTAATCACCAGCACCAAAAACAGATACACTGCCAAAAGCACCAGCGCTGCCCAGGTATTGCCGCCCAAAACGTAAAAGCCGCCGACTGTCAGGCACACCATGCCGCTGACACCGAAAATGCCAAAGCCCGGCACCACAAATTCTATCAGCAGCAGGACAAGACCTGCCAGCATAAAATAATATTCCAATGGCATGATGCACCTCCTCAACGCCTGTACAATTATAGTATAGCAGAGTAAAAGCTTGAAGTAAATTTAAAGTTTATGCCGCAAAAAGCAAAGCTGCCTGTAATACTTTAACAAAAGATTTTTTCTGGCGCATTTATTCAAAAAGCAGTATCCAGAATACGTGCACAGTAAGATTATTTGCTGCTTTACTTATCGCGCCAAAAATTGTATGATAAAGGAAAAGCTTCTTCTACTATAAATAAAGGCGGGACTTAATGATGAAAAAATTACTTATTTTACTGACGCTGATTTTTGCGCTTGCCTGCACTTGCACAGCCTTAGCTGGCGCAGGCACTGATAAAAACGCTAACATGGAAAAAATAACCAGCACCAGCGCTGGCGATTTATATCTTGATAAGGATAATTTGCAGGCATTGCGCCAGGGCGACAAGCTTTTTTTGCTGTTGTCTGCCGAGCTGCGCTACAATAAGGAAATGCTACCTAAGCTGCAGGCCACCAAGCCAGAGCTGAAAACAGCAATCAGCATGACGCAGATTTATTTGTATAATAACGATGGCACGCAGTATGCGCTGCTCAAAAGCCTGTACACCGATAAGGACGATAATGTTGTTTACACTATCGAAGGCTCGCCCAATTTGCAGCCTGTCAAAAGCAAGCTGCAGATGCTGCTGTACGAAAGAGCGTTGACAGCGATGGAAAACCAAAAGCGCATTGCCGATATGCTCAGACGCAAAGCGTAACAAAAAGACCTTGATGTCAGTTTTTACTGACGCCAAGGTCTTAAATTTTTTAATGAAGCTCTTTATAAGCAAACATTTTATTGCTTTAGTTGAATTTTATGATAAAATGTTTTTGACAACCGGTTCACGGGGTGTGATTGCCTTCATTCTATACGAATGGAGGTGATGTCTATGGTATATTTCAGCTTTCAGGATTTAATGTCCTTTGGAATTTTTATCGTAGCATTACTTACGTTCATTTTTAAGAACAAATAGTAAAAAAGTTACGGACATAGAAAAACCGCCCCTTGACTTTGGCGAGCTCGGAGCGGATTTTTCTTAACTAAACTCGGCAACCCACCTCTGTGGGCGGTTGTCTTTTCTATATCTAATATACCACACAAATCACAGCTTTGCAAGTTTTAAGGCTGGAATTTGAGCAAATGCTCAAACTCCAGCCTTTTTGTTCATAAGGTCAGTATGATGATTCCAGCCTCATGAACTGCCAAGCAAGCGGTTGGGGGCATTGCTTGGCGGAGTATGATGATTTATAGGAAAAACAGTTGTTATCCTGCTATGACTGCACCTGCTGCCAGCTTATCAGCCAAAATGCTTAGCCTGGGTTGCATCAGCTGCTGCCTTAGCATTATCTGCGCTCACCTGTGCCTGACGCGCCAGTTTGGCTGCATATTCAGCACGCTCCTGCGCTTCTTTGGCAAGTTTGGCTGCTGCCTGATATTTTTCGGCTGCTGCCAACTCCTTCTTAGCCTGCTCCTCGCGCTGCTCTTCTAAAAGCTTTTGCGGGGATTTGTGGCCGAAGCGCCAGGTTGCACCGATACCGCCCATGGTCTCGCCGCCGGCAGTAGACAGGCTGACGTTAATCATGAAGTTCTTGTTCGGATAGTGGAAGAAGCCCATTGCCACGCCAGTTTCGCCCTTGTATTGGCCGAGGCCGATGCTGAATTCACTCGGAGCCTGCGGATCGTAGCCAATGCTCTTCAGGGAAGCGATAGCTGCTGCCATTGCGCCTACCTTATTTACACGGTCGTTGACGTCGTTAATGCGGCCGTCAAGACGGGTAACCTCTTCGCTGATGCGGTTATCCAGACGTTCAACCTCACCGCGGCGGATTGCAGCTTCAGCATTGATGCCGCCTACTGCAGTTTCGTTGCTCTTGTACACTTCGTTATCGCGGATTTCTTTGTCAAGCTCGTCAATCTGGCCAAGGTCGGACAGGTTGATGCGCTTATCTGGCTCAGTTGCGGAACCGATGGAAACATCGCTGCTGTCGATGCGTGTTGCGTTGCCTGCATTAGCGCTGTCCGTATAGGTCAGGCCAGTGCCGCTTTGCTCCAGCTTGCTGCTTCCGTTGGCATCAGTAACTTCGTTGGTAAGCAGGCCAGTTGCACCGTCTAATTTTTGCGCTACCTTAATTTCGCCATTCGTTACCACGCCGCCGATGCTAGTTAAGCCTTGGTTGAATTCGGATTTATGCGTATCGTCTTGCTTAACAGTGTTGCTGTTGCCTTCAGCGGTAACCTTGTTTTCCGTAGTAGTCGTGCCATTAGTTACCTTGGTATTTACGCCATCCAGCGTAGTTTCAAAGCTGGTGTTTTTGCCATTAGTAGTTCCATCATTGATATCGCTCTTAATTGTGCCATTGCCACCGAAAGCGATGGAACCATTGCCATGAGCATTGCCCTGACCGGTGATTACTAATTGGTCAGTGGTAATCTTGCCGGTGGTAATTTCGTTACCGTTGATGATGGTTGTGGTTGCACCATTTTCTACGAACGGAGTCTTATGAGCAGAGTTCTCGAATACAGTACCCTTACCAGTAGTAGTAACAGTCTGCGTACCGCCAGTAATAGTAGCAGAGCCACCGTTATCAGTATTAGCTACGAAGGAAGCTTTGTCGCCAGCAGCAACAGTTGCTTTATTCTTTCCAACAGCAACCTCGGATGTAACGCCACCTTCTGCAGCAGTGTTATCAAACTTCATGCTTGCGCCAGCATTATCAGTCTGCAAAGTAGTGTTGCCAACGGTATTAGTGAAAGCACCTTTGTCTGCACCAGAACCGCCAGTAACCTTGAAGTTACCACCTGCTGCGGAGAAGTTACCTTGCTTATCCATGGACAGATTGCTACCATGCGGATTACCATTGCTATCCAGAATATCTTCGCCGAGGTTAATACGTTCAACATTCAGCGTATCAGTACTAATCGTACCACCATTGATAGTGGTGACCTTGCCACCCTTTTCGCCAGCATCACCAGTGAAGGTTGCTTTCCCGGCAGACATTGTAGTCTGGTTGTTAGGATCTTTGTAAAGAGTCAGGTTTTCACCATCAAGCTTGCCAGCAGTTCCATCGATCTTTTCCGAACGAATTGCACTACCATTAATTTTAGTAGTCGAATTATCCTGACCAGTGAAGGTGCCAATGCCGGAAGCAGTATCGAAATCAAAAGCAGATTTTTGACCGGACTTATTACCTTTAATATGCAAGCCTTTATAATCGTGAGTCAATTCAGAGCTTGTATTGTCAGCAATATCTGTTGCCTTCGCCCAAATGTTACCACCATTAATAGAGCTTAAATTATCAGCATCTTTAGTAAAGGTAGTTTTGCCATCTTTATCTACATTAAATGCACCATTAGCTGCCTTCAATGCACCATCCTTATCAACTGCAAACTTTCCGCCAGCTGCTTTCAGGGAACCATCTTTATCAACTTCAACAGTAGCATTACCGGAAGCACCTAAGATAAGCTTGTTAGCTTTAAGAGTATCAGTTGTAATGGCATCGCCATCAATAGTAGTTTGCTTGCCGGCAGTACCAAAGGTAGCCTTACCGGTAACATCCAAAGTACCATTAACAGTTGCTTTTTCAGTGGTTAAGCCATGGGTTGCTTCTAATTTGTTATTTGCATCGACAATTAAGGAGCCCTCTTTAAAGGAAGAGGTGCCGGCAACAAAGCCTTTGTCAGCCTGAGCAGTTACTTTACCTTGGTTAAAGGTAACACCATTAACCTGGAAATCATTAGTGCCAGTATTTAATCCTGTACCAGTTAAGGCCATGTCACCAATCTTTAATTTATTAGTGGTAATGCCTTCAGTACTGTCTAATTTCGTAACGCCAACAGTTAAAGTTGTTGCATCGATAACAGCTCCGCCAATGTGGCCGCCTTTAGCAGTAATACCATTGTTATTCAGGTAGTTATCTTCATCAACCTTAAAGGTACTAGCTTCTATGCTCTTGACACCAGTTACCTCACCGGCTGCGCTAATTGTAACATTACCAATTTGACCTTCTTTTGCAGTAATCTTGCCATTCTCTAACTTAGCGCCTACTCCGTCATAAATAGTTTTTCCTTGAACAGTGCCTGTTGCTGTTACATTGCCACCATTAATTTCTACTCCGCCAATAGTTGCAGAAGTAGCATCAATTACCCTGTTCGCCTTGATGGTCTGATTAATATTAGCAAGCTTCTCAGCAGTCAGCTTATTATCTTCTGCAGTGCCAAGCTGCAATGTTCCTTCAGTACTTTTAGTATTAGTACCAACAGTCAGTGTATCATTAACCTTCAGGTTTTTAAAATCAATGGTTCCAGTAACCGTCATATCTGTAGCAGTTACTTTGCCATTCTGGAGGGTAACTCCACCAATTTTACTTGCCTGAGTAGCGTCAGTTTCAATTCTGCCGGTTGCAACCTGATCGCCCTTAATAACAGTCTGCGAACCTACCGCAGTGCCGAAGGTTGCTGTTTTATCCACCTGCAGCTCATCGCTCAAGGTAGTTTTGCCGGTTACGCCGAGAATGCCGCCAACAGTTGTATTGCCATTTGCATCAACAGTAAATTCATTGCCAGTAGAACCAATATTCAAGGATTCACCTTTGATCTTCTTTGTTACGGTCAAATCGCCGCCTACAGTTGTGTCACCAGTTACATCCAGCTTGCCTTTCAATGTAGTGTCACCAGTTACGCCAAGGTTGCCACCAACAGTTGCATCGCTATCTACAGTAAGCTTACCACTAGCAGTAATATCCTTACCCTTGATATCGCCGGTTGTCGTTACATTGCCATTATCGTCAACGCCAAATGCACCATTAGCACCTTTAATTTTGCCATTAATACCATCAATAGCTGCTTTTGCTTCAGTGTAATCATCACCGCCAGCATAGAAACCATTGGTATCATAAGCACTAGAGGAAGTACCGATGATGATTTTTCCGTCAGTGCCGATTTTTATTTGTTTTGCTTGATCACCTTTATTAAGATAAATTCCGTCAGACTCAAATTTCAAGTTATCATTAATGCTTACTACATTAGTAACTTTACCCTGGTCAAACGTTACGCCGCCACCCTCAGAGCCATCAGCAACTTTGATTTTAGTTTTACCGTCAATCATGCCGTGAAGATTTACTATGCTTTCACGAGTCAGTGTTGCTTGCCCGGAAGTGCCATCATCAAAGACTTCTTCAAGAACTATGCTTTTTGCTCTTACTTCGCCGTTAGCCAGCCTTACGTCGCCAGCATGAGTAATACCTTCTATATAAGTAGCATCCTCAGACGTAATCTTATTATCTTTCTTGAATTTGATTTTTTGCGTATTATAAGCTAATGTTCCTTCAGTAGAAGTATCGCCTACAGCTACAACTACCTCATCATAGCCCTTTACTTTGGCAGCAGTGATTTCCTGCTCTTCTAAAGAACCACTCTCACGCAATTTCAGGGATTTAGTTGTAATTTCGCTACCATCTTCGCTAATGCCAGCTGTTTTCTTTTGCAAAGATATAATATCATTTCTAGCTGCAGTATCACTAGCTGTCAGCTCACCTACTTTGGTTTGTAACTGACCTGTAGTTGTTTGCAGACTAGTCACATCAGTTTGAATGTTAGTTACCTTACTATTGACGGCCTGAATATTATTTGCATTATCCTTAATAGCCGCACCAACATTTGTAGTTCCATCTGTTCCTGTCAGCGCCAAGCTGTCAGCTGTAATTGCGCCGCTACCAGAAACAGTGAACTTGCCATTAGCTGCTTTAAAAGAACCGTCATCACCCTTAACAGCGAATTTGCTATTGTCATACGTAGCATTAGTAATATCTGTACCGTCATAACCAATATACAAGCCATTTTGCGCTACAACCTTACCATCTGACATACGTGCATTGATGCCAGACGAAATAATTGAAGCATGTACAGAACCAGTTGCAGAAATATCATGATCAGAAATCATAACATGTTTGTTAACGTCACCAATAGTAATTCCATAATCAGTTCCGCTACCACCGATAGTCACACCACCAACAGTAAGCGTATCAATTGCTGTAGTGCCATTTTTCAATTGATTTGAACCAACATCATAAGTCACATCCGCAGCATACACCGGTTCAAGACCTATGCCCCCCCTGCAAGAATTGCGCACGTTACGGCAAGGGCCAACGCCTTGACATTACTCTTTTTCCTAGTCATAATCATCATCCTCCTTAAAGTATAAACCAAAACCATGCGTGCGTCTTATGCAACTATCACCATCCGACGCATTCCGCACAACTCTTATCATGCTCATTATCTCATAAAATTCAGTGAATTCAACGTCTTGTATCGTAAAGCGCAAATTCTCATCGTAAAACGCATTTTGCCAACTTTACTTGATTATTTTTTGTTAAAAACTGTAACAAATAAAACAATAGTTAAAGCATTTTCCACGAAAAACCAATCACTATTCACTACACACTAACCACTAAAAAAAACCTCCGCAACGGCCTTCATGACCGTAACGGAGGTTCCATTTCTTTATAACAAAGTATCCTTAATCCTGCAGCAGCGCCCACTGCATATAGGCGTTGCGCACAGCTGCGCTGTCGCGCACCCTGATGGGTGCCTTAAAGCCATTGCCCAGCAAAAAATAATTGCTGTAGACACCCTCTACATAATGCATGTTAATCAGCACGCTGCGATAGGTCAGCAGAAAATAATCCTGTGTCAGCTTTTCCCGCACCTTGTTGATGGAGCTGTACACCTTATAGGTGCGTTGTGCTGTATGAATATAGCAGTATTTATCCTGCACCTCTACAACGATAATGTCCTTGGGTTTTATTTTTACCGTCTCCACCGCAGTATCAAAAGTAACATACTCTTCCTTGTCAAAAACACCGCAGCGCTTCAACGCCTGCTCCAGCCTTTCCGGCTGCAGAGGCTTCAGCAAATAGTACGCCGCATCCAGCTCATAGCTTTCGATGGCAAAGTCATTACTGGAGGTGAGAAAGACCAGCTTAAAGTTAAGCCTGTGCTGGCGCAAACGCCGCACAAACTCCACGCCATTACCAGGCTTCAAATAGATATCCATAAAGACAATGTCAGCGCTATTTAAACACAAGTATTCACCGCACTGCTCCCCTTCAGTAAAGGTACGTATATCAAAAAGCAGCTGATACTTCCTGCCTATTTCCTGCAGTTGCCGTTTAAGCTCTTCCAGCTCGCTTACATCATCATCACAAGCCACAATACGCATAATATCACTCCCTATAATAACATGCTCTTCTTTACTTATGCTTCAGTTTTCTGCCAGCACCTGACGCAGCAGCTCCAGCGCGCTCGCTTCGCTCGCTTTGTTCGTGCCCAGTTCACCGCGGAAGGCACGCGCAAGGATGGATTTCTTCATTAGGTCGATGCTTGCCAGCGCCTGCTCAGCAGCCTGCTGGGCTGCGCGCTCGCGTGCCAGCAGGTCGTCTATGAGGCGCACGATTTCGTGCTGTTCGGGGATGGTGGGGAGAGAAATATAATACTGTTTTAATATAGTCTGAGATATATTTGGTTGTGCTCCACCTTTACTAGATTTTATAAGATTCTCCTTTTGTGAAATAAAATACCAATATAG
>ENA-UEYF01002931-UEYF01002931.1-human-gut-metagenome-genome-assembly--contig:-NODE-2931-length-9957-cov-7.647166_pt1 | contig 9957 bp, 7 predicted proteins | sample MGYA00242902_ERZ507920 | MGnify/ENA primary metagenome ERZ507920 (study PRJEB26167, sample SAMN06115402) | human gut metagenome | host: Homo sapiens | place: China:Jiangxi | collected 2016-07-05 | study...
GAAAAGCCTAACTGTGATGTAATCATCTGTACTCCGTTTATCCACCTGGCTTCTGTTACTCCGTTGGTAGACGCTGCAAAGATCGGTGTAGGTGCTGAAAACTGTGCAGACAAAGCTTCAGGTGCATATACAGGTGAAGTTTCAGCTGAAATGGTTGCTTCTACAGGTGCAAAATATGTAATTCTGGGACACTCTGAACGTCGTGCATACTACGGTGAAACAGTTGCTATCCTGGAAGAAAAAGTAAAATTGGCTTTGGCTAACGGTCTGACTCCGATTTTCTGTATCGGTGAAGTGTTGGAAGAACGCGAAGCTAACAAGCAGAACGAAGTGGTAGCTGCACAGATGGAATCTGTATTCTCTCTGTCTGCTGAAGACTTCTCTAAGATTGTATTGGCTTACGAACCGGTTTGGGCTATCGGTACAGGTAAAACTGCTTCTCCTGAACAAGCACAGGAAATCCATGCTTTCATCCGTTCTATCGTAGCTAACAAGTATGGTAAAGAAATCGCAGACAATACTTCTATCCTTTACGGTGGTAGTTGCAAACCTTCTAACGCTAAAGAACTGTTCTCTAATCCGGACGTTGATGGTGGTTTGATTGGTGGTGCTGCTTTGAAAGTATCTGATTTCAAAGGTATCATTGATGCTTTTAACGCATAATTAAAACTTCTTTCAGGCACGGATTTCACGGATTACACGGTATCGTTTAGTCCAAGAGATTTTTAAACTGTGTAACCCGCGTAATCCGTGCCTAAATATTATTTATAGAATGAGAAAACTAGCTTTACTTACTTTGTTGTTGGTATTGGCAGTTGTCGGTGTACAGGCACAGGGCATTGTCAAAAGTCTGGAACGTAACGTTCCGGGACAAGGAAAGGTGACTATTCATCAAGATCCCCGTATTGGGGCTTTGATAGGGATGGAACGTCCTGCAACAGGTGAACAGAAAGTAATAAAGACTTCCGGATTCAGAATCCAGGCGTATGCCGGTAACAATACTCGTCAGGCGAAGAATGATGCTTATCATGTAGCATCGCGTGTGAAAGAGTATTTTCCTGAATTGACGGTATATACTTCGTTCAATCCGCCTCGTTGGCTTTGTCGTGTAGGTGATTTCCGGAGCATTGAAGAGGCGGACGCAATGATGCGTCGGTTGAAGTCTACCGGTGTGTTCAAAGAGGTTTCTATTGTAAGAGACCAGATCAATATTCCTTTATAATTGTATCATGTTAGAAAAAGAAGAAATTGTTTCTCCGAATCTGGAGGAGTTGAAGAGTCATTATCGTAGTATTATAACTTTGTTGGGTGAAGATGCCGAACGGGAAGGATTATTGAAAACTCCGGAAAGGGTGGCTAAAGCAATGTTAAGCTTGACGAAAGGGTATCACATGGATCCTCATGAAGTGCTTCGCTCTGCTAAATTTCAGGAAGAATACAGTCAGATGGTGATTGTGAAAGATATCGATTTCTTCTCCCTTTGCGAACATCACATGTTGCCGTTCTACGGGAAGGCACACGTGGCTTATATTCCTAACGGCTATATCACCGGGTTGAGCAAGATAGCCCGTGTAGTCGATATATTCTCTCATCGCCTGCAAGTGCAGGAACGCATGACACTGCAAATCAAAGAGTGTATTCAGGAAACACTGAATCCATTGGGTGTAATGGTGGTAGTGGAAGCCAAACACATGTGTATGCAGATGCGTGGTGTAGAAAAACAAAACTCTATTACTACTACTTCGGATTTTACCGGGGCTTTCAATCAGGCAAAAACTCGTGAAGAGTTTATGAATTTGATTCAACACGGGACTTTGTAGAGAAAACCTGGTAAGAAACGCTATTGGGTTTCGGTATCGGGGGAAGGCAGGCTTCGGTACCGATGAAGAGGGGGCTGCACCGATGAAGACATATCTCCGCATCGATGAGGAATCATCGCAGAACAACCCTGTCACCCAATCGTTTTGCCATGATGCTTTGTACGGTCTTCAACTCATTAAAGCGTTTCATAAGCGAATCACATTTTTCATTATCATGGGCAAGAGCAGGATCTTGGAGGGCATAAAGCATGTGCTTCAATTCCTCTGTTACGATTGCATACTTGAAGTTAATCATTAACATCGGAACCATTTCATAGAGCCGCTCTTCATCCGTCACAATCTTTTGGGACTTGGAGTGATATTTACTAAGCTGATAACGCACATTAATCAAGTCTACACTCAATTTACTGATTACCGGATCAGGATGTGCCAGGAAATAACGTTCGGCAATGAAGTTGGAATCGTGCATGTGTGCAGCAGCTTCCGATAACATTTGGCGGTGCAGCGGATTATGGAAGGCTAACTCGTCCTCTTTCAAATCATTAACCACATATTCTATGACGGTTACCGGAATTTCGTTTCCTTCTTCATCGGTCAGGTTACACATGATTTTCTCTCCATAACGAACTACCGCCTGTAATATCAGTCGCTCGAATTTGTAGAATTCCTGCCCTTCCTTTCCTTCCTGCGGAATAAAGGAAGCATAACTGTCTTCCTGCAGAGCAGGAGGAACATCTGTATATCCACCATCCACTTCAGGAGGTAACGGAATATCTCCATTAGGTATTGGAACATCTTCAGGAGGTGTGCTGCCCTGTGACATCATAGCCGTTCTTTCAGCCATCCGGCGTTCCCGTTCCGTTTGTTCAGCTCGCTTCTCTGCTTGAGTTTCCCGTCTTTTGGCAACTTCTGATACTAGCAGCTTATCTTCTACATGAAGTAGCTGCGCGCATTCTTTGATATAGACGTCTCTGACAATTGCTTCAGGGATGACAGAAATACTTTGCACCAGATTACCAATCAGTTCCGCACGCTTGATGGGATCTTTTCCTGCATCCTCCAGTAGCAAGTTCGTTTTGAAGCGGATAAAGTCCGTTTCATGTTCCGAGATAAAAGTCTGAAATTCCGTTGAGTTGTGCTTGCGGGCAAAAGAGTCTGGGTCGTCCCCATCGGGAAGAAGACAGACTTTGATATTCATACCTTCCTCCAATAACATGTCAATTCCCCGGATAGAAGCCTTGATACCTGCTGCGTCGCCGTCGTAAAGCACAGTCATGTTGTTGGTAAACCGGTGAATCATACGGATTTGTCCCGGTGTAAGGGCTGTTCCCGAGGAAGCAACCACATTCTCTATGCCGGATTGATGCATGGAGATTACGTCCGTGTAGCCTTCAACCAAAAAGCAACGGTCTTGTTTTACAATAGCCTGTTTGGCAAAATATATACCGTATAACTCGTTACTTTTGTGGTAGATTTCCGATTCGGGCGAATTGACATATTTGACTTTGACCCCTTTCGTAGCACTGGCAAGTACACGTCCGCCAAAAGCCACCACTTTGCCGGAAAGCGTATGTACAGGGAAAATAACACGTCCCCAAAAACGATCCCGTAACCGGTGGTCGTCCGTTTCGTAGCAAAGTCCTGTTTTTACCAAGTACTCTTTCTTATATCCTTTTTGGATTGCTTCTTTGGCGAATGCATCGTGGGCTTCAGTGCAGTAACCTAATTGGAATTTCTCAATGATGTCGTCGCGAAAGCCACGGTTGCGGAAATAGGCCATACCGATGCTACGCCCGTCTACATGATTTTTTAGTATATTCTGGAAATAGTCGCGTGCAAAGTTATTAACGATAAACAGACTTTCGCGTTCGCTTTGCACAAACTTCTCTTCATCGCTTAATTCCCGCTCCTTGATTTCAATATTATATTTCTTGGCAAGGTACTTCAATGCTTCCGGATAAGACATCTGCTCGTGTTCCATAATGAAATGCACGGCATTTCCACCTTTTCCACAAGCAAAACATTTGCATAATCCTTTGGCGGGAGAGACATAAAAAGAAGGGGTTTTATCACTGTGGAACGGACATAAACCGACATAATTGACACCACGTTTGCGCAGGGTGACAAAATCCGAAACGACATCCATAATTTGTGCCGCGTCCAATATCCGGTCTATGGTAATTTGATCTATCATTCTTTCTCCTGTGAATCCGTTTTTGCGGATACAAAGGTACACATAAAAAAATCCCCTGCAAAGAACTTTTTTGCAGGGGATCGTTAAATCTTGGCACCGGTATTGATTATTTAATCTTTTCCCGGATCTTCGTCAGATACTTTTTCATACCTTCCGCATCCTTGTTTTCGATGATTTCGAGAAGGTTTTTCAACTCTGTCCGGATATTAGTCACTTGTCCCGGAGTGCGTGGGTTGAACAGTATTTCCTGAAGCAGGTAATCATCTTCGCTTAGCAGCCCTTTGGCGATTGCCATGTGCTTTTTGAACGTAGTTCCCGGGGCTTCCTGATGTTTCATTACGGCAGCAAATACGAACGTCGATACGAACGGAATAGAAAGCGAGTAGGCTACTGTTTCGTCGTGCTCATCAAATGTATATTCGAAGATGTTCAACCGTAATGTCTGGTAGAGGTCTTTGAAGAATATTTTTCCCAGGTGGTCGCCTTCACTGATAATGATGGCATTTTCACTGCTTAGATTGCTAAGACTTGCGAAAGTCGGGCCAAACATAGGGTGACTGGAAACGTAGCGGAAACCACTTTCTTCGTAGAACTTCTTCAATCCTGTTTTTACAGAGGCAATGTCACTAATGATACAGTCTTTCGGTAATACAGGCAGTATTTTGCGAAAGGCATCCAACGTGTACTTCACTGTAACAGCATTAATAACCAGTTCCGGTTCAAATTCCTTAATCTCCTCCAATGTAGTGAAACGATACGTGTTATAGACGAAACGCAACTGGTGCGGGTTGACGTCGAACACGGCCGTCTCGTGTTGAAAGCTCAAAATATCAGTAAAGAAGGAGCCCATTTTACCGGCTCCAAGGATTAATATTCTCATAATGTTTATTATTTAGTGAGAGTGTGTCAAAACACAAATTATCGCAGATTATTTCAACTATATTGATATATTAATCAACGACTTATAAAATTATTTCTGCGATAATTTGCGTTAATCTGCGTTTTATTATTCATTATGACACACCTTCACTCTAACTACTTATTAATAATTTCCATCTGTTGACGAACTGATTCTTCGTGGATGGCTTCGAAAATCTTCTTCATAAACTCGCTGTCCATACCGCATTGTTCGCCCTGCGCGCCACGTTTTTCCAGAATCTCATTGTAACGTCCGGCTTGAAGGACTGTGATTCCGTGCTCTTTTTTGTAAGTACCGATTTCACGTGCCACACGCATTCTTTTTGCTAATTCCTGAATGATATTGTCGTCACATTCGTCAATCTGTTTACGGAGCTGTGCCAGACTTTCGGTAGACTGTGTTTCCGTACGGATTACCAACAGATTGAGGATATAGTCGAGTACGTCCGGAGTAACTTGTTGAGAAGCATCGCTCCATGCGCAATCCGGGTTGCAGTGGCTTTCTACAATCAGACCGTCGAAATTCAAGTCCATAGCCTGTTGGCAAAGCGGTGCTACCAACTCACGTTTTCCACCGATATGGCTCGGATCACAGAAAATCGGAAGATTAGGGATACGGCGGCGTAGTTCGATAGGAATATGCCATTGGGGAAGATTCCGATAGATCTTTTTGTCATAACTGCTGAAACCTCGGTGGATAGCACCCAGACGCTTCAAACCAGCGTTGTTGATACGTTCCAGTGCTCCGATCCATAATTCGAGATCCGGGTTCACCGGGTTCTTAACCAATACAGGGATATCAACCCCTTTCAGTGCGTCAGCGATTTCCTGTACGGCGAAAGGATTGGCAGTGGTGCGTGCACCTACCCAAAGAATATCGATTCCCGCTTTCAGACATTCGTAAACGTGTTTGGCTGTTGCTACCTCCGTAGAAACATACATTCCAGTTTCTTTCTTCACCTCTTTCAACCAGGCAAGACCTTCTACACCGATACCTTCGAAACCTCCCGGTTTGGTACGCGGCTTCCAGATTCCGGCACGATATATTTTTTGTCCTTTAGCAGCCAGTTGTTTGGCTGTATCCATTACTTGTTCTTCCGTTTCTGCGCTACACGGGCCGGCAATGACAATCGGTCTTTTAGCTTCAACGCCCGGTAATAAAATTGATTCGAGTTCCATATTCTTATTTGTTTTTATTCTTTTAATAACTTGTTTTCATTGAAATTGTTCTGTTGTCTCATTCTGCTGTCGTTCTCTCTTTGTAAGAGGTTAGATTCTTTTAATTCTTTCCAGAGCTTCCGCCAGCTTATTGTCCTTGCAACAAAGTGAGATACGAATATACCTTGCTCCGTTGCTGCCGAAGATAAATCCCGGAGTGATAAACACTCTTGCTTCATGCAGCACCTTTTCTGTCAGTTCCTCTACATCTTTGCAGGAAGCGGGAATCTTTCCCCAAAGGAACATTCCTACTTGTTTTTCGTCGTAGGTGCATCCCAATGTTTTCATAATCTCACCGGCGAGGTGACGACGGTTGCGATAGTTCTCGTTATTGCCTTCATACCAGTCCGCTTCGGCTTCAAGAGCAGTTGCTGCAGCCAGTTGCATAGCACGGAACATACCACTGTCGATATTACTTTTCACTTTCAGTATCCATTGCACGAATTCCGCGTTTGACGCCAGCATTCCGATACGCCAGCCGGGCATATTGTGGCTCTTGCTCATAGAGTTAAACTCGATGCAACAGTCTTTGGCTCCCGGTACACTTAGAATACTGATAGGCTTATCGTTCAGGATAAAGCTGTACGGATTATCATTCACAATTACGATATTCTTGCGACGGGCAAAGTCAACGAGACGTTCATAGATTTCCGGAGTTGCATTGGCTCCCGTCGGCATGTTGGGATAATTGGTCCACATCAGTTTTACGCGACTAAGATCCATTTTTTCCAGTGCCTCGAAGTCAGGCATCCAGCCATCCTCTTCTTTCAGGTCGTAGTTGATAACTTCCGCTCCGAGTATTTTACTCAAAGAAGTATAGGTGGGGTATCCCGGATTCGGGACTAGCACCTGCTCACCCGGATTGACGAATGCCAGCGTAACATGAAGAATTCCTTCTTTAGAGCCGATTAAAGGCTGTATCTCCGTATTCGGATTCAGTTCCACTCCATACCAGCGTTGATACCAGGCAGCGAAGCCTTTGCGCAGTTCGGGGATACCTACATACGGTTGGTAACCGTGTCCGTTGGGATCATGAGCATTGTTGCACAATGTTTCGATGGTTTCCCTTGAGGGAGGCATATCGGGGCTTCCGATACCGAGGCTGATAACATCCTTTCCCTCTGCATTCATCTGTGCTACCTCTTTTAGCTTCTTTGAGAAGTAGTATTCGCTTACACTTGCCAATCTGTCGGCAGGAGCGATTTTATACGTTTGACTTTCCTTCTGCATATTCGCCTAATAATTTAAGTTCTTTGGTTAATGGAGTGATTGCGGCAATAGACTGCTTGTATCTTAGATAATCGTTGAAAGCTACATCTACGTAAAACTGGTATTCCCATTCCCGTCCGATGATAGGGAGCGATTGTATTTTTGTTAAGTTGATATTATAAAAAGATAGAATAGACAGAACCTGTGAGAGACTTCCTTCGGAGTGGGGGAGAGTGAAAACGATGTTTGCTTTGTTGAGAACGGTGTTTTGCTTTCGTATCTCGTCCACCTGCCACGGATCTGCCACTACCAGAAAACGGGTGAAGTTGTGTTTGTTGGTTTCGATGCCTTCCTGCAGTACCTTCATTCCGTAGCGTTCGGCAGCGGCACGGGAACAGATGGCGGCGTGCCCTTTCAGGTTTTCCCGTTTGATGATTTCGGCACTCAAAGCCGTATCTTCGGCTTCTACCACTTTGATACGCGGGTGTTGGTTCAGGAACTCCCGGCATTGCATCAGGGCAATCGGGTGAGAGTTCACCTCGGTAATGTCATTCCAGTCCTCTTCGGGCAGGCAAACGAAGCTGTGCGAAATGCGTAATTTGTATTCGCCGATAATTTGTGTGCCGCTTTGGCGCAACAATTCGTTGTTGTGCAGCAGGCTTCCTGCAATCGTGTTTTCAATGGCCAGCATCCCGATGGTCTGACTATCTTTCCGGATGGCAGCAAACACATCTTCAAAGTTGGCGCAACAGATTAATTCTATCTCTTCTCCTTCGAAGTACTTGTGTGCGGCTATATCGTGATACGAGCCCAGTGTTCCTTGAATTGCTATTCTTTTCATTCCTATTGAGTATATGGTATAAAAAAATCCCGCGTCCATGTCGGAGCGGGATTCATATTATTAGTTTCTCTTAATTTCAGTTCTTAAGCACCCTGTCACTTGATACATACAAACTCCCGCTCTACTTTCTGGCTAAAGTAAAAGTAAAAAAAGAAGTAATATGTAAAAGTGAATACGTTCATCAGATCTATTTTCTTTTTGTTTTAAATCTGAGGCAAAATTAATGCTTTTATCTTAAACGCAAATAAAAAACAAACTTTTTTTTGTGATTTATGTGTTTATATTCCCAATTTGTGCTTTTATGACTATAAATGGCCTTTATAATATAGTATATAGGCTTGTCTTTGTTAATGTTTGCTAAATGGGACGCTTCAGTTCTTAAGATGCTAGTTTTTCTCCTAAAAACTTCTTTTATTTGTCTGACAAATAAGATTAATCTTATTTTAACTAAACTGAATTGTTATACTATGGATACATTAAAACTACATGGTCAGGCGATAACTTTGGTCGATCAGGTCGAAGATAACCTACTTACTTATTTTAGAACCAAAGATCTGCGGGCAGGAGATGCCATTCCCAATGAGATGGAACTGGCCGCTGCTTTGGGTGTGGCACGTAGTGTGCTGAGGGAGGCCCTCAGCCGATTGAAAATGGTAGGGATGATCGAGACACGTACCAGGCGGGGAATGATTCTGACCGAACCTTCTATCCTTGGAGGCATGAAGCGGGTTGTCGATCCTCGCATTCTGAGTGAGCATTCCCTGTTTGATCTTTTAGGTTTCAGGATTGCTTTGGAATTGGGAATTTGCAGTGATCTTTTCCAGAATATAACTCCGGAAGATATTGTTGAACTGAAGGAGATTGTCCGGTTGGGAATCGCTTTTGAGAACAATGAATATGCCCCTATCAGTGAATTTACTTTTCATGCTAAACTTTATGAGATAACCGGTAATGCTACTATCCGTGAATTTCAGGAAATCATCCATCCCGTGATGGTTTTTGTGAAAGACAAATTCAAAGAGTTGCTCGAACCTATTAATATAGAGATAAAAGAGCGGGGAGAATTGGTAACTCACGCTGACCTTCTCGGCTTTTTGGAAAAACATGATGAGGCCGGTTATAGAAAGGCGCTTGAGAAACATTTTGCCGTATACAAGATTTTTATGAAACGTAGAATCGTTAACGAATAATCGGGGGGATTGCAAGAAGTCAAACAGAATTTTAGCATTCCCTTGGGGAATATCTGGAGGATGGCCGTTCTTTTATTGCAGGTAACCGGGTAAATAACCATTTATTGTAGCTGCGCAGCCATTTTATACCTTTGTTATCGACACTGAGAAATGGGTTTCCAATCAGAGATTCCTTATTCTTATTAATATCTAATTAAATAATAAAATGAAACATTATCAACGTTTGGAAGGAATGGTTGCCGCCACTTTTACTCCTATGGATGCGCGGGGAGATATCAATCTTTCTGTTATAGACAAATACGCCGACCTGATGGCTGAATCAGGAATGGCAGGTGTATTTGTTTGTGGAACCACAGGAGAATCTCATTCACTGACTACGGATGAGCGTAAAGCTATTCTTGCTCAGTGGATAAAGTCTGCCCGGAAACGCTTCAAGGTGATTGCGCATGTGGGTAGTAACTGCCAATTGGAAGCTATGGAGCTGGCTCGGCATGCACAAGAGGTGGAAGCTGATGCTTTTGCCGCTATGGCTCCCTGTTTTTTTAAACCCTCTTCGGTAAAGGATCT
>ENA-UEYF01002932-UEYF01002932.1-human-gut-metagenome-genome-assembly--contig:-NODE-2932-length-9955-cov-4.013161_pt1 | contig 9955 bp, 6 predicted proteins | sample MGYA00242902_ERZ507920 | MGnify/ENA primary metagenome ERZ507920 (study PRJEB26167, sample SAMN06115402) | human gut metagenome | host: Homo sapiens | place: China:Jiangxi | collected 2016-07-05 | study...
CCGATCTGAAAGAGGCAAGAGGAAACTATCTGACCGTAGCGGGATTGAAATCTTTTAATAACGGTGACGGGGTGTGCTACATCGATGAGCAAGGCAGGCTGCAAGGCTTCCGCATCAACCGGGTGGAGGGCAATAAGCTTTATCCGCAGGAGATGCCCCGTATCAAGCCCCGTACGGTGTTATATCGAAATTTCGATCAGGAGTTCGAAAAGATTCTGGCTCGTAAGTCGTCCGAGCGCAGGATAGCTGTGTCTGTCCGATTGACGGATACTCCTTTCGGATTCGCCCTGACACTGACAGATGAAGATGATAACAGTGTAACCCTGTCTCTGGCACGTGAGAAAGAGCCGGCACGTACACCACAGGAAGAGAATCTGAAAACACAGTTGGCTAAGTTTGGCAACACCCCTTTCGAAGCGGTACGCATCGATATCGATTTTGCCGGGAACTGGTTTCTACCTGCTTCGGTACTCGCCGATTTTCGCCGGCAGGCCGTTGAGAAACTGATTTCCGCCCGCCGTATCAATTATCGGAGGGAATTATTTGTACTGAAACCTACCGCTCATGCCTTTCCGCAAAGCACGCTTACCTATCTGGGAAATGTGATGAATGGGCAAGCCGTTTCTTTCTATGCCGGGCACGGCGTGGCAAGCATCGCTCCTGCTTTTGAGCGGGCACCGGCAGAAAAGGCGGTATTGATGTTTTGCAAACATTGCCTGCGCTACAGCATGGGATGGTGTCCTGTCCATCAACGGGAACGCTCTCCGTACCGTGAGCCTTATTACCTGGTGTCGACAGATGGTAAACGCTTCCGCCTGGAGTTTGACTGTAAGAACTGCCAAATGAAAGTGAATGCCGTATGAGAGAGAAGGTCCGGTTCTGCGTAGCCTTGTGTTGTTCGGTGGTCATGGTTCTGTTGGCCTCTTGCCGTTATTCCCTGCCCGATCTTCCGGCGGAGGGAATGAGCCGGAAGACCAAAGACTCTCTGACTTACCTTTCCAAGTATCATTATACGTGGAATACGAACCTGGAGGTGTTGGACGATTCGGTTCGTCTGGAATATCTTCCGTTGAAGGATGCCTATGTCAATCTGTATAAAGGTGACCGTGTGGTTGTGGCAGAGTTTTCTGTCCATCCGCAGGACAGTGTAGACAGTATCTGGGTAAAAGTAGCCCATTCTCAGGAAGTGCAGGGGTGGGTACGCAATAAAGAGTTGGTGCGTTCGTTCGTACCGACTGATAGTATTTCGCAGTTCATCCATCTGTTCAGCGATACCCACGCTTCATATTTCGTTTTCATATTCGCCTTGTTTGTCGGGGTCTATCTGCTCCGTGCTTTTATGAAGAAGCGGTTACAGATGGTTTACTTTAATGATATCGACAGCGTCTATCCGTTGTTTCTTTGCCTGTTGATGGCATTCAGCGCTACAGTCTACGAGACGATGCAGGTGTTTGTACCCGACACTTGGGAGCATTTTTACTTCAATCCCACCTTGTCTCCGTTCAAGGTGCCTTTCATTCTTTCGGTATTCCTGACCGGCATTTGGCTGTTTATCATCGTCACTTTGGCCGTACTTGATGATCTGTTCCGTCAGCTTACTCCTGCCGCTGCTGTTTTCTACTTGCTGGGACTGATGTCGTGCTGCATTTTTTGTTACTTCTTCTTTATTCTCACCACACACATCTATATCGGCTATTTCTTTCTGGCCTGTTTCATCTGGCTTTTTGTAAAGAAAGTACGTAGAGGCTCCGGCTATAAATACCGTTGTGGAAACTGTGGACAAAAGCTTCGGGAGAAGGGACAATGTTCTCACTGTGGGGCTGTTAACGAATAAATCGGGAATGTGGTATGAATGTTGGGGAGGTACTCTCCGTTGGTTTAAAACCAAGAGGAGTTTACCCAGAGAGGTAAGGGGCCTTGGTTTTAAACCAACACCCCTTACCTTTTAAACTAAAAATTAGTCGATCTTATGTCTGGTTTTATGATATTAGAATCGGCATCTTATGTCTACCCCGAAGTGTACCGGACGTCCTTTCTGCATAAATCCGTTGCCCATTGATTCGAAGTAGAAAGTAGCATACTTCTTATCCAGCGCATTGCGAACCCAGAAGTCGATTTGTCCGTTCCCCTTCGCCAGGCTGACACGGCCGTTCAGCGTTCCGTAGAATGACTGGCTTACATCGTTTTGCTCTGTCCAGTAGATGCGTCCGGCACCATTATAATTCACGTTCACCTGTACACGGTCCAGCCAGTGGCGGGGAGCAATGCGGAAGATGTATTGCCCACCCACGTTGAGAGTATGTTTCGGTACGAAAGGTACATAATTGCCGTCATAGCTGATTTCATTTTGTCCCCGGTCGATGGTTTTATAATCGGTGAACGTGGCATACGTATATCCGTAGCTTGCGTTCATGCTGAGAGCATCGGTCAGGTTAGCACGCAGTGCCGCTTCAGCCCCATAGCTCCGGCTTTTGCCGGCATTGACCGTAATACGCCCCAATCCGCTTTTGGCAAACTGGGCGATTTGCTGATCACGCGTATCCATCAGGAAGGCGGCAAGATCCATCCACAGCTTACCTTCCCACAGAGTGAGGTGACTGCCCACTTCGTAATTCCAGGAATATTCGGGCTTGTAGATGGTCGATGCTTTCGGATCCGCATTCTCACCCGCATCCGGAATATTCGACAAGATGCGGTCCGCGATGGCCTGTGGCATGCCTTGAGTCACGAGGCGGTCGAAGATCTGTTTCGCGCCTGCCTTGATCTGTCCCTGCATGTCGTTTTGCATATTACCCTGTATCAGATCCGAGAACATCTGTATATTGTATCCTCCCGAACGGTATCCGCGTGATACGGTGGCATATACGTTGTTACCCTTCTTCCATTCGTATTGCAGGGCGAACTTGGGTAATAGCTGCAGATAGTCGTTGCTGAACTTGCCGTTCAGGCGTGGTGAACTGGTCTGTTCCAGGCGTACAGGCATGAAAGGGCTTGTCATGTTGAACTGATAGTCAATGGTACTGCCCGAGTTGTATTTCATCCAGTTCTTTTCGTAGTCCAGACGCAGTCCTACGGTAGCCGAAAGCCCTTTTATCAGCAAGTCACGGAAGGTGGACTGATGATAGACTGCTCCACTGAGGATCGGTGTGTGGAAGCGTCCGTCCACCAACAACGTAGGGTTCGTGATGTCCAGGTTCATTTTCATTCCCATCGCCGATAGATCGGGGAAGTGACTGTTGATGCCTTTCTCCAGCATTTCTGTCACCCCGTCTTCCTTGAATGTAACCGGTCCGTTGGTGGTGAGCCACTGATAGAACCCGAAGGCACCTGTGGTCCATTCCCAGCGTCGTCCGGATTTCGATTTGAGGACGATTTCTTCGGAGATCGTGGTCAGCTTCTGCTTCTGTTCCAGCACATAGATATTGGCAGGAGAGAAGTCTTGATCGATAAACATACGGTCACGTAAGTGTTGCAGTCCCGTTACCGAACTCAGTGTGAAGTGGTCTCCCTGATATTCCAGATTCAACCCTGCATTCAGCAGATTGCGATAGTAACTGCTGGGATCATTGTAGGCCGGTTTCAGGTAGGTTCCCGTGTGCTTGTCATAAGCTCCGTAAGCATATCCTCCCTGATCGCTGTACTCATAGCTGACGTTCAAGTCCAGCTTCATGTTCTCGCTGGGCAGGTAGATGCCTCGGAACCGTCCTCCGGCAGCCTGGCTTTTGTCTATCTTTTTGTTAAGGTAGGTATTCTTGAAAAAGCCTCCTCCGTATTCATAAAATGCTCCGGTGGAGAAGGCAAACTGATTCGACATGCGGTGATAGTGAGTCACGGAAGCATTGTAATTATCGTAAGTCCCGGCACTCAGTCGAAGGTCGGTGCCTTGATAACTGAAAGGCGATTTGGTGTGTACCTTGATCAGTCCTCCCATGGTGTTGCGTCCATAGAGGGTTCCCTGCGGACCGCGCAACACGTCGATGCGCTCAATGTCGGCATAGTTGAAGTCGAAAGCTGATTTGTCGATGTAAGGGACATTGTCTACGTACAAACCCACTGACGGTGTATTGATGCGTGAACCGATCCCACGGATGTAGATGGCGGAAGTCAGTTTCGAGCCATAGTCGGGGATGAAGATATTCGGAACAAGTGCCGTCAGGCTCTTGATGGAGTTCACCTGATTGGCCTGCATATCCTGTTGTGAGAGCATGGTTACCGCGGTTGGCTGTTCGCGTAGTTTGCGGTTTTCTTTCGGAGCTGCGATAACTACAATCTCTTCCACATCTATCACTTTCAGTGTGTCTTTCGGAAACTCTTCAGCCCATGTGCCACCGGCAGAAAAGAGGGCAAGGGCAATAAGAATACTGTTTTTCTTCATGTGCTGTATCTTTTCATTGATTCGTTTGCAAAGATGCAGCAAAAAATGTTAAACGGCAATCCTCATTTATTAGGATATATGCTTTCACCATGGATTCACCACATAGTTCGCTATATGCGGTCTGCCTCCACATACCCGTTCATCACCGCATAGATGGTTAGGCCCGAAACCGATTTGATGCCCAGCTTTTCGGTAATGTTCTTCCGATGCGTGATTACGGTGGTCAGGCCGATATTCAGTTTGTCCGCGATCTCTTTGTTGATCAGTCCTTTGGTGATCAGGACCAGCACCTCGATTTCGCGTGCCGAGAGTTCGTGTCCGGTGGTCGGCGGGGTAGGAGGCATGTCCTTTACCGGATAGCCGTCATGATGTGCATGCTGGTGGAGCTTCAGGATGTCTTTCACCAACTGTTCCTCTGCCTGGTAGATGTTGAGTATGGGGACGCCGGAGAGTTGGAACTGGTGGCTGTCTCCCGCCAACACGATGGTTTTCCGCTTTCGGGGGAGGAAGAAAGCGTTGTGCTCCACATAAATCTGTGCCGAGATGAAGTAGTGGGCATACATGTCCGGGGTGTCATCTGTCAGTTCGCCGAAGCTATGGAACGTGCGGATGACTGCCATGGGGATCATTCTCTCCAGGATTGTTTTCAGTCCCAGGCTGGTGAGGGTGTTCGCCTCTACGATAGCTATTTCTGGTTGGTGATTCATCATAAGTCTATGGATTCATAAATTGTGCTACTGCTTCTGCGCATCGTTCTCCATCGATTCCTGCCGAGACGATGCCGCCCGCATAACCGGCTCCTTCGCCACAGGGGAAGAGACCGCGTAAGGTGATGTGTTGCAGGGTATCCTTGTCTCGTACGATGCGGACCGGAGAAGAGGTACGGGTTTCTACCCCTATCATCACGGCTTCGTTGGTTAGGAAACCGTGGCTGCTGCGCCCGAACTGTTGGAAGCCTTGTGACAGTCGTCCGGCAATGAATTCCGGCATCCAGAAATGCAAGGGAGAGGATATCAATCCGGGGCTGTACGAAGACTCCGGCAAGTCGTAACTCAGTTTCTTGCGTGTAAAGTCCACCATGCGTTGTGCGGGTGCCGTTTGGCGTCTGCCTCCTTGCAACCAACACTGGCGTTCCAACTCTTCCTGGAAGTGCAGCACAGCCAGTTCGGGGAAGGTTTCTTCTGCTTCATTGTTTACCGTTAACCGTTTATCGTTGATGATGTCTTCCGGTTGTATCTCCACCACCATTCCCGAGTTACTCCACCGGGATCCGCGATTGGATGGCGACATTCCGTTGACTACCACCTGTTCGGGACCGCTGGCCGCCGGTACGATGAATCCCCCGGGACACATGCAGAAACTGTATACTCCACGGCCGTCCACTTGTGTGACGAAACTGTATTCGGCAGCCGGCAGGTATTTACCTCTTCCGCTCCGGTTGTGGTATTGTATTTGGTCTATCAATCCTGCAGGATGTTCCAGACGCACTCCGACGGCTATTCCTTTGGCTTCGATAGTCACATTGTTGGCGGCCAGCCAGCGATATACATCTCTTGCCGAATGACCTGTTGCCAGGATGACCGGACCGAGGAATGTTTCGCCCGTATTCGTCTCTATTCCTTTCACTTCTCCCTGTTCGATGATCAATGCATCCATCCGTGTCTTGAAGTGTACTTCGCCTCCACATTCAATAATCGTATTGCGCATATTCTCTATCACCCGTGGCAGCTTGTCCGTGCCGATATGCGGATGGGCGTCTACCAGAATGGCCGTAGAAGCACCATGTTGGCAGAATACATTGAGTATCTTGTCCACATTCCCGCGCTTCTTGCTTCGGGTATACAGCTTTCCGTCCGAGTATGCGCCGGCTCCTCCTTCACCGAAACTGTAGTTCGATTCCGGGTCTACCCGATGCTCCCGGCTGATCTGTGCCAGGTCTTTCTTACGTTCGCGCACATCCTTGCCACGCTCCACGACGACAGGACGCAGCCCCAGTTCTATCAGCCGTAATGCGGCAAACAGTCCTCCGGGGCCTGCACCTACCACAATAACCTGCGGTTTTCCTTCCACATTATTATATATAGTATGTTCGTACTCATCGTCCTTAGGCATTTCGTTCAGGTATACCCGAACTTTGAGATTGACGTAGATCGTGCGTTGGCGGGCATCGATACTCCGTTTCAGTGTACGCAGGGCGGTAATATCGCGCTGATTCAGTCCTTTCTCCTGTGAAAGGTATGCTTTGAGTTGCTGCTCGCTGGCGGCAATTTCGGGAAGGATGCGGAGTTGGTATTCTTGTATCATGGTTCACCACAGATTACACGGATTAACACAGATTATTATTTTAAATAACATATCGTTTAATACCGTTTTGAAGGTTTGTTATATTGAAGTTAATTAATAGTCCCAAATGGTGTTTGGACAATTTTAAGTATGTCATTATCTGAGCCGTATGGATAGGAAGTAAACTCTCTACAGATTTAAGTTCAAGAACAATCTGCTTCTCTACCAGTATATCCATACGGTATCCGTTGTCTAATTTCATTATAATAAACAGGCAGTTCTTTCTGCCTTTCATACTTTATGCCGGTCTTGTCGAACTCGTAACATAGGCATGTTTCATAGGTGCTTTCTAAGAGCCCTACTCCTAAAGTTTTATGAACCTCATAGGCACATCCTATGATTTTATATGATAGTTCGTTTATATTCTCCATCTTGGTAATCTGTGTTAATCCGTGTAATCTGTGGTGAACTCACCCGAAGAGCGTCCGGAATGCTTCTTCCACCTTTCTTACCGGCACCAGTTCTATCCTCAGCTTCTTTGTATCGATGCCCTGCATGTTGTATTTAGGTAGGATGAACCGTTTGAACCCGAGCTTCTCAGCTTCACCGATACGTTGTTCGATCCGGTTTACCGGACGGATTTCACCGGATAATCCGATTTCTCCGGCCATGCAAACCTCAGGTTCGATGGCAGCATCCATATTGGATGAAAGGATGGCACTGATAACAGCCAGGTCGATGGCAGGGTCGTTAACCTTCAGTCCTCCGGCAATATTTAGAAAGACATCTTTTTGTGCCAGCTTAAATCCGACACGTTTCTCTAATACGGCCAGCAGCATGTTCATGCGGCGAATATCGAATCCCGTTGCCGAACGTTGCGGATTGCCGTAAACCGCAGAGCTGACAAGTGCTTGCGTCTCTATCAGGAAGGGTCTTACCCCTTCGATGGCAGATGCGATGGCTACCCCGCTCATGCCTTCGTGGTCCTGCGACAGTAACAATTCCGAAGGGTTGCTGACTTGGCGAAGCCCGTCTTGACGCATCTCATAGATGCCCAATTCAGCGGTACTTCCAAAGCGGTTCTTGATGCTGCGCAGGATACGGTACATATAATGCTGGTCTCCCTCGAATTGGAGTACGGTGTCTACGATGTGCTCTAGAACCTTCGGTCCGGCAATGCTGCCTTCTTTGTTGATATGCCCGATCAGCAACACCGGGGTATGCGTCTCTTTGGCAAAACGGAGGATGGATGCCGAGCACTCCCGGACTTGCGCGATGCTTCCCGGTGACGATTCGATGCTTTCGGTCGATATCGTCTGTATGGAGTCGATGATTACTAGGTCCGGACGTGTATTCTTGATATGTACATAGATCTGTTCCAACGATGTTTCGCAGACAATCAGACAGTCGCTCGAAGTTCGGGTTAACCGGTCGGCACGAAGTTTCAGTTGCCTTGCGCTCTCTTCTCCCGAGATGTAGAGTATCCTCCGCTCAGGCATGTGGAGCACGGTTTGAAGCACCAGTGTGGACTTCCCGATGCCGGGTTCGCCACCGATCAGTACCAGCGATCCGGGTACCAGCCCGCCTCCCAGCACCCGGTTCAGCTCCTCGTCGTGCATGTCGATGCGGGGTTCTTCATCTGCTTCGATCTCGCTCAGGGTGACGGGCTTGGCTTTGGGCGATTCGATGCCAGATACCGGACGTTTATTCGGAACTTCCTTGCGGACAATCTCTTCTACATAGGTATTCCATTCGCCACACGAAGGACATTTGCCCACCCATTTGGGTGATTCCTGTCCGCAGTTACTGCATACATAAACGGTTTTCTCTTTTGCCATTGATCTCTTGATAAATAGGTCTCAAAGTTACGCATTTCGTCTTTTTCTGCCAAACAGAATATAGTTTTTGACTCTTGAACCCCGTGAAGTCGTTTTTCTTTTTGATAAAGCCCCTGACCGATTGTCAGTGAAATGGATGGATTACTGACTCTATGGAGCGTATCATGCGGTTTCGCTGGATAAATACTCCCGGATAACTGCATATCCGTCACTTCTGTTATCGGTTTATTGGGGTTTGGATCTCCGGATTATTAACTTCGTGCCGATAAACTGTTAACTTCATCGGAATACGATGTTAACTTCCTGCAAATAGAGTGTTAACTTCCTGTAGACAGAGGCTTCGTTTCTTGAAAGGAGAGCCTTGCCTTAAAGAATTTTCCGGTATCTTTCCGTCTGCTTTGCCCCTTGGCGGATACTGTCGCGAGATGGCATAAAGAATTTGTTTTTGCTTCCGGGCGTTGTCGGAGATAGTACGAAGAGATATTGTTGTGACTTTTGGTGAGAAATTCTGAATATACCTGTCAAACTGATAATTGCCCGAATGGCGTGGATGCGTTTTTTTCGTACTTCGTCGGCATCTGTTCGGAAAAACGGATTCTGAGGCCTCCTGAATATCATTTTGACAAATCGATACTAATCTCTCCTGCCATCGACTCGTTCATCCTCCGGCGTACTTCGTCCGGCGAATATCCGTGTCCTAACAGAAACATCAGTTTTGTTACGGCCGATTCGGTAGTACTGTCGTGTCCGCTGACGATGCCCGCCTTCAGCAGATGATATCCCGTTTCGTAACGTTCCATCTCTACAGTACCGGCGCTACATTGGGTTACGTTGACAATGACAACACCTCGTTCGCTGGCATCACGAAGCCTCCGCAGAAACCACTCCTTGCGGGAAGCGTTGCCCGAACCATACGTTTCGAGTACCACTGCCTTCAATCCTTCGATGGCGAGTGTAGCGGTTACGACGTTCTCTTGTATGCCCGGAAAGAGTTTGAGGATAGCTATATTGGTGTCCAGCAGATAGTGAGGATGCAGTTCGCGTTTCTCCCCTTCAATGTGAATCTGCACATTGTTGTATTTAATATGTATCCCTGCCTCTGCCAGTACCGGATAATTGAACGAACGGAAGGCGTTGAAATTCTCCGCACTCATTTTGGTCGTACGATTGCCACGCATTAACCGGTTCTCGAAAAATATACATACTTCAGGAACCATGGGATTACCGCTTCTGTCGCGTGCCGATGCTATTTCGATGCTGGTCATCAGATTCTCCTTGCCATCGGTACGAAGCACTCCTATGGGCAGTTGTGAACCTGTCAGGATAACCGGTTTGTCGAGTCCTTCGAGCATGAAGCTGAGGGCTGAAGCGGTGAAGGCCATCGTATCCGTACCATGCAGGATGACAAAGCCGGTGTACTGGTGGTAGTGTTCACTGATGACGTGTACCAGTTTCCTCC
>ENA-UEYF01002936-UEYF01002936.1-human-gut-metagenome-genome-assembly--contig:-NODE-2936-length-9938-cov-31.074435_pt1 | contig 9938 bp, 10 predicted proteins | sample MGYA00242902_ERZ507920 | MGnify/ENA primary metagenome ERZ507920 (study PRJEB26167, sample SAMN06115402) | human gut metagenome | host: Homo sapiens | place: China:Jiangxi | collected 2016-07-05...
AAAGTAATGTGTTTAAATAGCTGATATACAGACAGACAAAAATAAAGGCTTTGGATAATAATTTACTTGTGATAAGAGAAACCGAGTGTCGGTCAGGACATAGCCCGCGTAGTCGGGGCTACAGAAAAAATGGACGGCTACATAACAGGAAACGGCTACATGGTGACATGGGCGCTGGGACATTTAGTGTCGCTGGCATTGCCGGGAACATACGGCTACACGAGGACCACCGCCGAAGACCTCCCGATGATTCCCGAACCGTTCCGCCTTGTGCCACGGCAGATACGCACGGACAGGGGGATGGTGACGGACATCGCCGCCGGCAAACAGCTCAAAATCATTGATGAAGTATTCTCCAAATGCGACAGCATCATCGTGGCAACGGACGCGGGCCGCGAGGGGGAACTTATCTTCCGGTGGATATATTCTTATCTGGGCTATACCAAGCCCTTCAGACGGCTGTGGATCTCCTCGCTTACCGACGAGGCCATCCGCGAGGGCATGGCGAACCTCAGGGAGGGAAGCGGATACGACAGCCTCTATGCCGCCGCCGACAGCCGTGCGAAGGCCGACTGGCTGGTGGGCATGAACGCGAGCCGCGCCCTGGCGACAGCCTCCGGATCGGCGAACAACTCCATAGGCCGTGTGCAGACTCCCACGCTCGCCATGATATGCGCACGCTTCAAGGAAAACCGGAACTTCGTCTCCACTCCATACTGGCAGCTGCATATCGCGCTGAAAAAAGACGACGTGCACCGGCAGTTCTTCCACCCGGAGGACTTCAGGGACAAGAATGGGGCGGAGGCCGCGTACAGGCGCATTACTTCCGACTCTGTGGTGACCATAAATAAGGTAGAACGAAAGACGGTATTTCAGCAGGCTCCGCTTCTGTATGACCTTACCGCACTACAGAAGGACTGCAACATCCACCACGACCTTTCGGCGGACAAGACCCTTTCCATCGCCCAGTCCCTGTACGAAAAGAAACTGGTCTCCTACCCGAGAACGGGCAGCCGTTATATCCCGGAGGATGTCATGGCACATGTCCCGGCCTTGCTGGAAAAGGTCATCACCATGCCCTGGTTCAGGGAATACGGACGGACTTTCGACCTTTCCGGCCTGAACACCCGGAGCGTGGACGCCACGAAAGTGACCGACCACCATGCACTGATCGTCACGGGCGTCGTTCCCGAAGGGCTGTCCGAGGCGGAAGCGGTTGTTTATGAGATGATAGCCGGAAGGATGCTGGAAGCCTTCTCTCCACGCTGCGAGAAAGAGTCACTGAAGATGGAGTGCGTGTGCGAGGGTATGGATTTCCGCTCACAATCCGCCGTCATCGTCAATCCCGGCTGGCGTGCCGTGTTCTCCCGGAAGGAAGACCGTGAAAAGGACGAGCCGGAAGGTAACGGGGGAACGGCGGTGTTTGCCGAAGGCGAGGAAATCCCGGTCATGGGATACGGGCTGGCACAGAAAAAGACCCTGCCCAGACCCCTTTACACGGAAGCGACCTTGCTCACCGCCATGGAGAACTGCGGTAAGGAAATCGCTGACGGACAGGCACGGGAAGCGGTGAAGGAGCTGGGCATCGGCACGCCCGCTACCCGTGCCGCCATCATCACGACCCTTTTCAAGCGTGACTATATCGAGCGTTCCGGCAAGAGCATCCGCCCGACGGAAAAGGGGCTTTACCTCTACGAGTCGGTCAAGGGCATGATGGTGGCCGATGCCGAACTGACCGGTACATGGGAGAAGGCACTGGCACAGATAGAGGGGCACACCCTCGATCCGGAAAGCTTCATGCTCTCCATCCGGGAATACACCGGGAAAGTGACCGGTGAGATACTGCGTCTCAAATTCCCCGAACCGTCGTCACGCGCCTTTACCTGCCCCAAGTGCAAGACCGGCAATGTGATAGTGAAGGCAAAAGTCGCCAAGTGCGACCATGAGGGGTGCGGACTGCTGGTGTTCCGCCGTTTCCTGAACAAGGAGCTGACCGACCAGCATCTGGAACAGCTTTTCTCTTCCGGCTCCACCAGGCTGATCAAGGGGGTCAAGGGCAAGAAAGGGGCCTCTTTCGACGCCGCGGTAGCCTTTGACGCGGACTTCAACCTGAAACTCTCGTTCCCCAAGCCCAAGGGAGGGAAGGGGAAATAATGCACTGCCATTCCAATTCAAGGGCAAAGGTAGCGGAACCGCCCGTTTCCACCCGCAAGGTCGGGCCTTGCAGGTTTCGGGGAAAATCATCCTCACTCGCGTTCCGGTATTTTCCCCGAAAACCTTGCCGGTGGAGGCGGTCCGCTTTCCGGCCCCTGAAATTGGAAATGACATGTTTCACCCATTAACCATATACGGTCATGAAAACAAGGGAATGTATCGAAAAACTCAGGACAGCCAAATGGATAAGGATTATGGCATTGGCCATTGTCGCCTTCATCGTGTTCAGCTATCTCCACTCAAGAGGAATATCGCCCGTATGGGCGGCAGTCGCCATCGTGTGTTTCAAGGGATTCTTCAGGTTTTTATATAAAATAGCCTGCCTGCTGGTAGCGGCGGCTATACTTTTCTGCATTCTCAGCTATCTGGTTTTCTAAAGATACAGACATATGAAGCGGATATACCATACAGGTCCAAATATCACCTCGCGGAACAGGGCTGTCCTTTCGGGCGGCTCTTTTTGTTTCCCATGCCTTATGGAAATGAGAATGACGAGGACACGCATGGAAAAGACAGGGAAGCGCATACAGCCATTGACAGACCGTGAACTACAGGGCAAAGTTGGCAAACGCTTCTTTTCGGACGGCAAGGCCGGGCCCTTCGGGTTTCGCGGAAAAATCATCCTCGCTGCGCTCCGGTATTTTTCCCGAAAGCCTTGCCTTTCCGGAAGCGTTTACCGTAAAGCCCTTGTAGTTCAACGGGCTGCCAAAGCCCGGATATTCACAATTAAAATTATAAAGTCATGAACCAAGCAATCATCTCAAGACCGCCGATGGCACCGGTGCAGATGCCGATGCCCGCAACAAGAAGAAAAAGGACAGTGGAGCCGAATCCCGTAGTCAAGTTCCCGCCAAGAGGCACAGGACCGGTACACATCTCCACGCTGCTGAACCCCATCCTGGAAATATGCCACCATCCCGACAGGGACAGGCTGCTGGCGGAGTTCTTCAACCGATAAAAAATACGATTATTCACACTTTAAATTATTACAGTTATGTTTTTTACAGCAATCAACCAGATGATGACCGAGGGCGTGGACCTCACGATAGTCATCCGCAAAGCGAACGGACAAATGGCGGTATCCACACTGCCGAAGTCGAACGGGCTGAAGGACGAGGCCCAGAACCACATCGTGCCCCTGACGGTCAGCGGACTGCCGGAGGAACTGGACGCGGGATTCCTGCAAACCGTCGCCCGGCCGATACAGAAGGTGGCGGGACTGATCACCAACATGGCGCAGTTCGAGGCGCAGGCTGACAAGGCCGCTGCCGACAGCAAGGCGGCGAAGGAAGAAAAAGCCAAAGAGACGAAGGAGGAGAAGGAGAAACGCGAGAAGTACGAGAAGCATCTCAAGAAGGCGGAGGAACTGATTGCCGCCGGGAAGCACAGCGAGGCTGTCACCGCACTCGGCCAGGCACGCCTCCATGCCAAGCCGCAAGACCTGAAGAAGATTGACAGCATGGTGGAGGAACAGAAGAAGGCGATGAACAAGGGCAGCCTGTTCGAGCTGATGGATGAACCGGCACCGCAACCGCAGCCACAGCCACAGCAGCAACCGCAACCTATGGCGGCAACGGCACAACAGCCACAGCCACGACCAATGGCAGTTCCCGTGCAGCAACCGCCCTATCCGCCGCAGCCCCAGGCTCCGAGACCGATAGCAGGACAACCGCAGCGGCCTATGACGGCACAACCGCTGCAACAGCCTTCGATGTGGCCACCGCAACAACCGCCGCAAAGACCGCTTCCGCCACAGCCGCAATATGCCGGACAACAGCCTACGGCTCCGCAGCCTCCATACGGGGCACAGTCTGACACGCACTGGCAGGAACAGGCATTCTCTCCCGAAGACTACCCTGCGCAATATCCCGCGGACGGAGAAATCAATTACAATCCCAAGGATTACGAGGAATATCCCGATTTTCCCCAATCCATGTTAGAACCCAAGTATTCACCTTATCAGACAGTTTAAGATTATGGCACTCGAAATCACAGGAATGACACGCTCGTTCACGTTCAAGAAAGGCAGCGGAATGATTACGCTCGACGATCCCAACCCGTCGGACAGCCCCGAAATGGTCATGAGTTACTACTCCAACTTCTACCCGGAGCTGACCACGGCGACGGTACACGGACCGGTCATCAAGAATGACAAGGCGGTGTACGAGTTCAAGACCACCATCGGGACAAAAGGATAGGAAACCATGAAGAAGGACAATAAAAAGAAGAAATCATGTGTACCATTGGACGAACATCAGTCGGCACTGCTCGCAAGGCTCATCATCGGCCAGACAGAACGGAATGTACGACACGGTGTGAACAGGACAGAACGGATTACGGCTCCAAGCGGGGCCGTAATTCTTTTCTGAATACGGCACTTGCCCCGATAGCACAGAAAAGTATTGTCGTGGATTCATACGGCAGTAATGGCATCAACGTGATTACGCAGGAAAACTACGAGTTCCTGCGTGACTCGTTTTTCAACTATGCCCTTTTGTTGAAACAGGAAGCGGTGCATACTCCGGGCAAAAGTATCGGGGCAAGCATAGCCAATCTGTACGACGAGATGGACAAACTTGTCGGGGAAGGGATGAATGTGAATATCGAACAGGATAACGGCAGGCTCTATTTCAATCTGTGGAAGTGTCACAAATGGGGCGAACTGACCTTGTACTATTTCCCGATGAAATTCGTGGAGGCTCTCAATCCCACGCTCAGGCGGATCTCAATTACGTTTATCCACAACCTGATGCGGGCGAACGGAATATCCACCATTCTGGACGAGGATGACACGGATTATGTATTAATGTGGCTGAAAGAGGATGATCCGCAGGAGGAGGAAGAGGAAACTGGTAAAAGGCTGGAACTGGTACGGTCATACGAGAAAGGGAAAATCGGCAGACTGCTGAAGCATGTTGAAAAAAAGTCCTATTACAAGGATTTGCCGAAAGCACTTGAAAAATACACCCCGCAAAACGACTTCGAGCGTTCCATTGTCGGAGCGATGAAAAAGGGATTGCCCTTCCTTAACCCGGAACACGGTATCATGCAATACGGCTATGATGCCTTTCACGAGGAAGAACCGGATTTTCAGCCGATGCGTCTGGATCAGCAGATAAGGGTGGTCTATGACTGCGACGACATGGTGTCCGAATATCTGGTGGACTATTACAATAATAACAGCCAGGAGACATACGATATCATCCCGATTACCACCTGTGCCCTGTCACCGGAAACCGACCGCCTGTTTATCATGGATGACTATCCGGAACGGTTCTTCAAGTGGGCGGATGAATTTATTAACATTGTATATTGAAAGATTATGGTAGAAACGAATGAACTTACAAGAAAACTGAGGACGCTGCTTCATCCGAGGGCGGCGTTGATTGTCTATGCGGAAGAGAATGACAACCACAGCACGGATGACGACGGTTATTTTATCGAAGTCAGGGACATAGACGAAAATGGGACAATGGGCGAAGGCCGTCCGGTGACGGTGGAGTTCATGAACGAACTGGTACGGGGCTATTCCGAAAGCCACAGTGTGACACCATACGGCAGGATACCGTCCAACCTGCTGTGGTTTGACCCGCGCAAGGGCAGTGAGAAATACATCTGGTACAACCCGCCCCAAAAGCGCATGATGTTCTTCCATGACATCCTGAAGATTGAAAGCGCGGAATACAACCTGCCGGGCGTGATCTATGAGGCCGGAGAAAACCGTCTGAATGTCTATGCCTATACAGATGTTGAACTGACAGACAATTCGGACCTTTTTGCGGCTCCGTTCTTCAATGTGACGGGAGCGAGCGTCTGTCTGGGCTCCGCAAAAATTGAGAAGCCGAAAGACCTGACCTACACGAACCTGCTGGAGTATTGGGAAAAGAGGTTCTGGCTGACGGAGTTCTCCCATCTGGGTGGAGGTGGGAACCCCACGAAATCCAATCTGGTACTGGTAACGAAAGCGGCAAAGGACAAGCCTTTTGACCTTGACGAACTGCAACCTTTAAAAAAACTGAAACTAAAAGACATATTGCGATGAAAAGAGTACATTATACAGACAGTTACCTGATGAACCCGCAACATCCGGTGACGGTAAACATCATAGGCGCGGGCGGTACAGGCTCGCAAGTGCTGACCGGTATGGCAAGACTGGATGTCACGCTCCGTGCACTCGGACATCCGGGATTGTTCGTAACGGTCTACGATCCAGACATCGTGACGGACGCAAACATTGGGCGGCAGCTCTTCGGACCGTCGGACCTGGGACTGAACAAGTCACAATGTCTGGTCACAAGGATAAACAATTTTTTCGGAAACGACTGGAAAGCGGAGGCGAGTTTCTATCCGTCGGTATTGAAGGAGGTAAAGCGGACCGAAATTGCGAACATCACCATTACCTGTACGGATAATATAAAATCCAGACTCGATTTGTGGAACGTGCTTGCGAAAGTTCCTTCATCCTCCTATACGGACAATAACACGCCGCTCTACTGGATGGATTTCGGGAATACAAAGACCGCCGGGCAGGTTGTACTGGGAACCGTGCCGAAGAAAATCAAACAGCCGGTTTCCACGATGTATGAAACGGTCGGCTCACTGAAAGTCATTACCCGTTTTGTGAAATATGCGAGAGTGAAAGAAGTGGATTCCGGACCGAGTTGCTCACTGGCAGAGGCATTGGAAAAACAGGATCTGTTTATCAACTCCACGCTGGCGCAACTCGGCTGCAATATCCTCTGGAAAATGTTCCGCCACGGGATGATTGAGCATCACGGGCTGTTCCTGAACTTAGAAACGATGAAAGTCAATCCGATAGGGGTATAAGACAGGCAAAAGCAAATATGAAAAAGTGGAACCGCCTTGCCGGAAAAGTTTCTGCAAAATAATATCATTCAATTCATTGCGGAATGAGAAATTATTTGTACTTTTGCTATTGTATTTCGAGAATGTTTTGTTAACGATGTATGAACGGCAATAAAAGCACATATAAATACCACCCGTATATAACAAATATTTTTTGTTCAGGCGGTGCTTCGTCCTATAAGACGGAGGCTTTTTTCGTGTCATTACCGTTTCGTAAAGTTGTTTCCATATCCGGAAAATATTTGTCCGATGCGCTTAAAATGTGTGCCGATTATTTGGATATTCAGATAATTCGGTTACTCTCTCTCTCTCTCTCTCTCTCTCTCTCTCTCTCTCTCTCTCTCTCTCTCATGGCTACGCGCGTCAATATACAAAATATTCCTTAAATACCAATCACTTACGGAGAGTCCGTTTTCCGGAATATCTCTCCTTTCCACGTTATTATCCGAACCTTTACATGCCGCCCTCACCAATCGGGGGCGCGTATCGTCATATCCGTCGGCGGTGTATGCCGGAGCATGGAACAACAATGCCCGCATACGCCGCCGATATGCTTTTTTATTAACCCGTAACAACAAATCTTATCAAATATGACAGTGATAAAACGAATATTATTGACGGTCTTTCTTGCCGTTACAGGATTGTCGCTTTCGGCACAGGAGAAGCCGGACTCCACTGCCTACCGTTTCCGGTTCGTGGCAGAGAACGATATGTTCTTCTCCCCGTGGAGCGGCAACGGACAGGAACTTGAGCGGTTGCTTGCAGCCATCGACGAACACCGCCCCGCCATCGAAGCCGGACAAATGTATCTTTTAGTGACAAGCTACGCTACGGACGGCAACGAAGAACAGACTGCGGCGCAAGTGGCAAAGACACGCCTCAATCGTGTGAAGTCGGAACTGATTGTGCGCGGCAAGATAAAAGAGTCGAACTTCGTCACCGACCAGTTGTTTGACGAAGCCTATACGGACGGGAACGGAAAATCCCTGCACAACATGGTCATCGTCACCCTCCCTGCCTCTGTTGAGAAAGTGGCGGAGATAGCCGGTGCGGAAGCCGCCGCCAGAGTGGAAGCCTATAACAAAGAGGTGTCTGGCGAGGCGGAGCGCGAACGTATGGCAGCGAAAGAGCAGGCAAAAGCGGAACAGACTGCCAAGGAAAAGGCAGAACAGGAGCGTATCGCTGCAGAGCAGGCAGCCCGAGAGAAAGCCGAGGCGGAACGGATGGAGCGTGAACGCATGGCAGCGGAACAAGTCGAAAAAGAGCGTCTGGAAGCGGAGGAACAAGCCCGCCTGCAAGCTGAAGAAACGGCAATAGCCACCCCGTATCATTTTGCCTTGCGTGCCAACCTCCTGCGTTGGGCAACCCTCACTCCCGATTTGGGTATCGAGTGGCGCATCAACCGCCATGTGGGTATTGCCGTGAACGGTACGTGGGCTTCATGGAGCTGGGACGACAAGAACCGCCGCTATGCCCTTTGGGAAGTGGCCCCCGAAGTGCGATGGTATCTCGGCAAGGAGAAACGGGGCTATATCGGTGCGATGTACAAGGCCGGGCAGTTCAACTACAAGCTGTCCGAAACAGGCCGTCAGGGCGACCTCATGGGCGGTGGTATCGTCGGAGGTTATCAGCTGAAACTCAACAATGCCCTTTCTCTTGATTTCAACCTCGGCATCGGCTATATCCATGCCGACTATGACAAGTATGTGGTCATCAACGGCGTGAGGGTAAGGCGCGGCAGCGGAACAAAGAACTGGTGGGGTCCTGTTTCGGCGGGTGTCACCCTGGTGTGGAACATCTTTTAGCGGAAAGGAGGAACAATGAATACAACGATAATCATACGACAGATAAAGGAATATACGGGAGCATACGGAAAGGCTTATACCTTATTATATCTAATAGGTGCGGTGGCCATACTGACCTCGTGCGTGAAGGACGACCTCTATGACACGCCGCACCCCGACCGTGGGGCGGTGGTCGTAACCACAGACTGGAGCGGAAAGAGCACCGAGGCGGACATACCGCAGGCATACACACTGCGCATCGGCGGGAGGGAACAGAACGTGAGTGCGGCGACCAACGTGTTCGACGCGCTGCTCGCGCCCGGTGGCTACGGCCTGACGGTGTACAACTCCCCGGAGGGGATTAGTATCGACGGAAACAAGGCAACGGTGAATCCGGTGGATCTGACGGGTGCAATAGAGCCGCACCCCGGCTACCTCTTCGCCTCGCACCAGGACATCAGCGTCGTGGCGGATGACACCCTGCACGTCACCGCCCCGATGAGACAATACGTGCGCAGGCTCGACATCGAACTGACCGCCACGGAAGGCGACTACAGCCGTGTACAGTCGGCTACGGCAACGCTCTCCGGCGTGGCTTCGGCAGCGGATATGGCAACAGGCGACCGGAGTGCAGCGGCACAAGTAACAAACGCTTTCAGGCAGGACGGCAACAAGTTCACAATCTTTTTCCGACTGCTCGGCATCGTCCCGACGGAAACGCATACGCTGACGGTGGACATCACTTTCAACAACGGTGACACGCAGCGGGTAGTGAGCGACCTTACCGAGGCCATAAGGGACTTCAATAACGGCACCAAACCGGTTAAACTCACGGGTAATCTGCTTTTGCCCGTAGAGGCCGGGGTAACGGGCGCAACCATCACGGGCTGGAACGAGGTAGAAAGCGGCAATGGGGATGCTAACTGACGATAAATATTTTCTATAAAAAAACAAGATTATGACAATGAACATGAGGTTTTTCATTATTGCAGCAGCAGCAACGCTATTGGCTGCGTGTACACAAGAGAACGAGGTACAGAACAATCCGGTGGAAGCACGAATCACGGCAGGCGT
>ENA-UEYF01002950-UEYF01002950.1-human-gut-metagenome-genome-assembly--contig:-NODE-2950-length-9909-cov-3.586656_pt1 | contig 9909 bp, 4 predicted proteins | sample MGYA00242902_ERZ507920 | MGnify/ENA primary metagenome ERZ507920 (study PRJEB26167, sample SAMN06115402) | human gut metagenome | host: Homo sapiens | place: China:Jiangxi | collected 2016-07-05 | study...
TGATTTGTTTCCCGAATTTTCAACAGTCTCCGTGCACAAGGCGCGGAGACTGTGAAGTAGATTATTCGGCTACCACTTTGAAAGATTTCACGCGTTTGCCGTCTTTCGACACGACTACATAGTACATGCCTTTGGCAGCATTTACCGTGAGCGTGCAGATTTCGCCGGCCATAGCTTGGTGCTTTTTGGTAGTTACCTGACGACCTTGTGCGTCGAAGATGTCGATAACGTAGTTACCGTCGGCTGCGAATTGCAGGTTGACATTTTCGATGAAGGGGTTGGGGTATACCGTGAGGTTATCTACCAAGTTGCCATCGATACCCGAAGAGGGGAGAACTACGATATACTCTTCTTTCGTCTTCGTATCCGAGCCCCATCCGTTGGCAAGCGTCAAGGTGACGTTGTATTTACCGTCTTTGTTGAATGTAACCGATGCGTTGTCACCGGTGTTTTGAACTTCGGCATCGGCAACGGCGAATGTCGATGTCGTAGTGATGGGCAATGTACCTGACATGGCCGGGTTACCTTGAATAGCGATATTGGCCGGTAATATGTGTTCTTCGTTTGCAGAGGTGTTTTCACCGCCTGCACCTTTCACTTCGATATAGGCAGCCTTGTTGTCGGTAACCAAAGTACCTTTGTTTTCAAACACTTTTTCGCCTTCGTTGTAGTTGTCCGATTCGAACGTCCAGTAACCTTTCAGGTCAGAGGGGATTTCTTTACCGTCGTAACCTTTCATGGCTTCTATTACTTCGGTATCGCTCAATGCCTTGTGCCAAACTTGAACATCGTCGATGACACCGGAAAATCCGGCATAGTAAACGCGAGAACCACCGATGTAGATGTTTGCAGCTTTAACGTTTCCAGTTTCACCGTTATTATCGTTGTAATTGTATTTTGAAGCATTACCTTCTCCTACTTTCTTACCATTGAAATAGATTCTTTGTTTGCTGCCATCGAATGAAATGAGGACGTGTGCCCATTGACCTTCGGATAAACTATAAGATTCGGTTCCGGTACGGTTACCGTCTGTACAACAAGCCAAGTTGGGAATTTCGTGTTTGTTGTTGTTTCCGTTGAAATAGTATTGCGATTCATTTCCCCACATAGTATAAGAAATGATATTGTTATCCAAAATGCGTTGTCCTCCGTTGTTGAATGTCTCAGGCCATACGTCTACCCAAAGGGCTCCCCAATTATTATCGGGCCAGTGGATATTCATATTGCGTTGCTCGATCAATCCCATACCGAATTTAGCGAACGTGAATTTTTCGGGTTTTATCCAAAGACAGATTGAATATTGATTTTGATTCATCGGCAAGAAATCCGATGGAATACGGAACATATAGGGGTCGTCTACCTGCAAACCACGAGAAACCGTACCTTCGTTCTTTTTGCCGGTGTAGCTGAGTGTTACTTCGGCAGTACCGTCTTCGAGGGTTACGTTGGTGTCGGATGCTGTGAAATCGGTAATCGAAGGAATTGCACCTGTGCTTTCGGGAGAAATTTGTACATAGCCGCGATAAGAGAGTTCACTCAAATCTCCTTTGGTGAGTTTTACATCGTAATAACCTTCCTCTGACAGTGAAGTGGTTATCGAACGACCGCCATCTTGGGTGAATACGGCATTACCGCCGGTGGTTGCGTTAAAGATTTCCCAAGAGAAAGGTTCTTCTTGGTTGGGGTCGATCAACGAGAGGGTAAATTCCTCGCCGGCTTTGATTACCGCTTTGTTACATTCGATACCGTCGACGAGTGTGAGGTCGGTAGTCAGATAACTGGTCCATGTCGTTTCGCTCTTCGTTTTTCCGTCGGGAGCTACGGCACAAACACCGATTCGGTAATCCGAGATTTCATTGTTGGCCGATACCGGAGCGCCTACTACGTAGTGTGCCCAAGAAGAAGTCGTTCCGCAAAGAACGGGCTCTCCGTCTTTTGCTTGTACGTAAACTTCGAAGTACCAAGTATCTACATCTTCGTTATAAACGGGTATGGAGGGATCGGAATCGTTTTTGGAGGATTCGCAATCCCAGCTAAATTTGAAATCGATCGAGTTATAAGTACGTTTTTTCAAGATTTTGCTTTCTTCGGTAGTGATGACCGGTTTGATCGGTGCAAAAGTCTTTGCTGGAACAATAGCCATTTCGCCAATGAATACATCGTAGTTTGTCGGGGTATTTTCGAATTTGAGACCGATGAGGGCTACATTTCCGTTCATACCGATTTCAGAGGCTTTCTTGGAGAAGGTTGTCCATTGTCCTTCTTTGGCTCCGGTAATGTCGCAAGAGTGCAATGTAGATTCCGACTCTACGAACGACCAGAAGAGTTTCATGTGCGTATCTTCGCCGCTATTTAATTTGAAAGTCATCGATACGTCGTCGGTTTCAGAAACGTCGAATTTGGTCTTGAAGAGACGAACGTTGGATACTTTCGTAGCTCCGCTCATGTGTAGGGCCGAACCGGCATACCAAGCATCTTCGTAAGTGAATCCGCATTCGATACCGTCTTCGGGTACGTTATTGCTGTCGTCTGTAATCCACCAGCGCCATGTGGGCAGGTAGTCCTGTACACCTACGTTGAACCATTTGTTCCCGAAGGTTACTTTTCCTTCGTTACGGAAGGTTTTTCCGTTACCGAGTCCGAAACGGGTTACGAAAGGCAACTCTTGCAGTACGCTTCGGGCGGGCAGGTATTCTGCTATACCGTGAAAGTTGTTCATAGCCGCTTCGCTGGAACTGGAAATTCCGTCTTTAATAGCCGGGCGTTTTGCCGGGTTTCGGTTACCGCCGGAGAATACTTGCTCTTGCTTTTCGAGGTAACAGGCTTGTACAGCTTCGTCACCCGAACCGAATTCGGAAGAGTTCTGGTAAATCATATTGGTGGTGTGGTTTCCCCAAAATGCGATAGACATTTTGGTGTTTTTCAACGTAGACCACGGACCTCTTGCCAACCAGTTTCCTTGAATGTCGTAACCGGCATAAAGGGTGTAGGGATTGGCTCCGATTTGTTCGGCGTAGCTAGCCGAACTGCTTGCAGAATATTCCCAATCGTAGTTGAGCATATACATGTCGACTACTTGTTTGTTGTTTTTCCACAACCAATCTTGTTTGCTACTACCGAAAGAGGAACCTAAATCCATAGATCCTCCGTTAGAACCTACTCCATACCAATATACGTGGAATTGCCAACCGATCGATTCGGCATACTCCCGACACTGAGAAAAGAAATCTTGCAAAGCAGAGGCTTGGGGAACCGGACCTTCGGGGTTGATACCGACACCATCGAGACCATAATAGCGAAGGAATTTTACGAATTTTTCTACGTATTTGAATTTTCCGCCTTCTTTTTTCACCAGCATATTTACATTAGCTGTTGGGCTGGTGTTATCGCCTCCCCAAGAGTCGAAGAAGATGAGACCGCCGCTATTGGCTACACCGTTGCGGTGAGTAACGTCGCTGTATGCACCCGGTACACGTACCCACGGGAGAGACCAGCCGCCTTGCGAATCCACGTAGGACCACATACTGAAATTATCGCCGTCGAATACATATCGCGGAAGCGATTGCCAGTAAGTGTCGGATATACCCATCGGCGTCCACATACTGAATTTGCGGTCTTGCGTCATGGTGGGATCTACCTGTGTTGCCGTGTTCACGAAACGTTTTTTCATGGGGACACGGGCGATGTAGAAGTTCTCGTCTTCGGAAAGGGGGACTCCCGGTTCCCAAGATTCAAAATAGTCATAAAAATCGAGATAGACTGTTTTTTTATCACCTCCGGCGATAGAAATTTCTTTGGTCGGTAAGAGTTCTACATAGGGAGCGTGGGTAGGAATGTTTTGTGCATAGTTTCCCACAACTACCGAACAAGCCAATACCGATAATACTAATTTCGGTGTTTTCATGTTTTTTGTTTTTAAGTTAATAATAGGATCTCAAAAAAGTTGTTTTTTATTTTAGGGGAGAGAGTGTACGTTTCTATACGCTCTCTCCGATTAAATTTTTAGTTAGAAACTTCGGTTTCCCAACGACGATTGTCGCCCAATCCGGCAGGGTCTTCTACGTCCCACCAAAGGGTAGTACGCATCAGGTTACTTCCTCCGAGGGCTTGGATCCCCGACGTATTGACATCTTGGGCGGCTGCCGCATCGGTCATGTTCCACGGAATACGGCGAATCATACGACCTTTTCCCAACGAGCCGTCTCCGATATCGTTGACGGGGAATATGCGAGGATAACCGGTACGGCGCAAGTCGTTCCATGCTTCAAGTCCCATAGGGAACTGAGCGAGCCATTTTTGGGTGATGATTTTTTCGAGCTTTACTTTATTGTCGTCGCTGTTGTTGATTTTTACTCCTACGGTAACCAGACCTTTGGTGTTGTTGCGTGAGTTGTGCGGATCCACGTAGTCGATAGAAGTATCTGCCGATTCTTGATTCCAATAGGTTTGGAAGTCGGGTTCGGTTTGTGCGATGTCGTAATCGTCGAACATGGCAGCAACACCTCTCAGATAGTTTGTATTGACCGATCCGCCGATATTCCATCGAAGGGCTGCCTCGGCTTGCAGAAAGTAACGCTCGGAGAGTTTGAAAATGGCGAGCGGGAAATTTGCGAAAGCACTTGTGACACCTGAAAATTTGGTGTATTGGTTATTATCGTCCCGAGGTGTGAGTTGGATTCCCGTGCGGACTCCCACAATGTCTTGTTGTGCTTGCCACGTCGTTTCTCCGTTTTCGTCGCGTATGGCATCGCTATTTTTTTCAAAAATTTTATCCATGAAAGGTACTTTGAGTCGCTTCATGATGTTTTCGAGCGAAGCGTTTATACGTGTGTCGTTCCAAAGAATGGAGATAAATGCCAACGGGTGATTGGTTCCGTTATTAACCATCGTGTTGTACTCGATGCTTTTTTCGATAAGTCCGTCGTCGATAGCCGATTGCGCTTCGGTTTTGGCTCTATCGGGATTGACGTTGGACATACGCATGGCCATGCGCAGACGAATGGAATTGGAGAATTGTTCCCATGTTTTTACATCGCCGCAGATTTTGTCGTATTGAGCCAGAATCTGATTAATGGTATCTTGATGTTCTTCGGAAGTAGAGGTAAACTCTTTCAATATTTTCCCCGCATCTTTGAGATTGACGAACAGGGAGTCGTAAATTTGATCCATCGGTTCGTAAGTAACGGGAGGTTCCTGCACGTCGTTTTTATAATCGGTCCACGGGAAAGGTCCGTACACATCGGAAAGTTCCAATGCAGAGAAACAATACATGATGTTGCACATGGCTCCGATTTCTCGCAGATTGAGGTCGGCAGCCGAGCGCATTACAGGTAAGGCTGCTTGTGCTACGTTGAAAAAACTGGCTTTGGGACCATCGCAGTATTGCGCAAAATACCGGTAGGTAGAGGGCAGGTTCCCGCTAAAATTTTGTGTTCCGGCCATGTATCCCGAATAATTGTCGATGTGAATGTTGAATTGTACTTGATAGACGTGTGCACCGTTCGATGCTCCGACATCGTGCATTTTTTGCTGTGCCGTCAGGAACATACCGGCTGCCTGTTCATAGTTCTCGGCAATAGAGAGGTCGCCCGAACCGACTTCGATGTTGGAGTTCAGATCGTCGAGCAGAGGGTCGCCGCAACCGATTAAGGAGATTGCCGCGACAAAAACGAATGCTGATAAATATACTGTTTTTTTCATGATGTTATGTTTCGTTAGAATGATGCTTTAAGTGAAATACCGAAAGAACGGGTAGTAGGCATACCGAAGATGTCGACATTGCCCAGAGCATTTTGCGTACTCAACGAAGTATCGGGGTCGATGGGTGCATCGAGATACAAGAAGAACAGGTTGCGGGCATTGGCCGATACCGTGAGGTTCTTGCTTTGTCCGAAGAGATTGCGGAACGTATATGCCAATGAAATCTCACGAAGACGGAAGTTCGTGGCATCGTACACGTAGTTGCGTCCTACGGGTGATCCACCGCCGATGGTCTGATAATATTGGTCGACCGGAACGACTTGGTTTGTTCCCGGGATATACATGCCGGGCTTGGTGACAACACCGTCCTCGGAGGTCCAATAGAGATTGTTGTTAAGTGCATAATCCCGTGCATCGGCCGTACGTTGCGATGTGCCGAAATAGTCGAGGTATGCCTCAGTGAAGGAGATGACTTTACCGCCAATTTTTCCATCGATAAGGAAATAGAAGGAGAAGTCTTTGTAATTGAAGGTGTTGGACCAACCGAGGGTGTGCTTGGCATTCATGTTGCCGAGGTATTCGTTGGCTTGTCCATTGAGTTTGAATGGAGCTCCGGTTTGAGGGTCGACAACGATTTCTCCGGTTATTTCGTCTCTCATAAAGTCGACGGCATAGAGGTCGCCATAAGAACCGCCTTCTTCGAATTTGATTTTCAGACCGCTGAGGTTACCCATATCGATTTCGTGGATATATTTTTGTCCGTTTTGCTTGCGGGCCACCGTGAGGATTTTGTTGTCGTTGTAGGCGTAATTGAAGTTGGTAATCCAACTGAAATTGTTGTTGGGAGCGAAGATATAGGATGCGGTTAACTCGATACCTTGATTCCGTACTTTACCACCGTTGATATATATTTCCTTGCCGGCAGCACCTTCGTATTTCATGAATTGGTTTTTCATGATGGCGTTGTAGTAGGTGGCTTGCAACGAGATGGAGCGATCGAGCAGACTGATGTCGAATCCGGCTTCGAACGATTGTGTGGTTTCGGGTTTGGGATTTTTGAAGTTAATGATCGCACTGCTGATGTAGGCTCCTGTCGCCGGATTACGTTTTGCCGATGCGAGGAAAAGGCTGTTAGGAATGGAGTTACCGACCTCGGAGTACGAAGCCCGTAGTTTCAATTCGTTGATTTGTTCGGGCAAAACAAGTATCTTGTTCATTTGAGCGGATGCACCTGCCGAATAGTAGGCAAAGTGGGGATCCATATCTTTGAACTGTGTAAAGGCGCGATACCAGTCGTCTCGATAACTACCCTCGACCGTTACTTTGTCTTGCCAGGTAACTTGTGCCGTAGCGAAAATGGCTCGTTCCCAGTTTTTGGTAGTAAGTCCTCCGTAGTTTTCGCTACTGTTGAGATAAATATCGGAAAGAACGAATTGGTTGCACGAGAGGTCTTCGGTATAGGGTGCTCCTGATTTGGCAATAGGAGTAATCATCCATTGATCGTAGGAAGAATTCATCATGCTACCGCCGGCATTGACCCCGATGGTGAAATCTTTGAATGTTTTGTTGTAGCTTAGCATGAAATCGCCGTAGAAGTCTTGCGACTTGGTATGGTCGAGAATAAGACGACCCCGGTCAATCATTTCGGCATTACCCCATGTGGTGGCGTATTGTCGGTTTTCATCGTTGCGTTCGTTGTAATCATATTTGATACGAGCTTGCAAGTTGAGGCCGTCGATGATTTGCCAGTTGGCAGCGATACTACCGAATGTGCGGTTAATCACTTCTTCGCTGGTCATACGGTTGAGCAACCACCACGGGTTATTGAGGTTGATGGCATCGGTGAACCAAACTTGTTTGCCATAGTTGGCATCGGAAAGGGTAGATGTCTTGCCCGATTGTATCACCGATATGGGTAACCCGTCTGCTCCGATTTCGGAAGCGATGTAGCTATATGGATTGGACTGCCATGTTGCACTGGTGTCGTAATAGTTTTTGCGATACCAATTCATATCGATGTTACGCGGTGATGTATATACTTGATAGATGGGGTTGAAGAACGTACCACCGGTGGGACGGTTTTTTGTTTTTTGATTGATGTAATTCGCCGAAATATCGATTTTCAGTTTGTCCTTGAAGAAGGAGAAGTTTTGCCTCAACGAGATGTTGTGCCGTTCGAATTTATTGGTTTCGACGATACCGTTGGCTGTGGTATTTCCGTAAGAGAAATAGGTTTGTGCCACTTTTGTACCTCCGCTCAATGCGATGGAGTTGTTGAAGTTGGTTCCTACCCGGTAGAAGTCGCTGATGTCGTAAGCATTGCGGGTGAGGTGATAGGGGGAGTTTGCGGTGTCGTAATATTCGTCACCGAGAGTGTTCATGCGTTGTCCCCAGCTATTAGAGTTCATGGTGAATCCGTTTTCGACCGACCCGGACATTTGTGCTCCATATCTGTTTTGTAACTTGGGGAGTTTCAGAGGAGTCTCGAATGTCGTACTGCTCGATACATCGATACGGATTTGTCCTTCCTTACCTTTTTTGGTGGTAATCATAAGTACACCGTTAGAGGCGGCACTACCGTAAAGGGCTGCGGAGTTTGCTCCTTTCAGCACGGTAATCGATTCGATGTCGTCGGGGTTGAGTTGGGAAAGGGCATCGCTACTTTCTTTCGAACCGTCGACCATCATTGTAGCACCGCCACCGTCCATGTCCATTTGCCCGGCCACGCTGTTTTGCATGGGCACACCGTCGATTACGATGAGCGGCGAGTTGTTACCCAGCATAGACGCATTACCCCGTAGAAGGATTTTGGAGGCTCCACCGGCTCCGCCGGAGTTAGGCGTGATGACCAGACCCGCACTTTTCCCTTGCAACGAGTTGATGAGGTTGGCTTCTTTTGCACGAGTGAGCTCGTCGCCTCCGACGGTTTGCGTCGAGTAGGAAAGGGTTTCTTCTTTACGAGCGATACCCATAGCCGTGACTACGACTTCGTCGAGCAACTTCGTGTTGTCTTGCATCACTACATTGATTTTATTTTGTCCGTTGATGGGGCGTTTGATAGTTTGGTAACCGATGTAGGAAAATTCCAATTCGTTGCTTCCTGCCGGCACTTTGATAGAGTAGTTACCATCGATATCGGTTGCCGTCGCTACACTGGTTCCCGCAACCTTTACGGTGAGGCCGATGAGTGTTTCGCCGGAGGCATCGGTAACGTTACCGGTTATAATTTTCGTGTTGGCACTTTGAGCCGTGGCACTTGCGCTGGCGACATTTCCTTGCGCAGATGCGGCTTTTTTCGACAACATGATGTTGGGGTTCTGTATCGAGTAAGAAACGTCGGTCCCTTTGAACATGATATCGAGTATTTCGCTGACCGTCTTATTTTGAACGTTAAGGTTTACTTTCCGTTTCGTGTCCACTTGGGTGTTGATAACAAACAGACACTGAGCTTCTTTCTCGATTTTTTTCAAAACTTCGTCTATCGGAGTATTTGCCTCGGATAGGGATATGCGTGAATACGCATCGGCACTTGCTTCGAATGCGTAAGCCAGTGCTAAAACTGCAATAATTGCTTTTAAACTTTTTCTATACATACGTGTGTTTTGTGGTATTCAAAAGTTTTGTAACTGAAATAAATAAATTGTTGATTTTAAAATGATAGATAAGAGATGGTGTGCTTTTATGTATTCATAGGCTTTTGGATATTATTTGTGTTTAGAAGTGATTTGTATTGTATTGAGTTCTTTATCCCATTTGAAATCGAAGTTGAAATCGTGTTGAAGAGCTTGCAACGCATGTTGAATGCCATTGTAGCGATAGAACTTACCGGTGTAGTGCTCGGTGCTTTTGATGTCTTTGTCGATACTGATTTTTACACCGAAACATTTTTCAAATCCTTCCATCCGCCTGTATCCAGCATTTCCCTGCATTCGTCAAAAGAGAAACCGAATTTCGTTTCCTCTTGGGCGATATGTATCTGCAATAAACAAGGGATGACGCGATGGACTTTGGAAGCTTGTTTATTGACTTCAACCAATAATTTATACGAGTCTATGGCATGTATCATAGCTACATAAGGGGCCATGTATTTTACTTTGTTTGTTTGCAGGTGGCCGATGAAATGCCATTCAATGTCTTTGGGCAGGGTTTCATATTTCTGAGTCATTTCCTGCACGTGGCTCTCACCGAAAATACGCTGGCCGGCAGCAT
>ENA-UEYF01002953-UEYF01002953.1-human-gut-metagenome-genome-assembly--contig:-NODE-2953-length-9899-cov-3.864895_pt1 | contig 9899 bp, 4 predicted proteins | sample MGYA00242902_ERZ507920 | MGnify/ENA primary metagenome ERZ507920 (study PRJEB26167, sample SAMN06115402) | human gut metagenome | host: Homo sapiens | place: China:Jiangxi | collected 2016-07-05 | study...
TCAGGTTGCTCAGCCAGTTATTGCTTGCTTCTTCCAGGAATTTCTCACGTGAGATTTTCCATGAACCTCCGAATGACAGAAGTCGGGGTGTGTCACCGTCAAATAATCCCGGCCACCAGGGTTTCAGGGTGTTCACGGCCTCATCCAGCGAGGGCAGGTTCAGATAAATGGACAGCGCCTGTCTGGCCTGCGCTTTTTTTGCTGTCAGCTCTGCTTCCCGGGCAGCCTTCTCCGCCAGTTTCTGCTTTTTCACCTTCCATTTTGGTGGCGTGGTGACATTGATGATGGTTTTCCGGCTGCGGACAGGCGTCTCCCCTTCCGTTTTCCGCTTCAGTGTCAGTACCGGTCGCTTCTGCTCTGTCATGCTGTGTTCTGCCTCTGACGAATCATCCTCTTGCGGCCAAAGATACCACACCCGTCACAGCGCCAGAACGCCCAGCACAGCCAGATGACAGGCATAGAACGTCGGGAAAAAGTCTCCGGGCCAGAAACGGGGTAATGATTTTCCTGCACACGACACCAGACCAACGGTCAGCACCGTCATTACAAGACCGGCCACCGCCGCTGCATCACTGGAGGCAAGGTTAAGTGCCGGAATAACGGCCAGCAGGCATGCAAGCAGCGCCAGACGTTCCGCTCTGTCTTCCGCCCGGTACAGTCGGTAACTGACCGCCAGCATCAGCAGCCCGGCAATGCCGTAACTGGTGCCGGACAAAGGCCCCCACAGGGCCATCAGAAGAATGGCCGCTGCTGTACGCCACCCACTGCGCGTTTCACACCACGTCAGCACCTGTGCCGCCACTGCAAAGGCAAACAGGATATTCCCCTCATACCAGGGAAAGCCGGCCAGATAATATGCGAACTGGGCAATAATTCCCCATCCCCACAGCCGGTTAATGGCCGGTTGCCGGATATGCGCATGACGGGACAGATTCAGCCCCCACACCAGGGCAAACAGCGGAAAGGCTCCTCGCCCGGCCAGAAACATCCATTCCTGCTTCAGCTGGAATATCAGATTGATGTGGTCCAGTACCATCAGCACCAGTGCCACCGTTTTGATGATATCCCGCTGTCCGGGTGACCAGACCAGAAACGACTGCAACCAGGTATCGGTCCGTGCAGCCAGTGAATCGTTACGTGTCGTGTTCGTGTTATCCGTTGTCATCAGTGTTTGTCTTCCTGTATCAGTCTCCGCCCAGGGTTTTCTCTTTCTGCAGGTCACGAACCATATCCCGCTCCATCTGCTGCAGACGCTCCTGCAGCAGATTTTCCCGGGCAACCTCCCGGACCGCTTCCCGCTCCCGTTGTGATTCACGCAGCACACTCTCCGGCAGTGCGGTTTCCCGTTCAGATATGGCAGACCGGTCACGCTCCTGTCCGGCAATATCCCTGACAGCCAGCTCTGTTTTGCCGTCCGGCAGGTCAGGTTTGTTCTCTGCCATTTTCCTGACAATTTCATCTGCGCGGCGTTCCGTTTCACGGCGGATGGCCTCTTCAGCCTGCCGCTGTGCCAGTACCTCTGCCGTGACCGGTTCGCCATTTCCGGCCCCCGGCTGGACGCTGTTATCCGGGATATCCCCCCACACGCGGCCACCGGTGATGGCACCGGGATTCCACGGACGACCTTCACCGGCAATTCTCACCACCACACCGCTGTCAGGATTATCACGGGCAATCCGGACGCCATCCTGCATATTATCAGCCAGCAGGCTCTCTCCGTTACGGCTGCCCTGCAGGGCCACGAACTGCGCATCCCCGCTGCCTTTCACCCGTCCTTCACCACTGAATCCCCGCAGCCCGTTTCCGTCATCCGTGGTCAGTGGGTTCAGCCAGATACCAGCTGACTTGCCGTTACGGTCAAACGCCGGCAGTGCCACATACGGCTGCGGATATTTACGTCCCGGTGCAATAAACCGTGCAGGGCTGTCTCCCCCGGCCAGCCCTGCCTGACGGAGAACGGCACGGCCTGCCGCCACGTCCCGCAGTTCCCGTGCCGTACTGAACAGCCGCTGCGCATTCATGACCTCCCGGTCCGGTTTCGGCTCCAGCACATCGTGGGCAGTTCCTTTCTGTACGGCATTGTTAATGGCATCCGTCCAGCCCTGACGGTTATCGGTGTACACCTGCACATGCTGCTTCATACGCGACAGGGCCACGTAGGCTGACTCAAAGCCGGCCATCAGTTTCCGGTTACCTTCCGTGCCTTCAAGCGCGATGGCAAAGGTTTCACTCGCCCCCTGCGCACCGTGGGCGGTGATGGCATAAGCCAGGTCAATATGTTGCTCTGCCCGCTCCTGGCCGGGGCGAATCACCCGGGTCTGCTGTCCGTCTGACAGCGTGACACTGTCACCGGAAACCGCTGTCACCGTCCAGACGCTGTTGGCCACATAACCGCGCTCCCGGTCACTCTTCGTGAAGCGCATCCGGTCGCCGGTTCCCACCCGGATTTTGTCTGGTGTGTACAGTGTGACACCTTCAGCCACCGCCTCCCGGGGCGAAATCAGCCGCGTGTTACCTTCCGCATCCTGCAGGGTTATCAGCCCGTCATCCTTGCTGATACCGGCAATCCGGTGATACACATTATCCACCAGGGCAAGGGCATCCGGGTTTTTCTCCCAGGTGGAGAGACGACGCAGTTCTCCGTCACGTATATTCGCTGTGTTCAGGACAGGCACCATGACCTGCTCTTTGCCCAGCTCACCGGCCTTTTCCCGTGCATCATGAATCATGCTGTTCAGTACGCGCCGGTCCTCATTCAGGTGCGTGACAATCAGCGTCTGCTCCCGTGCTTCCGGTGTCCTGCCGGTATAGTCGCGGACAATGGCCTCATACAGTGTCATGGGGATATCCGGGAAAGCCTCGCCTTTCAGCATCGCCTTCTGCTGCGCTTCTGCCAGTTTCGCTTCCTGGCTGTGACTGAACTCCGTCACGGAGTGCTCCGGTGCCCATGCGCCCTCCAGACGTGGCACCTGAGACGGTTTCACACTCTCAAGCCCGGACAGTGCCCTTTCCACATCCCGGTTAATCAGGCTGTATACCGCCTCCCGCAGTTCCGGCGTCTGACGCACAATCTCCTTCATGATGACCACATCGGCAGCACTGCGCGTCTGCTGGAGACGGAAAGGCTGACCGGGCGCGATGGCCTGCAGCTGGTCCGTGTCACCACTGGCCACGGCACGACCGCCACCGGCCGCAATCAGGGCGTATGCCCGTGCCATCTCGGTATTGCCCACCATTGAGCTCTCATCGAGCAGGAACAGCGTGTTGCTGAAATCCGGCGTTTCTCCGCTGCGCTGCTGCAGCTGCGTGTCATGCAGAAAGGACGCCAGTGTCTGCGCATCCACGCCGGCGCTGCGCATCTCCCCGACCGCACGGTGCGTGGGCCCCAGCCCCACAACACGGGGACGCTCACTCGCCGGCAGCATGTTCACGGCTGACATCACCGCCCGGAACTGTGTGGTCTTACCCACACCGGCATACCCCTGTACCACCGTGAAACGGTCGGACGTTTCCAGTATCATACGGGTGGCGGCACGCTGTCCCGACGTCAGTGTCTCCATGAGTTCGCCGGGTACTCTCTCCATCAGCGGCGTGACCGCCTCCTTACCTTCGAGAATATGGCGAAGAATACTTTTTTCTGCCTCATACGACGCACGGGAAACCAGCAGGCCTGTGCCATAGCCTTTTGCCACATCCACATACAGTAAGTCACCGCGTTTTATCTGCGCATTGATTTCCCCTCCCAGTTCAGTAAAACCGGTTCCTTCTGCAGCAAACGACTTCGCCTCTGTCAGCAGGTCCACCATGCTGAAGGCCAGGTTTTTACTTTCCAGCACAGGAAGGGCCAGATGAATGGCCTGCTGTGCCGGCGTGTGAAGCCCGGCTTTCTGCAGACTGATAGCGGTTTCCAGCAATGTCTCACCGGCCCGCGCCTTTATCTGCTCAGAAACCACCGTAAAGGAGGGATGGCGGGCAAGTTTTTCCGCAGTACGGGTTTCATCCAGTGAGGAATACAGCCGGACATCACGACCGCTGCGGGCCAGACCGTTCAGGGTGGCGTTGTCCATTGCCATCTGTGTGACGGAGGCAAACACCGTCGCACTGTCACTGACGGAATGCCCGGGCGTTTCCACCCAGCCGTTCTCCAGCTTCAGTGCCGTGAACGGTGAATCGCTCACAGGCAGGGAGGCCGGTTCAGCCCGCCCCGGCACAACAACCGTCATCGCATCTTCACTGACGGATGCCACCTGCAGGCGGTCACCGCCGGAGACGCGGAGTCCGGGAATTTTCCCTGTCACCCTCAGTCGCTCGCCGTCTGCCACCGGCATTTTTTCCGGCCGGAACAGCGACCAGCTGCTGTCCAGGGAGGAAATACGCACCACCTGCGTTTCGCCCTGCGCATCCCGCAGGGTCAGGCTGTGACTCTGCGCTGTCACCCGGTCTATCACATAGCGGTCATGACTGCGTGTCTCCGGGTTCCACTGCTCCATCACCATCCCCGGTCGGTACATATCCCGCAGATAACGGCTCCGGCTGTCCAGCCAGACCGGTGACAGTGCAGTCATGGTCACCTCAGGGTGTCCGAGCACGCCCTGCGTTTTCAGCTCACTGCGAATGGCCTGTGTCAGTATGGCCTGTTCCCGTACCCCGCTGACCTGTGCCACGCTCTCTTCTCCGGCTTTCACGCTGGCCGCAAAATCTCCGGCCAGCCGGGCATAGCGGACATTACGGTCCGGTTCACTGATGATGGTGGCCGGTCGCTGTTCTCCGCCCTGCCAGCGATATGTGTTCACCCCGGCATCCTTCATGGCCATCAGCGCACTGCCTGTACCGGTTCGCTGCCCGCTGTCGGTTATCAGGACCTGTACGTTATGACGTGCGGCACCATCCAGCAGGGTTAACGTCTCTTTCAGGGAGAGTTTTTCGCCCTGGTCGACGATAACGGTACTGCCCGGCGTGAAGGCCATGCCTTCCAGCAGCTGACGACGTCCGGTTATCAGTTCACCGGACAGCCGTTCATCCTGCTTCAGGTTCATCTGCGAGCGACGGTCAGCAGCGATAATCTGCACCTCCCGCCCCTGTTCCCGGGCCATCATGACCAGTTCAGCCACCCGCTCACGCTGCCCGGCTGCACCGCCCTGCCCGGACACAATGGCCAGCGACGGGCGATCCTGTGCCAGAACACTGACGGCATCGCTGTAACCGGCCGTCCGGGGGACACTTTTCTCCGGATGTACGGTCACCCGGTTCTGTTTCATGATGTCACGACTGAGTGCCCGGACTGACAGCTCATCGAGCACATGAATCCCGGACGTGAACAGCCCCTTCTCACGATCGAGGGGGATAAGCTGCTCACGGCTGATGGCCTCATCGATACCGGCGCGTGCCCGTTCAATCACACCATTTTCCGGCGGCAGTATGCCGACCGTCCTGGCCAGCACGTCCGTGTACGTGAACTGCACTTTTCGTTCACTTAATCCGGCAATCGCCTGTGTCACCGCCTGCTGCACATCCGGCCCGTCCTGTGAAGCTGGCCCGGGCGCCTGCGTGCGGATCTCCGTACGCTGATCCGCCGCGTCACGATATGCCCGGATGTCGAACCCGGTTTCCTTCAGCGTCTGCATCCATTCAGCCATTCTGATTTCCGGATCGACGTGCTGTTTGGATTTACGCGTATCCAGTGCCGCCACATCCCGGGATTTCAGCGAGGCGTCTTCCCCGACGGCCTCCCGGATAGCCTGTGAGCGTCCGGAAAAGGCCTCCACCGGTACGCCCGGCATCTCCCACATACCGTGCTTACCCACCACTTCGGTTTCATAGCCCAGCGCCTCAACCTGCTCTTTCAGTTTTTCCCGGTAGAGCCTGCCAAAGGCAATCTGATTAGCGTACACATTCTCAATGAACCCCGTTTTCCCCACTTTGTCACTGCTCAGTGTCTTCCACTCACCGTTATGCTGCGTGACATTAGCCACCACCGCATGCGTGTGTAACTGTGGTTCCTGATCGCGACTGGTGTCGTGGTTAAACAGTGCCATCACCAGATTACCGGTCAGCACCGTTTCTGACTGTCCGTCCGTCATCACCCGTGTGGAGGCCAGCGCCTCCACCTGACGAACAGCAAAGTCCACGGCCTGGTTATGTGCATCAATCAGGCGCTTATCGCCACCTAACATGGCCATCATGGAGACACTTTTGGGGGCGGAGAAGGTCAGGTCGTAGCCGGGACGATGCTTATTACTGCCATCCTGCATGCGGCTTAGATCCGCTCCGTCCGGCAGCCTTCCCTCCAGAAGACGGGTAAAAACATCCTTATCGACGCTGCCCTGCAGCCCAAGCTGTTCAGCCCCCTTGCCGGCCCAGCGTTCTCCCATGCTGCCCAGTACATAGTAATTATCCTGGTCGGTGTAATAGTTACCGGCACTTCCGGCCGATCTGACCTGCGCGATACTCATCATCAGAAATCATCTCCCGGCTCAACATCCTCCCCACGCTCCCGGTGCACATTAATGTTCACCTCTTCACGACGCTGCATCTGCTGCTGGATGTCCGGATGATTTTCCTGTTGCCATGCCTCATAAGCGGCCATATCCACCACTTCACCGGATTCACTGATCCCGGGTGGCAGTTGCTGTTCCATCTCTTCTTCCGGTTTCATTTTCAGCTCCTGCTCGATCCCCCCTGCCGGAATATTCACACCTGAATCTGACTTCTTATCGTTGATGGCAGGAGACACCGGCTGTTGCGGCTGTTGCGGCTGTTGCGGCTGTTGCGGCTGTTGCGGCTGTTGCGGCTGTTGCGGCTGTTGCGGCTGTTCAGCCTGAGTCACGTCTTCTCCGGAAACAACTTCCGGCACATCCGGTTCGAAGAGGCTGGCCATCTGACGACCTTCTGCTTCCCTTGCGGCAAGTACGGCACTCAGACGGTTCTCCATTTCCGGGTTGATGTCACGCGGAATAAACTCAGGGGCAACCTTCGGACGTGCCTGATATTTCAGTGAGAGTTTTACTGCCGGATACGGTCCGGGCAGAGTGACATAACAGGTCAGATCCGGCAGAGACTGAATGTCGGAATAACTGACCAGCGTCTGACGCTCCATATCCTTACCGGTCGATACCCCGTCACGTACCGGGTCAGCACCGTAGGAATACTGCTCGCTGGCTTTCAGGTGCTCTTTCTCACCAATCTCACCGGCCGCGAACTCTGCAATCTGATGGCTCGGGGAGCGGAAAAAGGCACGGGTATTCAGCACATCAAACAGCGTGGCCGCCGCTTTCTCACCGTAGATATCTTCCAGCTGGGCATAGGACTGGATACCAAACACATAACAGCCTCCGAACTTACGGGCTTCCGGCAGGATCTCCACCAGGTCCGGCAGTTTGTGTAACGTGGGTAACTCATCACAGAAAAACCACACACGACGGTTACGGTTTTCTCCCATTGCCAGCAGCCCACGAATGGCAATGGACAGCCACATGGAGATCACCGGCTTCAGGGAGGCATGAGTGTCGGCATTTGACGAGATAAACAGCCAGCCGTTTTTCTGATCTTCCCGGACACCCCGCATCCAGTCACGTATGGTGAAGGGTTCACCGTTATGCTCAATCCCCTGCAGGTAACGGATGGCTTTCACGTAGTTGGTCAGCACAGCACGGATGGAAATCGCCGTTTTCTCAATTTTCTCTTCCACCAGGTTGGCCGCCGGTGAATTACGCAGGAAGGTACGCAGTTTTTCGATTTTGATGGAAAGCAGTGTGTCCACCAGTTTGCTGTAGCTGCGGTTGGGGTCATTACGCATCAGATACGCCGCTTCCGCAAAAATGGTACGTCCTGATCCCTGCCAGAACGGGTCCTCTTTCGTTCCCATCGGGATCAGCGTGTTCGCGACATTATCAAAATCCGGCTGTGTCAGGCACTCCTTCCACAAATCCCAGGCGGCACAGCGGGCATCCAGCGGATTCAGGATCTTATCGATGGAGGGATCATAGTAACTTTTAACAAACTCACACGAACGGTCATAAATCACCACCATGTCGCCACGTTTACGGGCATAGTTGGCAAGACGTCGAATAACCTCTGACTTACCCGTCGACACTGTTCCGTGCAGACAGAAGTTCTGGATTTCGGAATCCCGGATAATCGGCAGGTCGCCAATCCGGATATCGGAGTCCTTGCCGTCTTTTTTCAGCATCCGGGCAACGTCTTTCGGATTGTCTGTCAGCTGACGACCACCTGTGACTTCATTTTCGCTCTGTTGTTTACCCTGACGCCCCAGAATCCAGGAGACAACAAAGAAGGTGATCAGGCAAATAACCAGGGCCACGACAGACGCCAGAACGAATGCAGACCATAGCTGCTCACCGCACCAGATCATGTATTTATCATGCAGTACCTGAGCCGCGTTCATCCGGAAGGTTTTGCCGTAATACTGGATCTCATATACTGGCTGGGACTTGATTAAATCCCGCATGCCTTCCAGCGTGGTACACCACCAGTAAATACAGCCGTTCACAAACGTCTGCCAGCTTATTTTTACCCATAAAACCAGACCAACGAGTATCCAGAAAAAAATAAACAGGCAGTAAAGCATGATATTGGCGATCTGGCTGAACATGCGGATACGCATGGACGCAATCTGACCGCCCTGGGTCATATCCTTTGCGTTAAAACTCATGATGATATTCCGAAGAAAAAAAGTCAGTCGGACTGATTATTAATGATGAAAAGATTAATAACCGTTAAATTCCGGCTTCGCCGGCAACACTTCACGGTCGCACAAAGAATTTGCACAACCGCTCAGTGTTTTCATATTTATTTCGGAAACGCCGGGGAGAAATAAAATTTATTTTATTTCTTTCCGGGTTTGGACAACGAGCAAAGCGAGGCGTCAGCAAGGAGGCCGGTCAGATCAGCCTCCTGACGAGGTTCAGAGAATATTTGCGATTGATTTGGCCAGCTGGTCTTCGAGAACAGGCTTCGCCTCTTCAAATTTCAGGTTAACCTTGTTCGCATTTGAGACCACACGGGTCTGGTATTTATGCTGGTTACCTGTTTCAGTACTGGTCTGAATTTTCGCACCGGATGTGCCCTGACGCAGGGCGGCAACATTATCCGTTGTCACCGTTGCCTTAGTACGCTCTGCAATCTGCACATCCGTGATCATGGTATAGTTCACATCTTCCACCATCGCATCTGCAGCCATACCCACCAGACCAGCAGCAAGGCCTACACCGAGTGTGGCACCGGCAGAATTTGAGTTATAGCCGGTAATACCGGCACCTAACGCTGCACCAACAGCTGCGCCTTCATAACCACGGTTCAGCCATCCCTGAGACTCCCGCAGATCCATCTTATCGGCCTTCAGCACATTCGCCTGAATCCAGTAGTAGGCTTTATCCGGAGAAGTCACCACCTGATATCCTTTTGCTTTCACAGCATCAGCAATTTTGCCCTGCAGCCCACTCATGTCTTTATCAGACGTGTTTTTGATCTGCAGAAATACCGTGCGTTCGCTGGCGGGTTCAAGCCAGATGGTCTCACTCATCTGAGTCTTCACCTCAAGGTTACGCTTCTTGATTGCTGTGCTCATCGCACCACACCCTGAAAGGGCCAGAGTGGAACTGACCAGTGCAACCATCATCAATTTTTTTGTTTTCATCAAATTACCTTTTTTACAAACTACAGTTTTCTTATTGCCTGTCATAATAATCCTGCCAACGAGTCCCAAAAGTATTTCCCGCTGAGTCAAAGCCTCCATGCATAGGGTATCCGGTTGAAGGGTTATAGTAGGTCGTTGGGGGCTGTTCAATGCCCCCGAAGTCTAACTTTTCACTCCCATCATATTGGTTTTTGAGTTGATTTTGACCCCATTTTTTTATGCTTTTGCAATCATCAACTCGCCT
>ENA-UEYF01002954-UEYF01002954.1-human-gut-metagenome-genome-assembly--contig:-NODE-2954-length-9894-cov-5.511663_pt1 | contig 9894 bp, 10 predicted proteins | sample MGYA00242902_ERZ507920 | MGnify/ENA primary metagenome ERZ507920 (study PRJEB26167, sample SAMN06115402) | human gut metagenome | host: Homo sapiens | place: China:Jiangxi | collected 2016-07-05...
GGGGCATCGGGGACCAGACCCTGCAGGGCGGGGATCGGCTGGCCGGAAAAGCGAAACTCACTGTCATAATCATCTTCGACGATCCAGCTCCCCTGCTGACGGGCGAGCGCCAGCAGCCGCTGGCGGCGCTCAAGGCTCATCACCGCGCCCAGCGGATACTGGTGGGAAGGCGTAACGAAGATCAGCCTCGGCGCATCGTCAACCGTCTCCGGCGGGCACAGGCCGTTGGCATCGACGGTCAGGGGCTCTGCCCGAACGTCGTTCATCGCCAGCACGTGGCGGATCCCCCAGTAGGAAGGCTCCTCCACCCACGCCAGATCGCCGTTATCACACAGCATGCGGGTGACCAGATCGATCGCCTGGTGGATCCCCTCGGTGATAAGAATTTGATCTGACTGACAGTGGACGCCGCGCGACACGCGCAGATAATCCACCAGCGCCTGCTGCAGTTCCGGGGTGCCGCCGTTGCAGCTATAGCTGAGCCGCTCCGGTTTGGGCCGACGGCTGATGCGGGCCTGGATCTTACTGAACAGCGGGTGGGGAAAGGCGTTAACGTCCGGCACGCCGGGTATAAACGCTCCCCACTGGCGCGGGCTGGCGCTGACCTGGCCGAGCAGATGTTGGCCTCGGCGTGAAAGATGCACCGTTGGTGCCGCGATACTGCTGTTTTCTTGCTGACCTTTAGCCGTCAATGAGCTCTCAGGGGCGGTTTGGGCAACGAATGTTCCGCTTCCCCGACGGGAAACCACATATCCTTCCGCCAGCAATTGTTCATAAGTTGTTAATATGGTGTTTCTTGATACGCCAAGTTCGCCCGCCAGGTCCCGCGACGGCGGCAGACGGCTTTGAGGCGCCAGCGAACCGTCGAGGATCGCGCGGCGCAGCGCGTTATATAAGCGTTTGTGCAGAAGAGGATCCCGCTCTTCCTGCAGACGGACCAGCACCAGGTCACCCACCAGCGAACGCAATTGGATCCCTCAGATATTCAAAATTGGTACTCGATTATAGGGCCAACTCCTGTGTAAATAAACGACATCGTTTCTAATTTGTTGCGATAACGTGACATACACGACAGGAGATTCGCAGGTGAAAAGCTCAGAACTGAATCAACGTCGCCAGCAGGCGACGCCGCGCGGCGTAGGCGTAATGTGTAACTACTTTGTCGAGAAGGCGGAAAACGCCACGCTGTGGGATATCGAAGGCAATGAGGTGATCGATTTCGCCGCCGGGATCGCCGTGTTAAATACCGGTCACCGCCATCCGAAAGTGGTCGCCGCGGTAGCCGAGCAGCTGCAGGCGTTCACCCACACCGCCTATCAGATTGTGCCGTACGAAAGCTATGTTTCGCTGGCGGAGCGTATCAACGATCTGGCGCCAATTGACGGGCCGGCAAAAACGGCTTTCTTCACCACCGGCGCGGAAGCGGTCGAGAACGCGGTGAAAATCGCCCGCGCTTACACCGGTCGTCCGGGGCTGATTACCTTCGGCGGCGGTTTCCACGGCCGTACCTTTATGACCATGGCCCTCACCGGTAAGGTCGCGCCCTACAAAATCGGCTTCGGGCCATTCCCGGGCTCGGTGTATCACGGCGTTTACCCCAATGCGGCGCATGGCGTGACCACCGCGGATGCGCTGAAAAGTCTGGAGCGCATTTTCAAAGCGGATATTGCGCCGGACCAGGTAGCGGCCATCATTCTCGAGCCGATCCAGGGGGAAGGCGGCTTTAACGTCGCGCCGGCCGATTTTATGCAGGCGCTGCGCGACCTGTGCGATACCCACGGCATTCTGCTGATCGCCGATGAAGTGCAGACCGGTTTCGCCCGCACCGGCAAGCTGTTCGCTATGCAGCACTATGAGGTGAAACCGGATCTGATGACGATGGCGAAAAGCCTCGCCGGCGGTTTCCCGCTGTCGGGCGTTGTCGGCCGCGCCGAAGTGATGGATGCGCCAGCGCCTGGCGGGCTGGGCGGAACCTATGCCGGTAACCCGCTGGCGGTGGCCGCGGCGCACGCGGTGCTGGATGTGATTGCCGAAGAGCAGCTGTGCCAGCGCGCTGAACAGCTGGGTAGCCATCTGCAGGAAGTGCTCAACCAGGCGCGCGCTACCTGCCCGGCGATCGTGGATGTCCGCGGCCGGGGGTCGATGGTGGCGGTGGAGTTTAACGATCCGCAAACAGGCGAACCGTCGCCGGAGTTCACCCGCCTTGTGCAACAGAAAGCGCAGGAGAACGGCCTGCTGCTGCTGAGCTGTGGCGTCTACGGCAACGTGATCCGCTTCCTGTATCCGTTGACTATCCCCGACGCCCAGTTCTCGAAAGCGCTGGATATTCTGGCGCGCGTACTGAAGAGCTAACGTCTCCCCGGCGGGCTGCGGCGGCAGGGAAGCCGAACAGAAACAGGACGCCGCAGCCGGCTGTTTATGCTCAGCGTGAGTGGTTTATCACCCTGATATCACCTTTTTTCCGGCGGTGACAACCGCCGGAGTAAAACGGAATCTATGGTCACTCCCGTTTTTGCAACACCGATTTTGACGACAAGTTGGCTTGCTTGAATCTATCCGGCGTCTGAATGGGATTTTATTCCCGCGCCTTGATGAGTTCCGCGCCTGATGAACCTCCAGAAAATATACGGCTTCAATGAGCCTTTCCGTTTTACAGGTTCCTCAACAGGCCGGTGGGCCGTTAGTATCATCAATATCAGTATTCGCAAAACCAGATCAGTAATTCTTTAAACCGGTGTATTTCTGCCGTTATGCTACATAAGTTTGCTGTCGTGCCGTTAGGGCCCAGGCTATTCTGGCCAGCTTGTTTGCCAGAGCACAAGTGACGACAAAGTTGCTTTTCCGGCACAGTAAATCCCTGACCCAATCGGCCAATTTGCCAGACTGGTGTTCCAGTTTTTGTATGAATACCCTGGCACACTGAACCAACAAAGTTCGGATCTTTTTGTTGCCCCGCTTGCTAATCCCTAACAATGTCGTCCGACCTCCCGTGCTGTACTGTCGGGGTACCAGCCCTGTTGCCGCCGCAAAGTCACGGCTGCTGGCGTACTGCTTCCCGTCGCCAATCTCAGTTGAAATAGTACTCGCTGTCAGTGTTCCGACGCAGGGAATGCTCAGCAAGCGCTGTCCAACCTCATCTTCGTCCAACTTTCGTTTCAACTGGGATTCCAAATCTTTAATCTGCTCAACAAGATAGTGATAATGCTGTTGTAATTTCAGCAATAACTGGCTGAGGTAAAGAGGCAAACTATTATCCTCAAGAATGGTACTCAGTCGGCTAATAACGGCAGCTCCTCGGGGAACGCTAATGCCAAATTCCAGCAGAAAAGCATGCATTTGATTGGTTGTTTTTACCTTATCCTGAACCAGGGATTCACGGACACGATGCAGAGCCCGCATTGCCTGCTGAGATTCCGTTCTGGGCTGCACAAAACGCATAGACGGACGCGATGCAGCTTCACAAATAGCTTCGGCGTCGACAAAGTCGTTTTTATTGCTTTTAACGAACGGGCGGACAAATTGTGGTGATATCAGCTTTGGGGAATGCCCCAACTCTTCCAACTTGCGTGCCATAAAGTGAGAACCGCCACAGGCTTCCATTGCGATGGTTGTAGCGGGGCATGTCGCCAAAAATTCGATCAACTTTGGCCGGGTAAATTTTTTACGGTAAACAGCCTTCCCGCGACGATCCTGGCAATGAATATGGAAAGAGTTTTTACCCAGATCGATACCAATGAGCGCAATGTTTTCCATGATAGTTCTCCGAATGAAAGCCTGTCCTCAGCATAGTACCGGGAAGGAGGGAGTGACCATCTCATTAAATAAAGCACGCTAAGCCGGTTGCAGCGGCCGTAGCGGCCTGAACTTGCCCGCGCCGATCTTGGCGCTGCTGCGCCAGAGGTAATCGCCGGTCAGGTTGATGTGCTCCCAGCCGAGCGGCGACAGGTACTGCAACAGGCCGTCATCGACGGCTTGACCGTGGCCACGCAAGGCGTTCGCGGCCCGCTCCAGATAGACCGTGTTCCATAGCACGATGGCCGCCGTCACCAGGTTGAGGCCGCTGGCCCGGTAGCGCTGCTGCTCGAAGCTGCGGTCGCGGATTTCCCCCAGGCGGTTGAAGAACACGGCGCGGGCCAGCGCGTTGCGCGCCTCGCCTTTGTTCAGCCCGGCATGCACGCGGCGGCGCAGCTCGACGCTTTGCAGCCAGTCCAGGATGAACAGTGTGCGCTCGATGCGTCCCAGCTCACGCAGGGCGACGGCCAGGCCGTTCTGGCGCGGGTAGCTGCCAAGCTTCCTGAGCATCAGCGAGGCCGTCGCCGTGCCCTGCTTGATCGAGGTGGCCATCCGCAGGATTTCATCCCAATGGGCGCGGACGTGCTTGATGTTGAGCGTGCCGCCGATCATCGGTTTCAACGCCTCGTAGGTGGCATCGCCCTTCGGGATGTAGAGCTTGGTGTCGCCCAGGTCACGAATGCGCGGGGCGAAGCGGAAGCCCAGCAGGTGCATCAACGCGAAGACGTGGTCCGTGAACCCTGCCGTGTCGGTGTAGTGCTCCTCGATCCGCAGGTCGGATTCGTGATACAGCAGGCCGTCGAGCACGTAGGTCGAGTCGCGCACGCCGACGTTCACGACCTTGGTGTGGAACGGCGCGTACTGGTCGGAGATATGGGTGTAGAACGTCCGCCCTGGGCTGCTGCCGTATTTCGGATTGATGTGGCCGGTGCTCTCGGCCTTGCTGCCGGTGCGGAAGTTCTGGCCGTCCGACGATGACGTGGTGCCGTCGCCCCAATGCTCGGCGAAGGGATGTCGGAACTGCGCGTTGACCAGCTCGGCCAGTGCCGCCCCGTAGGTTTCGTCGCGGATGTGCCAGGCTTGCAGCCAGGCCAGCTTGGCGTAGGTCGTGCCGGGGCACGATTCCGCCATCTTGGTCAGGCCCAGGTTGATCGCGTCGGCGAGGATCGTGGTCAGCAACAGGTTTTTGTCCTTGGCCAGGTCGCCTGACTTCAGGTGGGCGAAGTGCCGGGTGAAGCCCGTCCATTCGTCTACCTCCAGCAGCAATTCGGTGATCTTGACGTGCGGTAGGATCATCGCCGTCTGGTCGATCAGGGCCTGTGCGGTATCGGGCACCGCCGCATCGAGCGGCGTGATCTTCAGGCCCGACTCCGTGATGATGGCGTCCGGCAGCTCGTTGGCCAGCGCCATGCGGTTGACGGTGGCGAGCTGCGTTTCCAGCAGCGTCAGCCGGTCATGCAGGTACTGGTCGCAATCGGTGGCCACGGCCAGCGGCAATTCGCTGGCCTGCTTGAGGCTGGCGAATTTCGCGGGCGGCACCAGGTAGTCCTCGAAGTCCTTGAACTGGCGCGAGCCTTGCACCCAGATGTCGCCGGAGCGCAGCGCGTTCTTCAGCTCCGACAGCGCGCACAGTTCGTAGTAGCGCCGGTCGATGCCGGTGTCGGTCATCACCAGCTTCTGCCAGCGCGGCTTGATGAACTCGGTCGGCGCGTCGGTGGGCACCTTGCGGGCGTTGTCGCTGTTCATGCTGCGCAGCACCTCGATGGCGTCGAGTACGTCCTTGGCGGCGGGCGCGGCCCGCAACTTGAGCACGTCGAGAAATTCCGGCGCGTAGCGGCGCAGCGTGGCGTAGCTCTCGCCGATGCGGTGCAGGAAATCGAAGTCCTCGGGTTGCGCGAGCCGCTGCGCTTCGGTGACGCTCTCGGCGAAAGCATCCCAGGACATGACGGCCTCGATGGCGGCGAACGGATCGCGGCCCGCTTGCTTGGCCTCGATCAGCGCCTGGCCGATGCGCCCGAACAGCCGCACCTTGGCATTGATCGCCTTGCCGGATGCCTGGAACTGCTGCTGATGCTTGTTCTTGGCGGCATTGAACAGCTTGCCCAGGATGCGGTCATGCAGGTCGATGATTTCGTCGGTGACGGTGGCCATGCCCTCGATGGCGAGCGCCACCAGGGTCGCGTAACGCCGCTGCGGCTCGAACTTCGCCAGGTCGGCGGGCGTCATCTGGCCGCCCTCGCGGGCGATCTTGAGCAGCCGGTTCTGGTGAACCAGCCGCTCGATGCCGGAGGGCAGGTCGAGCGCCTGCCACGCCTTGAGGCGTTCGATGTGTTCCAGCATGTGCCGCGAGTTCGGTTTGACCGGGGATTGCCGCAGCCAGGCCAGCCACGTCGTCTTGCCGTTGTCGCGGCGCTTGAGCAGATCGTCGAGGCGACGGCGATGCACGTCCGTCAGCGGCTCAGCCAAGGCGTCGTAGAGACGCCGGTTGGCGCGGGTAATCGCTTCGGCGCTCGCCCGCTCGACGGCGTTGAGGGCGGGCACAATGACCGACTGCCGCCGCAGGTGCTCGATCAAGGCTCTGGCCAGCACGATGCCCTTGTCGGTTTGCATGGCCAGCTCGGTCAGCAACTGGACAGCCTGCCGGTAGTGGCCAATCGTGAACGGCTGGAAGCCGAACACCGTTTGCAGCTCGACCAGGTGCTCGCGTCGGGTCTGCTCACGCTGCCCGTACTCGTCCCAGCTTTCGATGCCGACCTTGAGCTGGTTGGCGACCAGTCTCAGCAATGGCGGGAACGGTGGCTCATCAGCGCCAAGGATGACGCCGGGAAAGCGCAGGTAGCAGAGCTGCACCGCGAAGCCCAGCCGATTGGCCGGGCCGCGCCGCTGCCGGATGATGGAGAGGTCGCTTTCGCTGAACGTGTAGTGACGGATCAACTCATCCTTGGTGTCCGGCAACGCCAGCAGGCTTTCGCGCTCGGCGGCGGAGAGGATCGAACGGCGGGGCATGCGGTTTCCTTCTTCTTGAAATTCTATTCTTGATTGCATATCATCTCAACGAGTTTCGATAAGAAAGGATGCGCATGCGACCGTCTGTTGTGCTTGACATGAAGCGAAGCGCAGTGCGTGAAGCGGTAGGCCGCTTTCGCGCCGCGAACCCGCGCGTCTTCGGCTCGGTGCTGCATGGCACCGACCGGGATGGCAGCGACCTCGACCTGTTGGTCGATGCGCTGCCCGGTGCCACGTTGTTGGACTTGGGCGATTTGGAAGAAGAACTGAAATCGCTGCTCGGCGTTGACGTCGATCTGCTGACTCCCGGCGACCTGCCGCCGAAGTTCCGGGCCAAGGTGCTCGCGGAGGCGCAACCGATATGAGCGAGAACCGCCTGCCCGATTACCTCGACCACATTCAGCAGGCCGCAACCGATGCGCGCAGCTTCGTGGAAGGGATGGCCAAGGACGACTTCTTGGCCGACAAGCGCACCCAGCAGGCCGTCATCATGAGCCTGATCGTCATCGGCGAGGCGGCCACAAAGGTGATGGATGGCTACGTCGAGTTCACCCAGGCGCATGCCGACGTGCCGTGGCGCAGCATGCGCAATATGCGTAATCGCATGGCTCACGGCTATTTCGACATCAACCTCGATGTGGTGTGGGAGACGGTACAGGAATGGCTGCCGGCGTTGCTCCAGCAATTGCCCGCCGTGCGTCAGGATGCCGACGATGAAGACCGTAACGACAACTGTGAAAGAGGGATCTCCGATGACTGTTGAATCGAGAATATTTTCTGTAGCCGAGTATGTTCAGCCGTCCGAAGGCGAGCCTATTCGTTCCGTTGTGCTTGAAACCCGAGACTCAATTATCGTGGTTTGGCATGTCCATCCCGGGCAGGAAATTGCGGCTCACATTCATCCTCACGGCCAAGACACGTGGACTGTTTTGTCGGGAATGGCTGATTACTTTCAGGGCAATGGGATTGTTCGTGCCCTCAGGGAAGGTGAGATAGCCGTGGCAAGACCGGGCCAAGTGCACGGGGCGCGAAATACAGGTACCGAGCCATTTGTGTTAGTCTCGGTTGTGGCATCAGCCAATGCCGGTTTCGTATTGGCTGAGCGATAGAGCCCAATCTCTGGAGTTGGTCCAATGAGCGGTCGGGGAGATAGGTAACAGACATGCAGCGGACACGGCTGCTAAACCAGGTCGCAAACCTCCTTGCGTCGCAGCGTGCCGCAAGCGACGCGATCAATCGAATGGGGTCGGCATGAGACTGAACACCATCCAGTTCCCGACCGCGTAGCCGCCTGTCCTGCCGATCAGGTCTTGACCATCGACGCCTGGGATCAGTCCTGAATGTTCTTGGAGACCACTACGTTATGAGCCGCAGCCGCCGCAAAACACCCATCGTCGGGCACACGACCTGCGGCAGCGAGCGCGAGGACAAGAAGCTCTGGCATCAGCGCTGGCGCACCCGTGAGCGCACGGCGCTGACCAGCGCGTCGCCCGAAGCCCTGAGCGCCCATCTGCCCCTGCTGGAAAACCAGGCCAGCAGCGTCTGGTCGATGGGCAAGGATGGCCGCTCCTACTGGCCCGTCAAGCGCCAGGCCGCCACGGCGGATCGCATCGCCAATCACAAGGGACGCAACCCGCAAGAACGCGCCTCCCTGAAAAAGCGCCTGCTGCGCAAGTGGATGAGCAAATGAAGCTCTCCTTCCATCAGCACATTGCGCTGTTCTGGATGATCGGTGCTCCGGGCGTCTTCGCGCCCGTGATCGAGAACGCCAAGCGGCCCGATGCCGGCGCCGTCATGGCGTGGGGTGTCGCGATCGTGGCGGTGATGATCCTCTTCACCCCTTTGCTGCTGCGCTGTCCACCATTCCGGCGCTGGTATGGCCGGACGGATGCGCTGTCGGAGCGGCAGCGCCAGGCGCTTGCCGAGCGCGGCCTGCGCCGCTACTACCAGACCGCTTTCGATGACGGCTACGTGCCCCGCGTGATGCCCTACGTGTGGCGCATCATCTGGACGGTCGGCGGGTTGATGGCTGTGACCGCCGTACTGCCTACCAACACCGGACGGCCAGCCTTCGATGCCTTGGTGGTCTTCTCGACCTGGTATCCGATAGGCGTGATGCTGCTGGTTTTCGCGTCGAGGCCCCTTGGCCGGTTGATTCGCCAAAGAGCACAGGAGCGGCGGAAATGAGCACGTCAACCATCGAGGCGCTGGCCAGCGCCTGGGCAAGGATTGCCGAGGAAGCGGAATTCCCCGCTGACTACGAGGGGACTGCCACACCACAAGCGCATCGGGCTAGCGAAGCTATTCAGGAGCAGATTCGGGAGCGCATCGTCGCCACCAACGACATGCGGCTGTTCAGCCTGCTGCACCTGCTGGGTCAGGCGTCGCTGCGCATGGAGCAAGCGCTGTGGCCGGAGGATTACGAGCGGATGACGCGCGAGGTTGAGGAAGCCCTGCGGCAAGCCACCGACGCCAACGCCAGATCGTACACCCACGAAGAAGTGATGCAGGCGATGCAGGAACGCATCGACCGGGCGCGAGACAAGCCATGTTGATTGGCTATGCGCGCGTCTCGACGCAGGATCAGAACCTGGAGCTGCAACGCGAAGCCTTGAGCAAGGCCGGATGTAAAAAGGTCTTCGAGGACAAGGTGAGTGGCACGCGGGCAGACCGGCCTGGCTTGGCCAAGACGCTCGAAATGCTGCGCGAAGGCGATACTTTGGTCGTCTGGAAGCTCGACCGGCTGGGCCGGTCGGTCAAGCAACTGGTCGATCTGGTCGGCGATCTGCACAAGCACGGTGTCCATCCGGGCGGTTCTTCTTCCACGTCATGGCGAGCCTTGCCGAAATGGAGCGCGAGCTGACCGTCGAGCGCACCCGCGCCGGGCTGGAAGTCGCCAAGCAGCTCGGCCGCAAAGGCGGCCGCAAGCCGAAGATGACCGACAGCAAGATCGAGTCGGCCAAGAAGCTGCTGGCCAGCGGGGTGCCGCCCAAGGACGTGGCCAAGAACCTCGGCGTGTCCATTCCGACGCTGTACCGCTGGGTGCCAGCCTCCACGCACGCTTAGCGTGCTTTATTTAATGAGATGGTCACTCCC